>Ga0208648_1002360_pt1 | contig 13310 bp, 8 predicted proteins | sample AntAceMetag02UKL_FD_184772 | JGI IMG/M metagenome (GOLD analysis project Ga0208648, IMG submission 184772) | Saline lake microbial communities from Ace Lake, Antarctica - Antarctic Ace Lake Metagenome 02UKL (SPAdes) (version 2) | ecosystem: Environmental > Aquatic > Non-marine Saline and Alkaline...
ACTACCATGAAAATCGATGAAATCATAACAAAAGCAATTGAAGAAGATATAAAGGAAGGCGATCATACTTCTCTCGCAATAATTAGTCCTGATGCAAGTGGAAAAGCAAAGCTTGTAATTAAAGAAACTGGTATTCTAGCCGGCGTTGAAATAGCAAAAAAGACCTTTAAAAAGATTGATAAAAACACAAAAGTCGATGTCTTGATTAATGATGGAACCGAAGTTAAAGAAGGCGATATTGCTTTTTATGTTGAGGGAAAAATTATTTCGATTCTTACTGCTGAAAGACTTGCATTAAATTTTATGCAAAGAATGAGTGGCATTGCAACTCAAACAAATAAAGTTGCTCATAAACTCGATGGCCTGGATACTAAGTTACTCGACACCAGAAAAACAGCACCAAATCTCAGAATCCTCGACAAAATGGCTGTAAAAATAGGAGGTGGCGAAAATCATAGATTTGGTTTATTCGATATGATTATGATAAAAGATAATCATATTGATTTTGCCGGAGGAGTCGAGCAGGCAATCCAAAGTGCCAATGAATACATAAAGAAAAACAAGAAAAAACTTAAAATAGAGATTGAAGTAAGAAATGTTTTTGAACTGATAAAAGTAATGGAGTTTGGAGGTGTTGATCGCATCATGTTTGATAATTTTCGTTTTTCGGATATTAAATCAGCCATGAAAATTGTCAATAAAAAATTTGAAACTGAAGCAAGCGGAAATATAACAATTAAAAACATAAGAAAATACGCTCAAACCGGCGTTAATTATATTTCCGTCGGATCATTGACAAACAATGTAAAAGGATTGGATATGAGTTTAATTGCAATCTAATATTTTATATGCCGTTAAAATTTCAGTATCCAAAAATAATTGAGAAAATAATTCTCAAATTAAAAATAATCTGGGGAAAAATAACTTCAATTTCAAGCCGTCTGATTTTACCGGGTTTTGAAGGGATGTCCCTTTACGATGTATCATCCTTTTTTTTTAAAGGCATTCAGAAAAGTTCAATTATTATCAGGGCAAATTCGTTGTCCTATATATTTCTAATGTCAATTTTCCCGGCTATATTATTTTTTTTCACTCTTATAGCTTATATTCCTATCGACAATCTTCATACAACAATAATGGAAACACTTAAGCAAGCTTTTCCTGAAAATGCCTATTTAACAGTAAAAAATACTATTGAGGATATTCTTAAACATCAAAATTCCGGATTATTATCAATCGGATTTTTATTAACAATGTATTTTGCTAACAATGGAATGATAGGATTGATAAAAGCTTTTAATCAGACATCGCATACAATTGAATCCCGATCGTCTTTTAAGCTTCATTTAACATCTATTTCGTTGATTTTCATAGTAACTACAATAATTATTTTATCTATCAGTTTATTGATTTTTACTTCTTTCGCAATTAAATATTTTGTATCTGAAGGAATCCTAACAAATGACTTAACCATCTATTTGTACTCAGCCGGAAAATGGATAATTATTTTTGTCATGGTACTTTCGATGATCTCATTTATATATTATCTGGCTCCCGCCAAAGAAAGATATTTCAAATTTATTTCAGCAGGTTCAACATTAGCAACAATATTATCATTATTATTTATATTTGGATTCAAATACTATATCGATCATTTTTCACGCTATAATAAATTATATGGTTCGATAGGAACATTAATTGTATTGATGCTTTGGATAAATCTTAATGCATTGGTTCTGTTAATTGGTTATGAGTTGAATGCAAGTATTCATGATGCAAAAATCCAAAAAAAAACAGGTAAAGAATAATGATTAATTTCTTTACCTGTGCTTGGGTGCTAAATGGGACTTGAACCCACGGCCCTCGGAACCACAATCCGATGCTCTAACCAACTGAGCTACTAGCACCATAAAATTGGGCTGCAAAATTACAAAATAATTAATTTAAAAAAACAAACTTTTATAAATAATATTGGTGTGCGATCAAAGTTTAAAATAAGCTGTATTACTAGCAAAATGGTTATATGGATTAGTTGGAAAATGAGTGTTTATAATTTCCTGATTTATTGCTGCTTGTTTTATTCTTCTATTTTTGAAAATAAAGAATACTTTGAAACAATTTAGTCAAATAACAATTTAGCCATTGACACTCACTTATTAACATACGGTTACGATTTGATTTTACAATTAATATTGAAAAAAATAAAACTATAAAAATCTTCTTGTTTCGTACATTTGCAAAACATGTTTTTTAAAAAGAACAAATACTATAGCTCCGAATCGCTATCAAAACTTGCAGTTTTTCGTTTTAAAAGGAATAAGATTGCAGTTTCTTCAATAATATTTATTATGCTAACAGTTTTAATCGCTGTACTCGGATACCTGATAACACCTGATTCCACACCTTTTGCAAATAATCAAATTCTTGAGTTTTCTACTAAAAAACCCGGTTTTTCATCAAAAGTTTTATTGGTAAGAAAAAACTCAAAACAAGATAAATCAAATATTTTTCGACAAATGTTATTTGGTAAAAAAAGTTCTTATTTACTAATTCCTTTCAGTGAATATTATTTTAATAATGATAAGATTATACTTGAAGAGTTTATTGATTCAACAATCACAGATAAGCAAATTTTCTCTTATGATCTTGTCGATGTTGTTTATCCCTTAGCTTTTGAGCCGAAAATTACTTTAAATGATAGCTTGTTAACTTTTATTGATATAAATGGCGAAACAATTTCAACGACAATTGCCGAACTTCAAAATATTATCATCGAAAAAAATATTAAAAAAAAATATTACTTATTAGGAACAGATCGCTTCGGAAGAGATTATTTAAGCCGCTTAATGATTGGAATTAGAGTAAGCCTATCAGTAGGGTTCATTAGCGTATTTATTTCTCTTGTTATCGGTATTTTTCTTGGTTCTATAGCCGGTTTTTTTCGTGGTTGGCTTGATAATATAATTGTATGGTTAATAAACGTTGTTTGGTCGATTCCAACTTTGTTGCTTGTGATTGCAATTACGTTTGCTCTCGGAAAAGGTTTTTGGCAAGTCTTTATAGCTGTTGGTTTAACGATGTGGGTTGAGGTTGCACGAGTTGTTCGTGGGCAAATTCTCAGTATAAGAGAAAAAGAATTTGTTGAAGCCGGAAAAGCTTTAGGATTAAAAAATTCAAGGATAATTTTTCGACATATATTACCAAATATAATGGGAGTAATAATTGTTATTTCTGCAGCAAATTTCGCTGCTGCAATTCTAATTGAGGCCGGATTAAGTTTTCTCGGAATCGGAGTTCAACCTCCAATGCCTTCGTGGGGAACTATGATAAAAGAAAACTACTCATACATAATTCTTGATTCGGCTTACCTTGCAATCTTGCCCGGTATGGCAATAATGTTTATGGTTCTTGCTTTTATGCTTATCGGCAATGGTTTACGTGATGCATTAGATGTTAAAATGTCAAAACAATAAATTTCTATTTGCTTCCAAAATAAATAAGGAATTTTATTTTGAAACCAGTTAAATTTGATGACAGCTATTATTCATATTTTATTGAATTAACCGGATTTTCATTTGCTGCCAATGCAGCTTGAGTTATTACGGTTATTAGAGCAATAAAAACTGCAATTAATGACGCTATTGCAAAAATCCACCAACTCAAATCAATGTGATAGGTAAAATTTTCTAACCATTTGTGCATTAAATACCATGCTACAGGTATTGCAATAACAGCCGATATCAAAACAAGTTTTAAGAAATTTTTAGTTAATAAGCCAACAATTTCCTTTACACTCGAACCAAGTATCTTTCTGATACCTATTTCTTTTGTTCTTTGTTCAGTAGTATAGGAAGCTAAGCCGAATAAACCAAGACAAGCAATAAAAATTGCAATAAATGTAAAATAAAAGAAAATCTTAGCAAGCCTTCTTTCAGCTTTATAAGCATTATTAAATGTCTCGTTAAGAAAGAAAGAAGAAAAAGGTTCGGCTTTTTCAATCTCATAATATTTATCTTCAATTTTTTTAATCGTATTTTGAATATCATCGGCACCGAGTTTAATCAGCAGATATGAAAAGTGGTCTCCAAGCCTGATTCCCAAAGGCCTGATTCCACTATGTAGCGATTCAAAATGAAAGTCATTGATTACTCCTATAACCCTATATTTTTTGTCGATTAGCTCACCATTCGGAGCATCCGTAAACATAATTTCTTGCCCTATTGGATCATCCCAATTTCTTTCTTTTACCATAGCTTGGTTAATAATCATTCCCTGTTTGTCGAGGGCATTATCATTAGAAAAACCACGGCCGGTAATTATTTCGAATTCCAGAATATCAATAAAATCTTCATCAACATCAAAAAACGGATAAATTTTCCCCTTTTCCTGTTCATGGCCTTCAAACTTGAAAAAAGTTTCCATTCGCCCTCTCCCGGGTAAAACTGCACTTAAGGCCATTTTTTTAATTTCCGGTATTGAAGCAAGTTCATTTTTTAATAATTCAGGATTATCTGAAAAATTGTCGCCACGAAGTCTTACAACCACAACCTGATCGCGATTAAAACCCATATCTTTATTTTTTACAAAATTAAGTTGTTTATAAATCACACCCGTACAACTTATCAAAATAATTGATATAACAAATTGTATTACAACTAACGAACTTCTGAAATACGATCCTTTTACCCCTGATTTCAGTTTTCCTTTTAATACTTCAACAGGCTTGAACGATGAAAGATAAAATGCAGGATAACTACCGGCTATAAATCCCACCAAAATTGCAAGTCCTAAAAAACCGAGACTTAATTGCCAATTATTAATATAATCAATTTTAAGATCTTTTGAAATTATTGTGTTAAACTCAGGAAGTAAAATTTCGGCAAGTGTTACGGCAAGAATCAATGAAATTAGGCTTAAAAATATTGATTCAATTAGAAATTGCCATCTGAGTTGAGGTTTTATTGCTCCCAGCACTTTTCTCATCCCGACTTCTTTCATTCGTTTTGTGGAACGGGCAGTACTAAGATTCATAAAATTAATGCAGGCAATTATCAAAATAAAAATTGCAATTGCCGAAAAGATCATAATATTTGTAATATCACCGCCCGGTTCAAATTCACCGTCAATTTTTGAATACAAATGAATTCGTTCCAATGGCTGTAAAAATAATTCTCCTTTCAACTCATATTGTTGAACAATCGGGTTTGAATAAAAATACTTGTCAAGAATTGTTTTAAACTCTTCTTCAAGTTCTTGAGGTGTGTAGTCTTCAGTAATTTTTATATATGCATGATAATTTAACCCTATCCATGCATCAATTGGCGGGCCCCCTTCATGCGGAAGTTTATACAAGGTTTGAAAAGATGCCAAGCCATCGAATTTGATATGAGAATTTTCAGGAAATTTCTTTATTACGGCTTTAATAGTGTAATTATACTCATCATTCCATTTTACAATTTTTCCGACAGGATTTTCATCTTTAAAAATCTTTTTTGATGTTTTTTCCGTAATTATGAGACTAAATGGCTTATCTAACGAACCTTCGGCTTGCCCATAAATAAAATCGACTGTAAATACATCAAAAAAATCCTGACTGACAAAATATACCTGCTCCTCAAATGTATTATTATTATAAGAAATATCGGGATGTTCCGAATGGGTCATTCTTACTGCCGACTCAATTTTTGGATAATTTTCATTAAGTAGCGGTGTCAAAGGCGCCATAACTCCTGCAATTTCAAATGTTGATCCCTGTGCATCCACACGTGTTGAAATTCGATAAATCCTTTCAGAATCTTTATGAAATGTATCGTAAGTCATATCATTATAAACAAATAAAACAATCAATATACTTATTGAAATCCCAAGTGTCAAACCGAGAATATTAATAATGGAAAATATTTTGTTTCGTTTGAAATTCCTGAATGCTATTTTAAAATAATTATATATCATTTTTTTGTTTTTAAAAACCTTTTTAAAGGCTTGTCAATTTATAAAATTAGTTCATTTGTAATAAAGAATATTTAATTTCTTTAATTGCATTTGTTTCAATCAATATGCCATAAAGTTACCAATCTTGTTTTCAAGTCCATACCTTTTTATTGCTTTTATAAGTGTGTAATTTTTTCACATTATTGTATAAATTTTATACATATTATGAATTCTTTTTCAATCTTAATATTCGCATAGAAACCATATAGCCACAGATTTTCAAATATTTAATTTTGTTATCTAGTGTTTGCACGAAAACTCAATATTCTGGAGTGCTTAGTCAGAAAACGTCAAGTTCGAGGCTTGCGAAGATCAGAAAACCATGAGTTTACTATTGTAAATGATTGGTTTTATGAACGAGCATAACGATGAAATTGGCGTTTTCTGGCAAGCACTATCTATAAATCTGTGGCGAATAATATTATTAATCAAATCCTGAAAGAGCCAATTTATTACCTTTGATTGATTTTAATTAAGTTTTTTTTATGAAAAAAACAAAAGCCAAAATTCTAATAGTCGATGATAATGAAGAAATTCTGATAGCTTTAAAATTATTTCTTTCAGAGTATTTTGAGACAATTATTACCGAAAAAAACCCTAATCGAATTTCAAATCTTATTGAGAATAATTATTTTGACGTAGTTATTCTTGATATGAATTTTTCCATGGGGCAATCCACCGGAAATGAGGGAATTTTTTGGATGAATAAAATATTAGAATATGACAAGAATGCAGTAATTATTTTTATCACTGCATATGGCGATATCGAACTCTCGGTCAAGGCAATAAAAATGGGAGCTACCGATTTTATTCAAAAACCATGGAACGATGAAAAACTTCTTACAACAATATTTTCGGCAATTAAATTAAGAAAATCTAAAATTGAAATTCATAATTTACGTGATAAACAAACTCATTTAAAAAATGATATTGAAAAACAATATTCATTAATTGGTGGGAAATCAATTGCAATGCAAAAAGTTTTCGAAGCAATTGACAAAGTAGCTTCAACCGAAGCCAATGTTTTAATTCTTGGCGAAAATGGTACGGGAAAAGAACTCGTAGCAAGAGAAATACACAAAAAATCAAAAAGGGCTGATGAAGTTTTTGTAAAAGTTGATATGTCGGCATTATCAGAAACTCTTTTCGAGAGCGAAATGTTCGGACACAAAATGGGTTCCTATACCGATGCAAAACAAGACAGAGCCGGAAGGTTTGAAATTGCCAATAAAGGAAGCCTTTTTCTGGATGAAATAGGGAATCTGCCGGCTGCGATACAATCGAAATTATTAAGTGTTTTACAAAACAGAGAGATTACCCGTATTGGTTCCAACTCTCCGATTCCTGTTGATATTAGATTGATCACAGCAACCAATAAGCCTCTTTATGAAATGATTGAAAGCAATATATTTCGCGATGACCTTTTGTATAGAATAAATACTATACAGATTGAAGTACCTCCTCTTCGTGAAAGAACCGAGGATATTCCGGTTTTACTCGATCACTTTCTGAAAATATTTTCCGAAAAATATAAAAAACAAGACTTGAAAAGCTCTAATAAAATTATTGAAAAATTATGCCGGCATTCTTGGCCCGGAAACGTCAGGGAGCTTCAACATCTTGTCGAGAAAGCGGTGATTTTGTGTGATGAACGAGTTTTGCAGCCTTCCGATTTTTTCTTTTACGGTATTAATATTCAAAACACAAGCTCCCTCAACCTTCAGGAAAACGAAAAAGCAATTATCCAAAAAGCAATTAGCAAACATAAGGGCAATCTTACTTATGCTTCCAACGAACTGGGAATTACAAGAAAAACCCTTTATAATAAAATAAAAAAATATGGTTTATAAACATTTCGGCATTAAAATAGGCTTGATGATTGCTGCTTTGGCAGCCTCTGCTTTTTTGTTTTCCTGGTCGATTATGCAGGATCATTTGATTGTTGCAAAATTTACATTTGCTATATTATTTTTTCTGCAAAGCATTTTCCTTTTTAACTTCATTAAAAGCAATAACAGAAAGCTTGGGCATTTTTTAGAGTTAATTAAAAACGAAGATTTTATACAAAGGTTTTCGAAGTTTGAGAAAGAAGCTTCATCAATGGAACTCAATCGACTCTACAACGAAATAATTGAATCTTTTGAGCAAATTAAAATAGAAAAAGAGTCGGAGTATAGTTATTTTCAAAATATTCTTGAAAACGTTGGAACAGGAATAATAAGTTTTTCGGATAATGGCAAAGTTGAGTTGATAAATCAAGCTGCAAAAGACTTGTTAAAAATTGGCTTACTTAATGAAATAAATGATTTGGATAAAGTTTTAGCAGGATTTTCTAATGAATTATTAAAACTGAAAAGCGGTCAACAAAAAGTAATAAAATTTTTTATTGATGGTGAACTTATTATGCTTTCGGTTAAAGCTGCTGTTTTTATTATCAGAAAAAAAACTATTAGGCTTATCTCAATTCAAAATATTACAAATGAACTTGAAGAAGAAGAAATTGATGCATGGCAAAAACTTATCAGAGTGCTTACACATGAGATTATGAATTCCGTAAGTCCCGTAAAATCACTTACAAGTACTATTATAAAGTTTTTTCAAAGTCATGGGAAACCGAAAAAAGCAAAAGATATTAGCGATATTACTATTGAAAATTCATTAACCGGATTACATGCAATTGAAAAACGAAATCAGGGACTATTGAAATTTGTTGAAACTTACAGAAGCCTTACAAAAATCCCAAAACCAAATTTTGAAGAGTTTGAAGTTGAAGATATTTTTGCAACTATTAAACTTTTAATGAACGAAGAACTAACAAGAAAAAATATTAATCTTACTTTAAACATTATTCCCGAAAATTTAACAATCAAAGCCGACGAAAAACTTATCAGCCAGGTAATTATTAATCTTGTGAAAAATGCTTGTGAAGCAATTAGTGAAGATGGTGAAATTAAACTTGAAGCTTATAGAAAATCGGATAATAGGGTAGTTATCAGGATAAATGATAATGGAAAAGGTATTCCGAAAGACATTCTTGAGAAAATTTTCATTCCGTTTTTCACAACTCGTGAAAATGGAAGCGGAATAGGGCTTAGCCTGAGCCGACAAATTATGAGGATGCACAAAGGAAACATTTCTGCCATTTCAAAAGAAGGAGAAGGAAGTGTTTTTACTCTGAAATTTTAAATTCAATTATTGTTTCACTTCAATGTAGCAATTAATCCCTAAATAATTTCGCAAGATAATTATAATGCTCGTCCTCAAAAAGTTTTGTGCATTTAAACCCACTATTTTCAGCTATTTCTTTTAAGGAGAAAAAATCAATAAATAACCAATCGAAAGGCTTGCCTTCAATTTTATTATATTTTAAAGTATATTCCGTTTCGCCATAGTAGCCTGAATTTAAGTCAATCAAAAACGAACCATCATCCTGTTCATTCAAATAAATCAAATCTGAGGAATCAAGAATTATTTGTCCGTTTTCATTTAAAAGTTTTTTAAGATGATTGAAAAGTTTTTCCAAATTATCTTTTTTTTCGGCAACACCAACTCCATTCATAATTAAAAGAATGGTGTCGAACTTTTCGTTTTTCAGCTTATAAATATCTTCATGGCGGGCATCTTTAACTCCACGGTTTTTCATTACTTCAACCGATTTTTTAGAAATGTCGATGGCTGTAACTTGAATTTTTTTCGATTGTAAATAAAGTGCATGACTTCCTGCACCTGCTCCAACATCAAGGGTTTTTCCAAAACATTCTTTAACAGCAATTTGTTCAAGCTCGGGCATTTTCTCAAAATCACGGAAAAAATATTCAGCCGAAATTATTTCATCCTCAGCAATATTTGTAATCACATCAACAATAGCCGGAAAACCATTGAAATGATAATCCCATAATGCTTGGCCGAGAGGGTCATTATCATTTAATAAATTCTTGTTTTTTTCTTCTTTCAAACTTTGTTTATTATTATTTGTTTGCAAAAATAGGCTTATTAGATATATTTCAGGATTAAAAATTCTGAAATGTCAAAACAGGAGGAGATAAAAAAGGTAGAAGAGGGTTATAATTTGATAAATTTTCCTGTTTTAGCTTTATGCCCATTTGCCAAATGTATTATTACGAAATAAATCCCTGAAGGAAATTCTGAAATCAGAAATTCGGTTTCATAAGAGGTTTTTTGGAGTTCTCCCTTAATGTTGTAAATTTCAATCAATTCAAAGTCAAAGTTTATATCAATGTGAATCTTATCATTTGCAGGAACAGGAAAAATATTCAAGGATTTAGTATCCGAATTTCTAACTACATCCACCCCCACAAATGATATGTCCGATTTGTAAATTGCATTTCCCTGAGTTCCGCAAAGTAAAAAATCAGAATCAGGGCTAATAGACATGCAATTTACAATTTTATTGTCAAGCCCTTTATTCATTTCAGTCCAGTTTAAACCATCGTCAAGACTAAAATAAACGCCATCCGTGGCAAAACCGGCAATAATAAAACTTTCATAAATATGGCTTAAAGTAAGTGTCCGTAAACCGGAACAGGGCAAATCATCCACAAACCAGTCAATTCCACCATTAACACTTTTTATCAATACCTCATTTGAACCAATGTAAATTTTTTGTGTATTGAATGGGTCAATATTTAATGTAATCGGGCTATGCTCCAAAAAAGGGCCTTGTAATTCAACCCACGAATTTCCTCCATTGTCAGTTTTCCACGCTTTTGAAGGTGTGATAGCATAAATAGTATCGGGGTGTTCCTGATTAATTTCAAGACATTTGACAGTATTTTCACTAATTCCACCGTTAGCGTATGACCAATTCAAGCCTCCGTTATTGGAACGCTTGATAAAACCTGATGCTATTGCATACATAGTTGAAGGATTTTCATTTACTAAATCAAGATCAGTAACCTCCATCATATATTTCAGTACCTGCCACTGATAACCATTATTATAGCTGATGTAAACCCCATCGGAATATGATCCAGCCCCAAAGATTCCATAAACTGTATCAGTATCAGGATAATAGAATTTCGGTGTTACCCAACCATAGCTTAAGGTCCAGCTTTTACCCTGATTTTCTGTAATCTGCATCCCAATATCAGTTTTAGCTATCCAATGATCTGGATTGTTATTATTAATTAACATCGAACCAATAAAAAGTCGCCGCATTCCCTGAATTGATGTTTCCCAAAGTTCCCCGCAATCTTTCGATTTATGAAAGCCTATTTCGCTACCGCAAAAAGCATTTTGACCATCCTGATGATCAAATAATACTGAAAATACATACATCGTTTCCAACCCATTGGCAGAACCAAACCATGATAAACCACCGTTGACACTCTTGTAAATCCCGGGATATGAAGGGTTACAACTTCTACATGCTACTATCAGTTCATTACTATTATTGCTGTTAATTGCTATACTTTGAAGAAAAATGGCATTGGATAAGTCGTTATAATTCCATGTATTACCATTGTCTTCACTAATATAAATTCTTTCACCTTTTGTTGCGGCTACAATTTTTTGATCATTATTGGGATCAACTTTTAAATCTATTATGTTTGCCGACAATATCTCAGTCCAGTTCAATCCTCCATTCATACTTTTATAAAGAATTCCATAGATAGTATTTTGTTCTGTCCCCGCATAAAATATTTGTGGATTAGAGGGATTTATCTCAAATGTATTCACTTCTTTGTTTGCGAAATCCTGTGAAATTTCAACCCAATTATTTTCATCTTGCGTCATAAATACTCCTCCTGTTAGGTATTGTGGCCCTGCTGTAGCAACGTAAACAAAATTTGAACCGGACATTATTTCAATATCCCAAATTATATAAAGAGGTAAGTTTCCACTAATATCCAGCCAATTATTGCCTGCATCAGAACTTTTATATATTTTACCGCCTGAACCTCCGGCATATATGACCGCAGGATTATCAGGCGAAATTGCTAATGCATTTATTTGGCCTGTAATAAAATTTGGGCTTATTTTAACCCAGCTATCTCCTTTATCAAGGCTTTTATAAATTCCTTCGTTGTCTGAAGCGGCATAAAGAATTTGTGGATTAACATGGTCTTGAATCAGGTCAATAATGATTGGTCCATTACCATTTTGAGGCCCTACATTTACCCAATTCTGTGAAATTAATGATTCGATACAAAAAACCAACATTAAGGTTAAAAAAGCAATCCGTTTCATTTTTAGTAATTTTTATACAAATATATAAAAAATAAACGATGTCACTTTTAAGGATATAAGACTTATTATCCAAAATTCTTACATAAAATTTCATAGTCGGGAAAAAAAAATTAGCAATAAATAATTAAAACTTTAAATTTTCTATGAAAAAATGTAATCCGATTTTAAAATATTATATTCCACGTCTTTGCATGATGAGTTTTTCAAATGAAGATTTCATTCGGCAAAATTCAAACATTTCTATCCATTTTTTGTGATTGTTTATCTTTCGTTTTCAGATACAGGTGAAATAGCTTAAAAGGCCAAGGATCAATCAAAAATCTTTTGTTTTTCAAAATGTTATTCTAATACCAATCCCATTAGAAGTTAAACCCAAATTAAAGTCAATTTTTTTCGATTCTGTTTTTAATAATCCATTATTATAAATTCTAACACCATTCTTCGCATGCTTTGAATAAGCTACCGAAAAAGGAACTGATGCTGCTATCAAACCGAGACCTATACCGGCTAATGTCCAATTAGCATCTCCGCTGGCTATAGCGGTTCCTAATGGATAAACAACCATAAATCCACCAATAAATCCACATACAACGACAGCATCAAAATTGCTTTCAGCCATTTTCATTTCTTTGTATGCTTCCTGGTTTATTTGCGTGATTTTTAAAAGCTGTCGTGGTGTTAGAACTTTATTATTTTGTTTGAAAACAGTTAATAGTGCTTTCTTTACTTCAATCGTATCGATTTGGTTTTGTGCGAATAATTGTGAGAAACTAACCAATAAAATAGTAAGAATTATTAATCTTTTCATGTTTATTTGTTTTTAATGTTTCTATATTATAATAAATTGTAACAAATAAACAAAAATTTTCTTAATATAGCCTGAATTTGATTTTAGAAAGAAAATCATCCTTTGTCGATTAAATGTCTGGAAAAAGTATTTTTCAGAATACATTTTCCCCTCAAAATCACCCATTATCAAGTTGTTCTTTTTTTTAACTTCGCATAAAAAAAATGTCATAATTATGATCAAAAAAACATCACTGATAATAATAATATTGAGTATGTCCTCAATGTTATTTGCACAACATCCTCCACAAACTTATGTACCT
>Ga0208648_1002361_pt1 | contig 13309 bp, 21 predicted proteins | sample AntAceMetag02UKL_FD_184772 | JGI IMG/M metagenome (GOLD analysis project Ga0208648, IMG submission 184772) | Saline lake microbial communities from Ace Lake, Antarctica - Antarctic Ace Lake Metagenome 02UKL (SPAdes) (version 2) | ecosystem: Environmental > Aquatic > Non-marine Saline and...
AAGAAGTGTGAATATAATATGAGAAGAATTGGTGATGGCAAGAAAGGTCAGCAGATGACTTTGGGGACAATTATTTTAATGGTTTTGGGGGTTGCAGTTTTGGTGCTTTTAATTTTTGGATTTTCTACGGGGTGGAAAAATATGTGGAGTAAAGTAACGATGTATACTTCTGAAGCAAATGTTGAAGATAAAATTGTGGATTGTGAAAACGATTGTTCTTTGAATGAAGAGAGTGCTTGGTGTAATCAGAAAAAAAATTTAAGATTTTTTGATAATGACGGAAAAATTGTAAAGGTTGAAGGAACTTGCCAGCAATTTGAGATTGGGGCATTTGAAGGATATGATGCAAATATTATTGAAGATAAAGTTAGTAAAGAGGACGTTGCTAAGGATAAAATTATTCATGACAAAATAGTCGGTTTGAATTTTCCAAGTTGTTCTTCTTTCACTTGTTCAGCAGCAGCATCCAAAGAATAGTAATAAGTTTGTTAGTAATCTTTATTAATTGAGTTATTGTAATATCTTTATGGAAATGGAGGAGATTATTAAGATATTGATTTTTGTTTTAGTATTGGCCATTTTGGTGGGGGCAGTGATATTTTTATTTAAAGGAAAAGGTTTTGAACTTTTGAATTCTATTAAAGATGTTTTGAGGTTTGGTAAATGAGGAAGCGGGCCTCGGTGGATTGGACCGTTGGAAAACTTTTGAATATTGTTTTATTAGTTTTGGTATTAGCGTTGGTGGCTTATGGTATCTCCACGCAAAGCCTTACTCCCTTGCTTGAAAATGTTGAAGGTAAATTTGACGAAGTTTTAATTATGTTTAATCTGAAGGATGATATTTATTCTAAAGAGTGTCGTGAAGAAAGTATCGCAAATATGGGAGGAGGAAAAGAATTTTTGGAACAGATAGATATGAAAGACAAAAAGGTTATTTTGAATGTTTGTAAAAATAGAGTGTGTAATATTAGCGGCGAAGGGATAGAGCCCTATAGGGTTAGTAATGGAGTTTTTGAAAAATTAGGAAATGAAGAATGGAATAAGTATGAAGTTGTTTTTGAAGGAGGGCTGAGTCCTATTAAATTCAATTGGGATTTATATAATGCCATATTAGATGTTTTAGACGTTAAAAATGTGAAAGAATTATATGATAAAAGTTTTACCCGACAATTTATTTTATATGGAGATGGAAGCGGAATAAATAAAGAAATTTTTGCAGTTTGGCAGAATGGGGAATGGAGAGTTACTGAAGGTGATAGAATATCTGATGCAGAAGGATGGGTTAAAGAAGGAGATGATTGGGTGCTTAAATATTATTGGGATTCATCGCAGAAATATTGGGCATATTCTATAATAAAAAGAGTAAGGAATCTTTATAGCGGTACGGATGATAATCTTGCTATTGACGCATTTGTGAAAAAAGTTAAGGGAGGAAATGATGATAAGGTTTATTGGAAAGAGACTATCCCTATAAAATCTGATGAAAAATATATTGGTAGTTCGGATTATGGAGAGAAAATTGGTAGCCTTGTAGGGGATAAAGGCCTTGGTGGTTCCTTTGGTGAATTAGATAGTGCTGAAGAAATTATAAATTTAAAATTTGAATTTGCAAAAAGGAAAAAAATATATTTGGAAGATACAAAAATTTCTAAAGAGGAACTGGGGGAGTTAATCAAGGATAAAAAAATAAATATTAGGGGAGAAGAGATATTAATTGATATTGAAGAAGGAATTTTTCCTATTATTAGTTTTTCTTACGAAAAAGAAAAATATAGGGTAAGGCATAGCGCATATGCAAATATTAATAGCAATCTTATAGAAGAAATCAAATTAAGATATTTCCCAATTTCCCTTGTTAAGTGGGATGGTTCTAAATGGGAAGATATTGGAAATGAACAGTATTATAGATTATATGAAAAAGATTTTAAGGAGGTTTATAGAGCGACTTTGATTAGCGAGTTCCTTAAATCAAAATGCAGATGAAAACAAAAAAGGGGATACTTGTTAAAAATTTAGTAGAGTTAATTTTATCTGCTGCTATTGTTTTTGGATTGATAATGTTACTATTTAATTTATTTGCTCCGAGTTTTGACAGAGGAGATAAAACGGCGGAATCTTATTTCGAAAATTTAAATAGGGCGATTAAGGATACGGATGCAGGAGGAGAAGGCGATTTTTTTATGCAAGACTATGGAGATGAAGAGTTAAGATTTTATTTAACGTATTTTGGAAATGTTGCTAGTTTTGAGAATGCAGAAAAGAAAAATTTTATTCGTTCAAAAGAAGGAGATAAAATTATTTGTATTTGTTATTTACGAGGAGGGAGTGTAGTTTGTAATTATTGTGAAGATTTGAAATCTTCGGCAAGTGTTAGTGATGGAGATGAAGACTCATGGGCAATTGAGCAGGGAGAAAATATAAAAATTACTAAATCAGAAAATGGAGAGATTTATGAATTTTCTAAAATTAAATAATAAAGCAACTATTGGTGTTAATGATGCAATCAAATGGATTATCTATATTGCTATTTTGATTTCTGCTGGATTTGCTGCAAAAATCATTGTTTCAAAAATGATTGGTTAGTTTTATTAAGTTAGTTTTGTATTAATTTTTATGGTTAATAAGAGAGGAGATTATAAGTATGGGATAGTTTTATCTTTGATTTTGGGGACGATGGTTTTGAGTTTAAGTTTGTATTTTATTTTTCAGGAGCTCTGGTCTAGCGATGAGCTTGATATGGAAATTTGTCGTCAGAGTATTCAGGTGAGAGCGTTGTTGCCGGATGTTAAGAAAGCTGGATTTACTGTTGATTCTTTCAAAGATGCTTATCCTTTAAAATGTAAAACACAAGTTGTAAATATTGAGAAAAATGATGTTATTGTAGATAAAAATGGAAGAATGCAGGTAGAACAAAAAATCGCAGAAACGATGGCAATGTGTTGGGCTCTTTATGACAAGGGAGATTCAAATGCATTTCCATCTAGTATCTATCTGATTACTTCTACATGTGTTCCTTGTGCAAGAATTCATTTAACCGAAGAAGCAAAAAAGGAATTAGGAAATAAAAAAATTAATATTAGAAATGCCTTGATGGATTTGAAAATGACAAAGGATTATTCTTATTATGAGTATTTGAATAATTCCGGGAAGAAATTTCCAGCGTTTAATCCTGCATCTGCGAGAGAGTTTAATTTAAGTGGAAATAATTTTGATATTGATGAAAGCGGTAAATATGCTGCGGTTTTCAAAAATAAATTAACGGGAGGAGTAGAGAGTGGAACATATATTAAGGAAATGTGGAATAAAATTGATATTAGCAAGGTTTCTCTTCCAATGGTTTTTGATCAAGAAGAAGGAGATTTGCTAATCAATTATGGTGTCATCACTTCTCCAAAAAAAGGGGGGGCTGGAGAATATATTCCTTATTTGTTTTATTTTCAGGCTAATCAAGAAAATCCAAAGCCGTTTGATGAAGTTAAAACTCGGCTAGTTGATGGAGAGCTTTGGAGAAATGCTAATTTTTGTGAACAATGGGAGGGTATCCCTGCATAAAATGAAAAGTAAAAGAGCTTCAATTATGCAACAGGTGATTATTCAGATTATTTTAATTGGATTAATATTCGCTATTTTTTTATTTGCTAGCGCAGAGAGAGTGAATGCTCGTGATGTTAAACAACAGGTTTTGGAAAAACAAATTGCGTTGTTAATTGATTCGGCAGAAGCAGGAATGAATTTCGAGATTAAAAAAGTGAATGTTAATGGGCTAGTTGAGAATATTGAAATAAAGGAAGGTAAGGTTTTTGTTAAAGTGGAAGGGTTCCCTTCGGTTAAGGGTTATCCCTATTTCTCCAAATATTCTGTTGGTGTTAAGGACAATGGAGATAAATTTGTGGTGAGCATTAAATGAAGAAACGTGGGCAGATGGGGGAAGGAATTATAACAATTTATAGACTACTGATGGTCACGGTTGTTGCATTTATTGTTTTCGGAGTAGGTTCAATTTCATATAGTCATTATATTGATGTTCGTGATGCCGAAGCAAGAATTTTGGCACGAGAGATTTCTATCTGCTTATCTCCTAATGGTGTTTTGAATTTGGATAGTATTAAAGAAAAAGAGTATGGAGAAATATTATCTTATTGTGGGATTTCCCAGTCTGAAAGATTTTATGTTGAAGCAAATGTTATTGATTCTTCCGATAAACAAATTGCCAAAATGTATGAGGGAGATTCTGGGGCGCTGTGGGTAAAAGAGCTTTTTTTAACTGGTAATGCTGTTTTAGAATGGAGCGCAAAAAATGTTGAATTAATTAATAAATTTAATCCAGGTTATTTCGAATTTAATCATTCTATTTTTATTTTGAAAGATGGTAAAAAAGTAGAGGGGAATATTAAAATTGAGGCATTAGTGGGCCATGAATTATAGTTTATCTAAAAATAAAAGAGGCCTTATAGGATCCTCTATTGTGATGTTTGTTTCCATAATTGCTATAGTTTTGATTTTAATTATTTTTGTTTTGGGTGCAGCAATTGTGAAAAAATTGGACGACGTTGGAGGAGGGGTAAGAATTTACGACGAGAAAGAGGTAGAAATATATAATATTTTTGAATACATGGAAAAGTATGTTGCTTTGTTGAATGCTAAATTTTTTATAGAGAAAGGTTTGACCATGGAAGAATCTTTTATGGAAGGTGACTATGAGGAATAAAAGAGCGCAGGTATTTTCTTTTATATTGGTTCTTATAACTTTGTTTATGTGCGGGGCATCTATCTATGTCTATTCAATTCAGCAGGGAAATGCTGCGAATTCTTTAGTTTCTCCGTTAGTTGTTTTGGAGACTAGAGATTCTTTAGATGTTTTTGAGATGAGGGAGAGGGAATTGATTGAAAAATCTTTGAAGGAAGTTGACGAGGAATTTGGGAGTGAGAATTTTCCTGAAAAATTTAGAGATGTTTTTATTGATAATCTTATGACAAATGAAGAAATGAAAGAATTTATTCTTAGCGATTTAACATGGAATGGAGCGCTGATGAAGAGCGAGGAGTTTGACGAAGAATCTTTTCTTAGAAATATTTTGTATTCTAAAGTTGAGAAAGATTCTAATGTTTTGAAAATTACTAGATCTAAAATTGGGAAAAACATTCCTTTAAGCTCTCAAGATAAAATTAAAATTAATTTTCCAGTGGATTTCTCATTTGAATTTGAGAGAGAATATACGATAACTTTTGAGAAAGGTAAATTTGAGGTGAAAGCTGCATGGTAGATTATGGAGGAAATGAGCGTCGTAAAACTAAAAAGGATTTGAAAAGAAAGCGGCTGGCTCGAGGTTATAAGCGTGGGGGACAATTCAGAACGCATGCTGTTTCGGAAACTTCGGAAAAGAAAGAAGAGGGAGATAAAGGTAAAAAGAAATTAAGGAAATTTTGAAAATGTTTGGATTTTTATTTTGGCTGTTTTTTATTGGAATTGTTGTTGCTAGCTTGCAAGATTTGAAAAGAAGAGAGGTTGATAATTGGCTAAATTTATTTTTATTGGTTTCGAGTTTCGTTTTTATTTTCTATAAAGCAATTTTTGATGGAAATGTAGAAATTATTTTTCAGCTGGGGTTTGCCCTAGTGGCTATGTTTGCACTTATGAATATGTTTTATTATGGTCGAGTTTTTGCTGGGGGTGATGCAAAGCTGCTCGTTGCGATGACAGCGTTTTTTATTGGAGCAAATTTTAATATAACATTGATAAATATCGGAATTTTTCTTTTACTCCTGATGTTTTCTGGTTCGATTTATGGGATTTTTTATTCTTTTGTCTTATATATTAAAGATTATGAAAAAATAAACGAGGAAGCTAGGAAGGGATTTGATGCTTTGTGGATTAGATATGTGGTTGTGGCGGGAATTGTTATGTTTGCTTTGAGTTATATTGATTGGTTTTTTCTTCTGCCATCAGTTCTTATGTTATTGTTCCCAGTGCTTTATGTTTTCGCAAAGGCGCTTGAAAATGTTTCTATGGTCAAAAATATTTCAGGGAAGGATTTGAGAGAGGGAGATTGGTTAGTTAACGACGTTAAAGTTAAGGGAAAAACGATTAAAGCGGATTGGGATGGCTTGTCATTGGAAGATATCAAATTATTGAAGAAGAAAAAAAGTGTTGAGATTAAAGAAGGATTGCCATTCGTGCCAGCTTTTCTGATTGCGTTTTTCTTATATGTGTTTTTAAAAGAATGGCTTGTTGGGTTTTTTATTGGAATGTAAAGAGTTAGGGAATTTTTGGAGATAAAATTGGCACCTTTTCTTTTCCAGGTTCAGATTTTTTTTCTATCTCTATTTCTTCTACTTTTAGAATTTCTTCTTGCAGGGCTTTGAGTTCTTCTCCTGTGGCTTGTCTTTTTTCAGTCTCATCCCCATAAAATGGCACAACTTCCATAAGGGCATGATTCATAATTTTCAACTCTTTGATTTTAATTTCATTAGGATTAAATTTTTTTTGAATTTTTTTTGAAATTTCTTGCGCTAAGTTTTTTGTCGATTCTGGGATTTTATCTAAATGTTCTTTTGGGATGATTAAGACATGGCCCTTACTTAACGGGTTGAGCTCAAGGATTGCTATATTATTTTTATCTTCGGCAATTTTGTAAGAAGGTGTTTTGTTTGCTACAATTGAACAAAAAATACATTGATCTCCAAGATGGGTAAGTTCATTTTGCTTAATGAAAGCTTCAACTTGCTCATCTGTCATAGAATTGATTTGTTCCTTAATCTGATTTCTTTTGTCTTCTGGAAAATTTTCTAATTGAGCTAAAAGATGTTCTTTTATTTTGCCTGTCTCTTCTTTCGTAATCACCATATAGAATTAATAATTTTTTAGATTATAAATTTATCTTTATCCGACCACTCTTCTGTAATCTATTAGTTCAACAGAGGAAACGCCTTCTATCTCAGAAAGTGCATTTTCTACTTTGTCGGATTCTTCGTTTTCAGAAAGTGCGATTGTTACAATTAGTGCCTTTAGTCCAAATGCAATTGGTTCTTCTTTTGCTTCATTAAAAACTCCAGATTCAAAGGTTTCTACTTTTGCTTTTATTTCTACCTTAAGTTTTTCTAAATCTATCTCTAAACTTTCTGGCATTATTTTAAATTGCATTCCTGCTGTAGCCATTTTAGGGACCTATATACCCGCACTTTTTGCATTTATATTCTATTGACAATCCTCGGCATCTACTACATCTAACAATTTCTTTACTGCACTTTGGACAAGGAAATCTTACGTTTTTTGACGTTTCTTTGTTGCAACTTATACATTTCATAATTAATTATTTGGAATTTGGTTTATAAAAGTTGCGTTGCAAATTTTATAAATAATATATACTGATTTACTCGGTAAATACTCTTGTTCGAGTGTAAAAGTTGCTATAGGCTTGGAAGATATGAAATACATCTCAATAATACTTAAATAGTGTAGAGGTGTTTTTTGTTTATGCAAAATTATGATTTAATAGTGGAAAGAATTGCAAAATTAGCTAGTCTTGACAAAGAGGAAGTTGAACGACGAGTTGAGGCGAAAAAGGCGAAGTTGTCAGGACTGATTTCTAAAGAGGGAGCGGCTCAAATTATTGCTGCCGAATTGGGAATTAATTTTGAAGATCAAGATTTAAAAATTAATGAATTGATGGCAGGCATGAGAAAAGTTAATGTTGTTGGTAAAATTATTAATTTGTTCCCAGTTCGTGAATATTCAAAAAATGGACGAGAAGGGAAGGTTGCTAACTTTATTTTAGCAGATGAAACGGGAAATGTTCGTGTTGTTCTTTGGGATGTCAACCATATCGAAATGATTGAGAATGAAACAATTAAGAGGGATGACGTTGTCGAAATTAAAAATGGTTCAACGAGAGAGGGAGAGATTCATTTGTCTGGATTTAGTGAATTGAAGAAAAGTAATGATGTAATGAAAAATGTTCAAACTGAAGCGATGGTTAGTGAAAAAAATTTAGATGAGGCCAAACAGGGTCAGAATGTCAAGATTAGAGGAGTTGTTGTTCAGGTTTTTCAGCCGAGATTTTATTCAGTTTGTCCTAATTGTAATAAGAAAGTAGTTGCGAGTGACGGGATTTTTAATTGTGCGGAACATGGTACGGTAGCTCCGAAAGAGAGGGCAATTCTAAATTTTGTTTTAGATGATGGCACGGAAACAATGAGAGTTGTTATGTTTAGTGATCAGATTGGCGCTCTGATTCCAGAAGAGGATTTAAAGAACGAAGAGAAGGCTTCGGCTTTTAGAGATGATTTTATTGGGACGGAAATTTATTTGTCGGGGAACGTGAAGAGGAATCAGTTGTTTAATAATTTAGAAATTGTGGCTTCTGGGGCTGAAAAGGTTGATGTGGATAAATTGATTTCTGAGCTAGATAAAAAAGAATAAAAATAGTGTCCTATATAATATAGGATGTTATTTAGAACTCATGTTGCTTTTTCGCTGGCGGTTTATTTTTTGCTGAGTTATTTTTTGGTTATGCCATTTTGGGTTTTGTTTTTTATTTTGTTTGCTACGGCGTTTGTTGATATAGATATTAAAAATAGCAAAATTGGGAATCATTGGTATTTGCGACCTTTGCAATGGATGACTAAGCATCGTGGAGTTTTGCATAGTTTGGTTTTTGGATTAATTTTGAGTTTGCTTGTTGGAGCTGTGACACTTTGGGGAGGGTTTGGATTTTTTGTTGGATATATTTCACATTTGTTTTTGGATTGTTTGACTGTTTCGGGCGTGAGATTATTTTGGCCCTTTAAATTTAAGATTAAGGGATTTATTAGAAGCGGAGGAATTGCCGAAGAAATTATTTTTGTTTTGTTGCTATTTGGAAATTTGGCGAGGGGTTTTTGGATGGTTTTTAATTATCTGTTTTTAATGATATAAATCCTTATAAAGAGAAGGAGGGTTTTGTTAATATGGTTAGTAAAACTGATGAAGAAAAGATTAAATCCTCAAAGGATGACTCTGCTGACCCCGATGCCGTTGAGGAATCTGATGAAGCTATCGAGACTGTAAAAAAATCTAGCAAAAAAGCTAAAGAGGAAAAAGGGGTCCAGTTGATTGATTTGCCTGGAGTTGGTCCTGGTGCGGTTGCAAAATTGGAAGCTGCTGGAATTTATGATTTAATGGGACTGGCTGTTTTAACGCCTGCCCAATTATCAGAAACTGCGGGAATGAGTGAGGCCGTTGCGCGGAAAGCAATTCAGGCATCTAGAAAGATGATGGACTTGGGTTTTAGTGATGGACTGGCACACGAAGAAAAAAGAAAAGAATTGTTTCATATTACTACTGGTTCTAAAAATGTTGATAATCTTTTGGGGGGAAGAGGGATTCAGACTAAGGCAATCACGGAGGCATTCGGCGCGTTCGGTTCTGGGAAAACACAGCTTGCGTTGTCTCTTGCTGTTGGCGTGCAATTGCCTATTGAGCAAGGGGGAGCTAATGGGAAGGCAGTTTATATTGACACAGAGGGAACTTTCCGTCCAGAGAGAGTTAGGCAGTTTGCTGAAGGGATTGGAGCTAATGCAGATAAAGTTTTGAAAAATGTTTTAGTCGCTCGGGCTTTTAACTCTGACCATCAGATGTTGCTGCTAGATAAGGTCGCAGAACTGATTAAAAATGGTGAACCGATTCGATTAATGGTTATTGATTCTTTGACTGCACATTTTAGGGCAGAGTATTCTGGACGAGGACAATTGGCAGATAGGCAGCAGAGATTGAATAGATATTTGCATAATTTAATGAAGATTGCGGAACAAAATAATTTGGCAGTTTACGTAACTAATCAGGTTATGTCTGATCCTGCGCAGATGTTTGGTGATCCGACAAAAGCTATTGGTGGGAATATTGTGGGACATGCTTGTACTTATCGTATGTATCTCCGAAGAGGAAAGAAGGATTCTAGGGTTTGCAAATTAATTGATAGTCCAGATTTGCCAGACAATGAGACGGTGTTTATGATCGAAAAAGATGGACTGAAAGATATTGAAATTTAATTTTACATAAGTTTTATAAAAGATAATGCTGTTTGTTTTCCATGAAGAAAAAAGATGGTGATAATACTACGAAGAATGAAGTTATTGCTGGATTGAAAGGTAAGCTGGCGGCCTTGGAAATGGAAATTAAAACTGATATATCTATTCCGGTTGTTGCAAGTTTTGGTTTTATTATTGCTCTTGTCTGGAGAGATGCAATTAAAGGAGCTATCGATGAATTTCTTTCGAGGTCGGGATTATTAGAACAAGCATATCTTTATAATTTTATTTCAGCAATTATTATTACAATTATTGTTATTATAATAATGATTATAGTTACGCGGCTTAGTCATGTTAAAAAAACAAAAACGCTGAAAAAAAGGATAGAGATTATTTCTAAAGAATTAAAAAAATAATTAAATATTGCATTTTAGTTTCATTTGTAAATAATTATTGTATAATTTGTTTGATAGGGATTGATAACTTATACTGTTAATGATGAACAATTTATTCAAGGCTATACAAGAGCATTAAAAACGGGAGAGAGTTTAAGATTTAGCGTTAGTGGAGAATCGCATAATTTAAAAATAGATTCTTTAACAGAAAGCACAATTACTATTAACATTACAAGTGAATTGCAGCAGGCAACTTTGAGTGTAGGAGACATGAGAAGGTTTGAACTTGACGGGAATAATTTTTATGATTTGAGTGTAGCATTAAATTCAATTAATGTGACAACAAATAAAGCAGAAATAACTATTTTGTCTATAAATGAGGAGATTACATCTGAGACAATTGCCGAAGAACAAGACAAAGAAGATAGTGCCAGTGAGTCTGGGGATGGAATTGAGAATGAGGAGCCTGCAAATTTCTTTAATAAGTGGATTCTTAGTTTAGTTATTATTTTAATTATTGTAGGTCTTGTAATTTATTTTAAACGAAGAAAGAAATAGTTTTATTAATCTGAGATATTTTATTTTTTTATGGAATCAAATAAGAAATTTCCGGAATTTAATTTTTATGAGGCGGCGTTAGTTAAGCGAACAGAATTATTTAAAGAATGTACTAATATTGTCGTCGGGAAAGGGAATATTAATGCGGATATTTTGTTTGTAGGGGAGGCGCCTGGAGCAAACGAGGATTTGCAAGGATTGGCGTTTGTTGGAGCTGCTGGGAAGAATTTAGATAAATTATTAGAGAATGTTGGGCTAAGTTTGAAGGATGTTTATATCGCAAATATTTTGAAATGTCGTCCGCCTGAGAATAGGGATCCATTGCCGGAGGAGATCAAGGCGCATACACCATGGTTACTAAAGCAGATTAAAGATATGAGTCCAAAGGTTGTTTGTTCTCTTGGTAATTATGCAACGAAATTTTTTTTGGCTCTTGGTGATGTAGATAAAATGGGAAACCAATTAGGAATTAGTCAGGTGCATGGAAAAGTTAGAGATGTTGAGATGGGGAATATTAAATTTAGATTAATTCCATTGTTTCATCCTGCTGCTATAATTTATAATAGGACGAAGTTAACACCGTTGTGGGAAGAGGATATGGAAATTGTTAAGAAAGAAATAAGGAAATAAATTTATCTTCGTTTGAATGGTGCGCTTCGTGGAGGAGCGTCGCGGATTTGAATAAATTTGTAATGTGCTGATTTTGTTTCGGAGTTGCATTTTTTACATTTGTCTTGCATAGTATAAGTTTTGCACTTTGAGCATTTTTTGAGTTCCACTATTTTTCCTCAGTTGCATAGAATTCACAATTGTTTTCTTTTGCTCTTTTCTCCAACTCTTGAATAATTTCTACTATTTCTTTTTTCCCTTGCTTGAAGTCTTTGACTGTTAGTTTAAGTTTGAAATTTCCGGCAGAAAGGTAAGTAATTGATAATTGGTCATTATCTAGCGAAAATATTTTTTTAATTCGCTGAACTCCGTCATCTTCTAGGCATTTAATTTTTATGTTTTGTTTTAGTTCTGTCTTCTTCTGTTTTTTTTCTATAACTTTTTTAATTGCATCTTGTTTGTCTTTTGGAATATATTTTGGAATTAGAGATTCGTCGTTTCTTGCAGAATTAGCAAATTCTATCAAATCTGTAAATTTTTCTAATATTTTTTCTTTTATCTCTTTTCTTTTATCTCCAAAGATTTGTTTAAATGCGATGTCAATTGCCTGAGATTGCTTGAATGATTGCATAACTTCTTTCTTTTCTTTCGAATTAACTCTTCTGAGAGATAGGTGGATTTGGTCGCCGTCAATTTTTAATATTTTGCAGACGATTTGCTTGTTTGGAACAACATATTGTCGCATCAATTTGATTCGGCCCGATGCAATTTCAGATGATACAAGTGTCCCTTCTTTGTTGTTTGGCAGTCTTACAGATGTAATTGTACTCGTTACTTTTTCTACTTTGCATAATACTAGATCGCCTTCTTCCATTTTAGATAAATTTTATAAAACTTCTTCGACACGTGCTCGTATTTTTGCCTTTCCACCTGCCGGCACAGCCAAAATAGCGTTGCATCCTAAACATCTAATTTTTGTTGATGCTTTGCCGAAAATAGTTTGGGTTGCTTTACATTTTGAGCATTTTACTCTGATGAATTTTCCTTCCATGAAAATAAGTATTGGTTTTGGTTTTTAAGGTTTGGGGTTCTTAAAATTAAGGTTTTTGCATAGTGGTTATTTCTGATGAGCTAAGCTTTTGGTTGGAGGTCTTAAAATAAAATTATTGTGATTAAACTTTTACAACTTCTATTTCTAGTTCCTTTTTCAGGGTTTCAATAAAAGAAGATTCTTTGCTTTTTTCCACCGTGCATCCTGCTGCGAAATGATGGCCACCAACTTCTGCAACCGACTCCGGATTTTTATTTTTGAAAATCATAATAGCTTTTTCAAGAGTTTCTTTTAGATTTCGTCCTTTGTGCCCAACAACTCGTGCCGAAATTTTTATTTTGTCTTCGTTGTATGCCATGCCAATAAGAATTGTCCCTTCTTTGTAAGCTGGAGAAGATGATAGCATTGAGCAGATTGTTCCGACGATTGCGTCTTTAATTTTATCTTTTGCATTTAAAATTATAAAACCATCACCTTTTATTTTATCCATTTTTTCTGCAATCTTTAATCCTGATACAAGTTCTTGTTTATATTTTGTATAAATATCTAATGCTCGTATTTTTGCCTTTTCATTTTCTAAGCAATAAGAAATTGCAATATCACTATATCCGAGTCGAGAACATGCGTTAATTAAAACAGAGATTTCTCTAACGTCTTCTTTGGTGTTGAAGAATTTTAAGATGTAGAGATT
>Ga0208648_1002363_pt1 | contig 13302 bp, 12 predicted proteins | sample AntAceMetag02UKL_FD_184772 | JGI IMG/M metagenome (GOLD analysis project Ga0208648, IMG submission 184772) | Saline lake microbial communities from Ace Lake, Antarctica - Antarctic Ace Lake Metagenome 02UKL (SPAdes) (version 2) | ecosystem: Environmental > Aquatic > Non-marine Saline and...
TGAACACGATTAATAGGTATTCTCTCGGGTTCTTTGTCTAGCCAATTACATATTTTAACAAAATCAGAATCAATAAGTACAAAATTTTTGGTGTTTGTTGACCAAGAGAAGTTATTGTAAGAACTTATATTATCTTCTATATCTGATGTTTGCAAACAAAAATCGCCACCTCCACCATTTAGCATAAGATATTTATTATCCAGTACATTCGGATTGATGTGTATTGGTAGCAATCCGAAGCTTTGTTTCCAAGAGTTAATGTCAGCTAAATTTCTCATTTTACAAAAATACAAATTCAAGTCAATGTATAAACATTTTGTGTTCCTATTCTTAATAGTTTATTGAAAATATGTGATATGCACGTCGTTTTTTTTCAATGACGCCCAACGTTGTGCCTTAGTGATTTTGTGACTCATTTTTTTCCTGCCACTAAGACACAAACCTGTCTGCCAGCAGGCAGGAACACAAAGGTTCACTTAGATTTAACAATGACTATTAATGACAATCAATGCCGAAAAACAAGAAATCTACGATTTCATAGTTTTTCGTGCATCCTCGAAAAGTAACGAAAATCAAAGATTTTCTACTTTTCGGGATGACTACAAATGACCTTTAAATGCTAAAATCTCTCAACAATAAAACCACTTCTTTCACTTTTTCTTCCTTCGCTGTAGCTGGATGATCGTATTGAGCATGGCTTCGGTTTTTGATGCGCCCTCGCCAAGCAAAAAGCCAATTTGCTGTACCATTTCCAGGTTTTGATCGATTACATCAGTGATACGCTGGATAACCTGCTCGTTTTGAACTTCAGGAGAAAACATATCCCGGATGAGGCCACCCACAACTTTTCCTTTTTTAATCGAAAAAACACTGAGGTTCAAGTATGATTCTTCAATTTTCACATCGCGGCTAAAGATGTTTTCGCCACTCTCGAGCACATTCTGAAAAACTTTGTAAAACTGGACCGGAACGAGCGATTTCAGGTCAGCGCCCCGCAAGCCGGGAATAATATCATCTATTTCCCGAGCCTCATCGCCAAGCAAATCAATAAAACTTTTGTTGGATGAGGTTATCTTCAGGGTGTCATCAACAATAACAACACCCGAGGGAATTTGCCCCATGATAGAGCGCGAAGTTTCCAATTTATCATTCAACAATTCATTGTCCCCAATCAAGTGCTTCAACTCTGCTTTTAGCGATTTCAGTTGTTCATCTGTTTTCTTGCCGCTCTCTTTGAGGCTGTGGATATAGTTGTTCTTATTTTTTATGGAATAATCGAGGCAGACATCTGTACGTGTAATACCCTGCGCTACCCCAGTTGCAAATTCCTTGCAATTTTCGAAACCACAAGCAGAGCAGCCAACATTTTCGTCATGATCTGCTTTCCCTAACAACTGCAGTATTTCGTTAAGCTGTTTCGTTTTAGGTTTGGATAAACGCTGATCGTCTTTTGTAAATGAGGCCTTCAGGTCGAGATAAGAAAACTTTTCCATTTCCTCTTCCCATTTTAGGGTATCAAAACCTTGCAGTCGTTTTTGCACGTAATTTACTGTGAATGCATCTCGCTGGCGCTTATCGCCACCTGGTGACATGCCAGGGCCCATTGCACAACCACGATCGAAAAAGATATTCATATTTCGTTGTACCTGACCAATGTGTTTTTCAAATGAGCCAACCGTCTTCAGTGATTCTTTATTCCCTTCAACAGTAATTACTTTGCCATCCACCAATGATTCGCTCAAATTTGCAGCCTGAACAATTCCATTACTAAAGGGAAACAGCGAACCGAGCCTTCCAATAGGAGGGTCAAAATCAGAGAATTCTAATTGACTCTCGTGCACATTTTTCTGTTCAAACATCTTCCTCAACTCAACAAAGGTGAGGGCCACATCAATTTTCGATTCAGCATTTCTGGCCTCAATATCCATTTTTGGAGCGATGCAAGGACCAATTAAAACAACTTTAATATCAGCACCAAATACAGCACGCACGACCATGGCGGAAGTATCGGCCGGAGAAATTAAAGGTGCAAGGTTATCAATAAGGTCGGGATAGTATTTCCTGACATAATGAACAATAGCCGGGCATAGCGAAAAAAGATAATGCTTTCCTTTAAATTCATCCACTAATTTGTGATAAGCTCTCGCGATAAGATCAACCCCAAAGGAAATTTCATTTACATAATCAAAACCCAAAGCCCTTATCATTTCAACAAACTTCCGGTAATCGGAAATATCAGGAAATTCGCCCGAAATACTGGGATCAACAATTGCCGCAACTTTATCGCCCGAATTCAAAAGTTTAAATGCCCTATCAATGGTAGAGGTGTAAGTGATTGCTCCCGGCTGACAAACATTGAGGCAAGCCCCACAGCCTATGCAGCAGTCATCATCAACTATCGGGAACTCCTGGTTCACATTCACCTTAATGGCATGCACCGGGCAGGCCCTGGCACAATGCATACAGGCATCACACTTTTCGTTATCTATATGGATTAATGGCATTATTCGCTATTTTTACCCAACGCATTTTCCAGGATTTCGATAAGCTTGTCTTTGTCCACCTCTTCGAATATTGTATCATTCACCTTCAAATTGGGGCCTTTATCACAAATTCCAAAGCAGTGTTTACCACGAAGGTTCACTTTATGTGCACATTGGTTTTGGTCGATAAATGCCTTGATATCCTGGACCAACTGTTTATTGCCTCTCGCAAAACAGGAACTACCTAAACAAATCTCGATGTTAATTTTATTGGGCATAAAATCATTGTAAATTTTGTTGATGCAAAAATCTATAAAATTATTCAGTTAAACAATATTTGTTAAATAATTAACAGTGTGAATTAATTAACATAAAATGATTATTTTTGCATCTTATTATTTGAGCATGAATAGTTGAGTTTTTTAAGTTCATTGATGGTAATTAAAGTCATTTGTTGTCATTAATGGTCATTTGTAGTAATTGTTAGTTATAATTTACAACAAATAACAGCGAAGCTAAATGACAATAAATGACGCACGGAGTGCAATTGACAACTTAATGACCACAGAGATAAATGACAACGAAGTAAGTGACCGTTTTGAAAACGAACAAATACCCATATCAATCAATAGAGTATTAAGCATAATCTGATAAATTAAAATGACCAATGTTGAAGATGTTTTAATAAGACACAAAGGCAGTGAAAGACAGAACCTTTTGCCGATATTATTGGAAGTCCAGGAAGTGGATGGCTACTTATCCGAGGAAGCCCTGACTTCGATTGGAAAACACCTCATGGTACCCATCAGTAAAATATATGCAGTAGCAACTTTTTATGACTTCTTCAGATTTTCACCACAGGCAAAATACCGCATTAAATTATGCAAAGGCACAGCCTGTCATATGATCGGTAGCGAAACCTTACTGGAAGAATTAGAAAAACAGCTAGAAATTAGCCAGGGCGATATATCATCAGACAGATTATTTAGCATTGAACTAACACAATGTATGGGCGCTTGCGGTCAGGCACCAGTAATTAAAATTAACGACAAGTTTTATCCCGAAGTGAGCAAAAAAGAGATCGTTGATATTATTTCCGGAATTAAAGCAAAGGAAGGGAAATAATGGAAAATTCATCAATAAATACAAGCACCCAGCAACTGGTCGATCAACTTCTGACTAACATAGGATCGGAAAATTCACCTGAATTCCAGGATTCCATTGACAGGCTTCTCAGGCACAAACCAGGAAAACCTGTCATATACATCGGTACCGGAACATGCGGTATTGCTGCCGGAGCTGACAAAACACTTGCTGCTGTGCAAGACTATCTGAAAAAAAATGACATCGATGCCGAAGTGGCTGAAGTAGGTTGTATTGGTTTATGCTCCGCTGAACCGCTGATGGATTTCCAGACCCCGGGAAAAGCAAGGGTAAGTTTCAGAGAGGTGACAGCCAATGAGGTTGCACCCATTCTTGATGGCTGCTTTAGCAAACACATCCCAAAGGAGAAGGTCCTGGGGCAGTTCAGGAATGATCAATTTGAATATTGGGAAAATGTACCTCTTATCAACGACCTCCCATTCTTCAAAAAGCAGCAACGAATATTACTACACGACTGTGGTGAGGTTGACCCGAACAGCCTTGACGAATATCTTGCCCGCGATGGATACCAGTCTTTTATTAAAACCATTCTCAACTATCCGCCACACGAAGTTATTGGGATTGTAAAAGAGAGTGGATTAAGGGGACGCGGTGGTGGTGGCTACCTTGCTGCTGACAAATGGAAGATTGCCCGCGAAACTTTTTCTGATAAAAAATACCTGATTTGCAATGCAGACGAAAGTGACCCGGGAGCTTATATGGACCGTGCCCTAATCGAAGGCAACCCTCATAAACTCATCGAAGGAATTGCTATTGCTGCCTATGCCATTGGGGCAAGCAAGGCCTACATCTACATCCGCAACGAGTACCAACTGGCAGTGAGCCGGCTAAAAAATGCCATTCAAAATGCACGTGATGTCGGGTTGTTGGGCGATAATATATTTAACAGCGGCTTCAATTTACAACTCATCCTTCACGAAAGCCCCGGAGCTTTTGTGTGTGGCGAAGAAACTGCTTTGATAAAAAGCCTTGAAGGGCGGCGCGGCATGCCAAGAAGTAAGCCACCCTACCCCACTCAAAAAGGCTTGTTTAACAAACCCACGGTAGTAAATAATGTGGAAACCTTGTTTAACCTACCCGCCATTTTGCAACACGGGCCACAATGGTTCAAAAATATCGGCACACAAAAAAGTAATGGCACCAAGCTGTTTGCATTAACAGGCGATACAGTGAATACAGGACTTGTGGAAGTTCCATTTGGGATTACTATTGAGGAATTGATTTATGAGATTGGTGGAGGAATTAAGGATGACAGGAAATTTAAAGCTGTTCAAATTGGTGGACCTTCAGGTAGCCTTATTCCCGAATCATTGATTGATCTTAATATTGACTATGAGCTTTTTACCGAAAAAAAACTGATCATGGGTTCGGGTGGGTTTGTTGTAATGGACGACACTACATGCATCGTTGACATGGTGAAATATTTCATTGATTTCCTCCAAAAGGAAAGTTGTGGCAAATGTATTCCATGCCGGGAGGGGACAAATAGAATGTACGAAATCCTCAATGCGATTACCAATAAACCCGTTGATGGCGCCGGGCATGGCAGCCTTAACAGGTTCAGGGGAGTGATGCAACTGGAGAGTCTCGCACAAGTCATTAAAGAAACATCGCTTTGCGGATTGGGAAAAACTGCACCAAACCCTGTGTTGAGCGCGCTTAAATACTTCAGGGAGGAATTTGAAGAACATATTTACGAACGCAAGTGCCGCACCAATGTTTGTAAAAATTTACGCAGCTTTGTCATTAGTTTCGAACGCTGCACAGGTTGTATGATGTGTGCCAAGAAATGTCCGGAAGATGCAATAGTTGGCACAGCACGTAATCCACATTTTATTTTAAAGGACAAATGCACAAGTTGCGGCATTTGCTATGATGTATGTAAATTCAATGCCATTGATTTGATATAAAAAACCTTTTATCGATTTATGAAAATTGGATAAAATTTAACAGTCAATAGAATTATAGGATCAGTCATTGATGGTAATTGTTTAGGTGGTTGAGAGATTTGTTAAAACGAAAACCTTTTTCCAATTGAAAGTCATTTATTGTCATTTATGGTCATTCCTAGTCATTTTTTTCAAATAAAATGACGTCCGCCGGCTGGCGGATAAATAACAACTAATGACGCACGAAGTGCAAATGACAGCAAAGCCAAATGATTACAAATGACGCACGCAGTGCAAATGACAGCGTAGCTAAATGACTAAAAAATACAGCGCAGCTAAATGACAGCGCAGCAAATGACTACAAATTACGAGGTAGAAATAATAAACAGGAATTCAAATGATTTTTAACATCGAAGTCAACCAAAATACCATCAAGGCCACGAAAGGAGATACCATCCTGGTAACCTTGAAAAAAAATGGGATCAGTGTACCTACCCTGTGCAGCATGGAAGGCTTTACTCCAACAGGGGCCTGCCGTATATGTGTTGTTGAAGTTGAAGGAAAGGACGATCTTGTACCCGCCTGCTCCTACCCTGTTGAAGAATGGATGAAAATTCAAACCCATTCACCAAGGGTCATTAGGGCGAGGCGTACAATTGTTGAATTACTGCTTTCGAGCCACCCGGATGATTGTCTGTACTGCATCAGAAATAAAAACTGCGAATTGCAAAACCTGGCCGATGACTTGGGGATCCGCGAGCGCAGGTTACCCGTTGTTCGATTGGATAAAAAAAAGGATCATTCCTGTGTCAGTATTGTTCGCGATCCTGATAAATGTATTTTGTGTGGCCGATGTGTGAGGGTTTGCAAAGAGCGTATTGGCGTATCCACATTCGATTTCATCGGCAAAGGGATGCAAACCCTGGTGGGCCCTGCTTTTAACCAACACCTCAATATTTCCAACTGCATCAATTGCGGACAATGCATCAAGGTTTGCCCGACAGGTGCCCTGCACGAAAAAGACAATCTCATGCAGGTTCAAGCAGCCTTGCAAGACCCCAACAAACATGTGGTTGTACAGGTTTCACCAACGGTATCCGTTTCACTTGCCGAAGAATTTGGTGCTAAATCAGGTAAAGATTTCGATGGATACCTGGTATCGATACTTCGTAAAATGGGGTTTCAAAAGGTATTTAAAACTGCCTTTGCAGGCGACCTGATGGTAACGCAAATTGTTGATGAAGTAGTAGAACGCATCGACCAAAAGGAAAACCTGCCGATGTTTTCGAGCGACTGCCCTGCTTTTGTAAAATACATCGAAGAATACCATGAGGATCTAATCCCAAATTTATCCGCAAGTAAATCACCCCAACAAATGTTGGGAAGCCTGATAAAACATCATTATGCCCGTCAGCAAAAGATAAAAGGTGAAAATATTTTTTCGGTTTCTATCATGCCATGCACGGCAAAAAAATTCGAAGCACACCGTGAGGAACACACGCACAAAGGCATTTCGGATGTGGATGTTGTGCTTACTACCCGTGAAGTAATTCGTTTGATAAAACTATACGGTTTAAACCTGCGGCAAAGCACACCCGAACTTCCCGACAGCCCCTTCGCCATCCGCAGTTCAGCAGGAAAAATATTAGGTGTTAGTGGAGGCGTGGCCGAAGCTGTTTATCGCACCTTGCATCATCGGTTAACCGGAAAGCATATTGTTAACCTCAAAGTAACTGCCTTGAGAAGCAATAAAAATGTAAAGGAGTTTTTTGTAAAAATGGGCAATAAGAAAATTGGATTTGCTGCAGTTAATGGATTAGAAAATGCAAAAACCCTGATTAAGCAGGTAAAAGAAGGAAGGGGTGATTTACATTTTATCGAAGTGATGGTCTGTCCGGGAAGCTGTATTAATGGCGGAGGACAGCCCATAGCCGATAACAAGGAAAAAGTTAAGGCGCGACAAAAGGCACTTTATGATATCGACGATAAGGACTCAATCAAGTTATCCTATAAAAACCCTGCAGTTATCGAATTACTGAATAAATACCAGGGCAAAGAAAAGGATTCGTTTATTGAGAAACTTAAAACGACTTATCAGAAACGTGATGTACTAATTTGAAAAACTGTTACAAGTTGCAGGTTTCAAGTTGCAGGTAGCCACTTGTAACCTGCAACTTGTAACTTCTGTTTTAGAATCTGATACTTATTTATCGACATTAAACAATAGAACAAGTGAGTCATTCCATACATAAGCAATTGGTATTTACGGTAAAAGACCGCTGCCGGGTATGTTACACCTGCGTTAGGGAATGTCCTGTAAAAGCCATTAAAATTATAAATGGCCAGGCCGAGGTAATCAACGAGCGTTGCATTGGTTGTGGAAATTGTACTATCGTTTGCAGCCAGGGAGCCAAAGTTTATCTTAAAACCACGGATCTTGTTGATGATATTTTGGCTACACATAAAAAAACAATTGCCATTGTCGCACCCAGTTTCCCTGCTGAATTTACCGAAATTGAGGACCATAAAAAATTCGTTGGAATGGTCAAAGCACTTGGTTTCAGTCATGTGTGCGAAGTTGCTTTTGGTGCCGATATGGTGGCCAGGGAATACAAAAAGCTCCATGATGATGATAAGGGGGAAGGCTACATTTCTTCGGACTGCCCCGCTATTGTTTTTTACATCGAACATTACCACCCAAACCTAATACAATCGCTTGCACCGCTGGCTTCACCCATGGTTGCCATGGCCCGCATAGTAAAGGAGAAATACGGGCATGATGCTAAAATTGTTTTTATTGGCCCTTGTGTTGCAAAAAAAGCAGAATCTAACGAAGTTGATGAAGCGATAACCTTTAACGAACTGAGGGATTATTTTACCCAAAAGGGAATTACAAGCGAGAATATAACACCTGTCCCATTTGATCCACCACGCGCTGGGAAAGGTTCGATTTTTCCTGTCAGTCGGGGCTTATTGCAAACTGCTGATATTTCGGAGGATATTTTATCAGAAAATATAATTGTTGCTTCCGGGCATCATAAATTCAGTGAGGCAGTTAGCGTGTTCGAATCCACCGACGACAACAAACCGAACCTGGAGTTACTGTGTTGCAAGGGCTGCATAATGGGGCCAGGTATGTCGCACGGCGGAAAACGCTATAACCGGCGCAAGAGTGTAAGTTATTTCGTGAAGCAAAAGCTGGATGAAATGAACATGGATGAATGGCAAAAGGATATCGAAAAGTATAGCCATATTAATCTTGCCCAGGAACACAATGAGCAGGATCGAAGATTGGCTGCCCCATCAGAAGAGGAGATAACAAAAGTATTACACGACATCGGCAAGTTTAGCGAAAAAGACCACCTCAACTGTGGTGCCTGCGGATATGCCAGTTGTCGCGAACATGCGGTAGCTATTGTGCAGGGGCTTGCCGAACACGAAATGTGCCTGCCATTTACCATCGAAAAATTGCATCAATCAGTAAACGACCTTAACGATTCGAACACCAAACTGGCTTCTACACGACAGGCCCTGAAGCAATCGGAAAAACTTGCCAGCATGGGGCAGCTTTCGGCAGGCATTGCCCACGAGCTAAATAATCCACTTGGTGTAATCACCATGTATAGTAATATTTTAAAAGATGAAGCCCCTGCTGATGCACCCATCCGTCAGGATCTCGACCTGATTGTTGAACAAACAGCAAGGTGTAAACAAATTGTTGGCGGATTGCTCAACTTTGCACGTAAAAACCAGGTGAACCTCAGCCAGGTCAATCTTATCGATTTTGTAAAAGAGAGCATAAAATCCATCCTAAAACCTGACAATATCACTATCGACTTTATCAGCGAACTCACAAATCCGATTATTAATATCGATACCGATCAGATTATGCAGGTATTGACCAACCTGGAAAAAAATGCCGTGGAAGCCATGAGCGAGGGAGGTACGCTGACATTGAAACTCACGGACGACGAAAACAATATTTGCATCAACCTTTCGGATACAGGAACTGGCATAAGCAAAGAAAACATGGAATTCGTGTTCACGCCCTTTTTCACAACCAAAGGCATTGGTAAAGGAACCGGGCTGGGATTGCCCTTGGTTTATGGAATTGTAAAAATGCACAAGGGAAAGGTGGATATTATTTCCAATGCTGATGCGACTCAAGGCCCGACAGGCACTACATTTAAGATTAGCCTGCCACGGAATATTGAGGAGTATTAATTGTAAATGATGGAGATGAATAAATTATATATTACTAAAATAAACCTGGGATTGGTTGCAGGTTGCAGGTTACAAGTTGCAGGTATGCGCACTCCTTGCAACCTGTAACTTGTAACTTGAAACTGTCCATAATATATATTACAGTTGTTAATTCTGATGATGAAAAAATGAAACAAAGTAAAACTTGACCTAAATGAAAAAAACGATATTGATTGTTGACGATGATATGGATTATCTGTTTCAACTCCGACTGAAAGTTGAACGTTTTGGTTTTGATGTAATCACTGCCGAAAGTCAGCGCGAAGGTGAAAAAATTATCGAAACCTTCAAACCTGACCTGGCAATTTTCGACCTGATGATGGAAAAGGATGACAGCGGTTTTATCCTAAGCTATAAATTAAAAAAGAAATACCCGGATGTACCGGTGATACTTGCTACAGCAGTTACAGCCGAAACCGGCATGGGCTTCGACCTGGATGAGCAAGGCAGCAACAAATGGATTAAAGCCGACCTTTTTCTCGATAAAGGCATTCGCACCGATCAGTTGGAAAAGGAAATCAAGCAATTATTGAAGATATAGCAAAGCCAAAAATCATTTAGGTACTTAATGGATTAAGTATAATTGAAACATTTATCAATGCAAAAGTCATTGATAGTCATTAGTAGTCATTGATGGTCATTAGTAGTCATTGATGGTCATTTGTAGTCATTGCCTGCCCCTCCGAAGCTCAGCGAAGGTAGGTTGGCCATTGTGGTTTTAATATTAATAACAGGAAATTTAAAAGTTATATTGATATGAAATTAGAGGAATTTAAAGTCTATCAAATGTCAATGGCAATTGGGGAGAAAGTTTGGGACATTGTTGTTAATGAACTGGAAACTATTGACGTGAAGCTTAACAACTACATCAACTCAATTGGTAAAAGTACTCTAACTAACAAATGACAGCGAAGCAAATGACAATTTAATGACTTGCGAAGCACAAATGACGGCGAAGCCCAATGACAATAAATGACAGAGAAGCAAATGTCTCTTGAGGCACAAATGATCTACAACAAACTAACTAATCGATAAGGAAAAGAAAAACATGGCAAATTTAAAAATACTTGTTGTTGACGACGAACCGGGCATCCGCTCGGGCATCGAGAGGATTTTGCGGAACTTTAAGGTTGATTATCCTTTTATGGACGAGGTTTATACCTTTGAAATACTTGAGGCTGCTTCTGGTGAAGATGGTGTAACAATTATTGACGAGCAGATGCCCGACATTGTTTTGCTCGACAACAAACTTCCGGGCATGCAAGGTGTGGAGGTTTTGGAGTACATCCGCGAAAAGAAATATGATATCCTCGTGGTGATGATTACTTCGTACGCTTCTTTGGAATTGGCTGTAAAAGCCACACGTGACGGTGCTTACGATTTCATCCCGAAACCCTTTACCCCGCAGGAACTCAAATCGTCGCTCGAAAATATCACCAAACAACTTTACCTGCGGCGCATGGCCCAACAGATGAAACAGGAAGGAAAACAGGTTCGTTTTCAGTTTCTATCCGTTTTGTCACACGAACTTAAGGCGCCCTTAAATGCAGTTGAAGGCTATCTGAAAATGGTGAAAGACCGCCAACTTGGCCCAAGTATTGACGATTACAATGAAGTGGTCGATCGCTCCTTAAAGCGGATTCAGGGAATGAGAAACCTGATCCTGGATCTGCTCGATCTGACAAAAATTGAATCGGGCAAAAGCAACAAAAAAGTCGAACGTACCGACCTGGTTTCTACGGCCAGAAATGCCATCGACATCATGATGCCTTTTGCAATTCAAAAAGAGGTGACAGTAAACCTGAACGTTCCCGAGAGCGAAATCATTTTTACCGATCCTGAAGAGATGGAAATCATTTTAAATAACCTGGTTTCAAATGCCATAAAATACAACAAAGATCAAGGAAGTGTTGACATTGACATCGAAAAAAAAATGGATGGAATCGAAATAAGGGTGAAGGATACCGGGATTGGAATAAGAAATAGTGACCAGGAAGAACTCTTTAAGGATTTTGTAAGGATAAAGAATCCTGAAACACGGAATATAACTGGTAGCGGACTTGGTCTTTCGATTATCAAAAAAATAATTGATAACAACAACTGGAAAATCACCGTGGAGAGTGAACCTGAAGTTGGATCAACGTTTACGGTAAAAATTCCTATTTAAGAACAAAGATGATGTTACTTAAAAAAACTACTTCATAAACTATTTGGGCTAAAGCCCAACAGGTTATGGAATTTGTCATCCACGGGCTGAAGCCCGTGGCAATTGATAATTTGCAAAACTTACTATTAATGAAGCACTTATAATGAATTACCGTTATCCGGGCTGAAGCCCGTGGCAATTGATAATTTGCAAAACTTACTATTAATGAAGCACTTATAATGAATTACCACTGATAACAAGCATTTTACCGGGCTTTAGCCCAAATTATAATTAATCAGATAAGACTAAATTAATTCTTGTGAATATTTATAGGGACATATCTAAGTTACCCAAAATTAAGAACGCGGTGGTAACAACCGGCTCATTCGATGGGGTGCACATTGGTCACCAGGCACTGATTAGCAGGTTGGTCAAACTGGCACGTTCGATAGATGGCGAAACAGTATTGATCACTTTTTACCCACACGTGCGCAAGGTGCTTTATCCTGACACGGCTGGTAAAGACCTTGAGATGATCAACTCTCAAAAGGAAAAAATAGAACTGCTCTCCAGGACCGGCCTCGACAACCTGGTGATCATAAATTTCACCAGGGAATTTGCCAGGACTTCAGCCGAAGAATTCGTTAGAAATATTCTTTCGGAAAAGCTTGGGGCAAAAATTATTGTGGTTGGTTACAACCATTATTTTGGCCACAACAAAGAAGGTAATTACGAAAAACTGATCAAACTGGGACAGGAGTTGGACTTTGAGGTTGTAGAAATTCCAAAGCAGGAACTGGAAAAAGAAACAGTGGGATCAAGCAAAATCAGGAAGTCATTAAAGGATGGTAAAATAATGCATGCCAACGCATACCTTGACCATATCTTTTTCTTTGACACAAGCTTTTTTTCAGGTACTAATGCCCTTCAACAACTTGGATTTAAGACCTACTCCATTGCCATTGAAGTGGGTGAAAAACTCATTCCACCCGATGGGATTTATGCCATCCGTGCAGATATTAATGGATTCAATACCAAAGGGATTTTGATCAGCGACTATCACCAGCAAAAGACAGGCAAAGGTGTTGAAGTTTTACTTTTTGATGGTGTTGAAGTTGAGGAAGGACAAAATGGAAAAGTTTACATCCACAAAGAGCTGACCTCCAACATAAGCTGGAACAACAATGACCGTCTGAAGCGGCAAATCGACGAGATGATTAAAATTAGCAACGAACTCATTTATTAAAATGACAACATTGAAAGAAAAGATTTCGCTCACTTTTTTGGGTACGGGAACTTCCATTGGCGTTCCGGTAATCACCTGCGATTGTGAAGTTTGCACGTCGGATGACAAGAG
>Ga0208648_1002364_pt1 | contig 13296 bp, 10 predicted proteins | sample AntAceMetag02UKL_FD_184772 | JGI IMG/M metagenome (GOLD analysis project Ga0208648, IMG submission 184772) | Saline lake microbial communities from Ace Lake, Antarctica - Antarctic Ace Lake Metagenome 02UKL (SPAdes) (version 2) | ecosystem: Environmental > Aquatic > Non-marine Saline and...
TACTCTTGTTGAGGCAGCTATTGAGGAAGTTAAACGGTTTGATGAAGGTAAAAAAAGCCGAGATATCAGATACAGTCAGGAGATCGAGACCTGTATTTCAAAGGTTGAAACCCAACTTATTCAAAGTGCAGAGAATATCGATGGTGCACTTAGATGGAATGCAATTAAAATTCTTGAAGATGATAAGATCGTTAAGGATAAATTCCAAAATATTTTATCTGGTGAATCAATAAAGATTTTTCAGACAGCAGAAGCGTGTCGTAAAAGAATTTATGACTTGTTTGAGGATGATTTTGAGATTGTGCTGACCGATGACCGGTATGGGGTTATTGCAGGGATTATAAAAGAGACCATAACCAATCTTGTCCGCAAACGGATTGATATGTCACGAAATATCGATCTGGTACTGACAGATAGATATTTTGGAATCCCAGTGTTTGTTTTTTTTATATGGGCCATGTTTCAACTGACATTTTCCCTTGGTGCATATCCCATGGAATGGTTAGATGCAGGAGTTGGATTGCTGTCTAACAGCCTTGATAAAGTCATGCCACCCTCCATGGGAAAAGATCTTCTGTTGGATGGTGTCATTGCTGGAATTGGCAGTATTATCATTTTCCTTCCCAATATTCTTATTTTGTTTTTCTGCATTGCTCTTTTTGAAGATACCGGGTATATGGCAAGGGCTGCTTTTATAATGGATCGGGTGATGCATACGTCAGGGCTTCATGGAAAATCCTTTATCCCCATGTTAATGGGATTTGGCTGCAGTGTGCCTGCAATTATGGCCACACGAACTCTGGAGAATGAGAAAGACAGGATTTTAACCATCCTTATGACACCTTTTATGTCCTGTTCGGCAAGGCTTCCGGTTTATATTGTACTGGCAGGTAGCTTTTTTGCAGAAAAGGCAGGAACTGTTATTTTTATGCTGTATCTCACAGGTATTGTCATCGCTATTTTATCTGGCAGGTTTCTAAGAGCGATTTTTTTTAAAGGGCAAGATGCACCGTTTATTATGGAATTGCCTCCGTACAGAATGCCAATGTTAAAAAGTCTTTTGATCCACATGTGGGAAAGAAGCAAAATGTTTTTAAAAAAAATGGGCGGGGTTATTCTTATCGGTTCAATTATTATCTGGGTACTTTCAAGTTTTCCAAGAACAATTTCCTATTCTGCAGATTATGATGGAAAAATCAATGCACTAAAATCTGATTATTCCCAAAGGATTGCTGCAACGGATGCTCAAGAAACAGAAGAGTTAAAGCGCCAATTAAATTTAAAAATAAAAAATATAAATAACACAAAAGAGCAGGAGCGGGTGTCGAAATCATATATTGGTAAGATTGGGAAAGCGTTAGAGGTAATTTTTGAGCCGATTGGAATAGGGTGGCAGGCCAGTGTCGCGCTTGTCACAGGTTTTGTTGCCAAAGAGGTTGTTGTCAGTACCATGGGTGTGCTATATGGTGTTGGCAATGACGAGGGTGATGCACTGGAAAAAGCGCTTAAAAAGTCCGGCATGACAGCTCTTTCCGCACTTTCAATGATGATTTTTGTTTTATTATATATCCCTTGTTTTGCAACTATTGTAACCATTTACAAGGAAACTTCGGCAAAATGGGCAGGTTTTAACCTGATATATACAACTATGGTTGCATGGGTCATGTCTTTTTTGGTATACAAGGCAGGAATGGTTTTAGGTTTTGGTTAAAAGAATACTATGGAGGCCTTTTATGAAGCGGTTAAATATAGAAATCAGCATTAAAAATATTAAAGCTATGCTGGCCATTACGGCAGTTTTATTGATTTTACCCGGGTTTGTTTTTGCACAGGAAAGACTTTCTGTAAAGGTCGGTATTGCCAATATGCGATCCGGCCCGGGAACAAAATTTGATGTTTTATGGCAGGTCGAACAATATCATCCTTTTACAATTATCGAAAAAAAAGGGGATTGGTATAAAATCAAGGATTTTGAAAATGATGTGGCCTGGCTTAGTAAATTTCTTTTAGGCAAGATAGAAGGTGTGATTACAATAAAAAACAAGTGCAATATCAGATCCAAGCCAGGTACCAAAAGCCAGGTTTTGTTTACAGTTGAAAAAGGCGTGCCGTTTAAGGTTCTTGAAAGAAAAGAAAACTGGATTAAAATTGAACATGCCGATGGTGATGTGGGTTGGATTTATAAAACACTTGTGTGGTAACTTTTAATTATTAATATATTTTTTAAGGTGGAATGAAAGAATGGCAGAGCAGAGAGTGTCAAATGAAAGAAAAAAAGAACTTGAGCAAATAGATCCTTTTCAGGAAAGCCTTTTAAAGGCAATGGCCTATGCAAAGGAATATAAAAAACAATTGATTTTGATCGCAGGTGCCATCGTTTTGGTAGCTGTGGTTTTTTCAGGGATTATGTACAATTTTCAAAAAGCTGAAAATACTGCTGCGCTGCTTGTAAGTCAAACACTAACCCAATATGCAACAATCAATGATCCTGACAAAGGGTATCTGGAAACCAGAGATGCCTTTCAAAATATTTTTACGGAGTATGCCAATACCATAGCCGGTAAGCTGGCAAAGGTTAAATTTGCCAAAATATGTTATGATGCTTCAAAATTTGATCAAAGTTATCAATATTATAAAGAATCCCTTGAGATATTGAAAAATGAAGCCCAGATGGAAAATTTTCTTCTGGCCTCTTTGGGACATGTAAGCCTTGCCAGAAAAGAATTTGAAGAGGCTGAGAAATATTTTCTTCAAATTGAGCAGGGCAAAACGAATCTGTTAAAGGATGAAGCAAAATTTGCCCTGGCCATGTTGTATGAAACCGGTGATAAAGTGGGTGAAAGCAAACGACTATACGAGAAAATTGTTATGGAATATGAAACTTCAATGTACCGGCCAATCGCCCAGAGCAAGATTGATGAAATAAAGTGATCTAAACTAAAAAAGGCTGCTTTGCGTTGCTAAAGCAGCCTTTTTTAGAAAAGGAAAAAAAGATGAAAAAACTAACATTCTGTTAGTATAAAACTGATAGTGCAATTTACCTGCCATAATATGAAAATTAACCACTATCCCTCAAATTTTTTTTAACTACCTGAAATTATATCTTTTTTATTATTGTATAAAATTCGGGCTGCTTTGTTTGCCATGGACAAATTTAAAAAGGATGCAAGCAAGTTCAAAATTTTAAACTTGTTTGAATATGATTTATTGAATTGTGTCTCTAACCACTTAAAAACACAATTAAAAATTATGAATTTTAAAATAGTTTATAATTTTGAACGACCTATTATTTTTATACTCTATTTGTCCAGATTAAATTTTTTAAGCTTCTGGTTCAAGCCGCTTTTTCCTATTCCCAGAAGCTCGGCTGCTTTTGTCTGTACATCGCCTGAAAGTTTCATCGCTCTTTGTATCATCCTTTTCTCCACGGCTGCCAGAGTTTCCGCAAGTCCCACATCCTCAGGAATCCCATTCAGATCAAGTGTGAAAGACATATTCTGTCTGACCTGTAATGGAAGGTCGGATGGGGTAATCGTGTCGCTGCTGCAGAGGATAACACAGCGTTCTATAATATTTTCAAGTTCCCTTACATTGCCTTTCAATTGATAATCACATAAAATTTTGACAGTTTCCATGTTGATCCCGGATACATTGCCGGGTGAGGGCTGCACATTGGTATATTTGTTTATAAAATGTTTGATTAACAAAGGAATGTCCTCGGATCTATCTCTAAGGGGAGGGATAAGCGCCTTGACAACATTGAGCCTGTAATAGAGATCTTCTCTGAAATGCCCATTTTTTACCTCTTCTTCAAGGTTTTTGTTAGTGGCTGCAATGAGGCGAAAATCAACAGGGATGGGCATTGTCCCTCCAACCCGTTCAATTATTTTTTCCTGAAGAACCCTGAGTAATTTTACCTGGAGTGAAATGGGCAGTTCGCCGATTTCATCAAGAAATAGAGTCCCTTTGTCAGACATTTCAAACCGGCCTTTTTTCATGGCGATTGCCCCTGTAAAGGCCCCTTTTTCATGGCCAAACAACTCACTTTCCAAAAGCGTTTCAGCAAATGCAGAGCAGTTTACAGCAATTAAAGGTTTGGTTTTTCTCAGGCTGTTATAATGGATTGATTTTGCGACCAGCTCTTTGCCAGTACCGCTTTCCCCTTCTATAAGAACGCTGGCATTGGAAGGTGCCACTTTTTTAATAAGTTCATAAATTTCCTGCATGGGTTTGCTTTTTCCGATAATATTATCAAAGCTGTACCGTGAACTGATTGCCTCCCTGAGGATGCTGTTCTCCTGAACAATCCTGTAAACCGAGATGGCTTTGGCAATATGGGCAATAAGTGCCTGGTTCTCAAAAGGTTTGAGAATAAATGTGTATGCGCCCTTGTGCATAGCTTCCACAGCTTTTTCTACACTGCCATAGGCCGTCATGATGATGACAGGGATATCTGGCTTGATTTCTTTAATTTTTTCAAGTAATTGGATACCGCTCATCCCAGGCATTTTTACATCGGTCAAAACCAGGTCTATGAGTTCGTTGTTTAGAATATCCAGGGCCTCCATTCCACTGGAAGCGGTTAAGGATGTATAGCCTTCTTCCTGAAGGATTTCTCCTATTATCGTGGGGTAATTTTTTTCATCATCAACAATCAGAATATTTTCCATGCCATCTTTCTCCTAAGCTGGAAGCCTAATTTCCACGTTTGCGCCCCTTGTTTCTGTGTTTGTAATTGCAATTGTTCCGTTGTGGGCTTCAATCATATTTTTTACGATGCCAAGACCTAATCCAGTTCCAGTATCTTTTGTTGTAAAAAAGGGGGTCCATATTTTTTTTAAGACCTGTTCTGGGATACCCTCCCCGTTATCAATAAAATTAATAACAATACTGCCTGAATCATATTTTATTCGGATGGTAAGACAGCCATTGTTTTTTAAGGACTGGAATGCGTTAATGAAAATATTTAAGAATGCCTGGTGCAGCATGGCACTGTCAGCCATTATTTCAGGTAATCGTTCTGATATCTCTTTGATGATCTTGAAATTATGATCTTCAATCTGGGGAGAAAGATAGGCAATGTTTTTTTCTATAATTTCCACAATCCGGCAGGGATGAAGATCCGGGATTTTAGGTTTGGCAAAATCCAGAAAGTCTGTAATAATATTATCAAGCCTGGCAGACTCTTCGACAATAATATCAGGGATACTGCTTGTGGCATCCAGTCTTGCCATCTTCTTCTTCAATAATTGGGCACTGCTTTTTATAATCCCCAGAGGATTTCTGATTTCATGTGATACACCTGCTGTCATTTCCCCAATGGCTGACAAGTGTTCAGCCTGATGCAGTTTTTCTTCAAGCTTAAGTCTTTCTTCAGCTCTTCGTTCCAGGATTTTTTCTCCATGCTTGACTACAAACCGAAGTACCATGAAAAGTATTCCCATAATAATAAAGCAGGACCCAACAATAAGCCATTGAAGCTTAAATACTTTTTTATAATCATCGGAAACATCCCTGACAATTTCAACCACACCCAGAACCCGGTCTGCCAGGGCAGGGGATGTCTGTTTTTCAGCCCTTAAGGGGGCAAAGGTAATGATTTTTGTTTCCTGGGGAAACCCGAAAAACAGCTCCAGAAAATTGCCCTGCTGTATGAGCCGCGATGTTGCTTCTTTCTTCATTGCTTTTTCATAATGGACACCGCCTGCGTTTTTTTGCCCTATTTTAGTCTGATCAAAGCTATAGGAGATGATGTTGTTTTCATCATAAAGGGTAACCATTTCAACATTAAAACTATGCAGGGTGGATCGGACAACTTTGTCCATCAGAAGAAATTGTTTTTTTTCTCGCAGTCGGATCTCTCTTTGTCGTACTAATACAGGGAGCATAAATCTGGAAATGATCTGATGGTTGAGATTCTCCACAAGGAGTGAGGCATATTCTTCACTTTTTTCCAGAAGAATATTTCTTACCCAGTGGGCATTTAAAGCTGAGATGGTAATGGTTGCCGCAAACATTATCACAAGGGAGGAGAAGGTGAAAAATTTGACCAGCCTGAAAGATTTTATGCCCTGTAAGTCATCTATTTTTTGCAATGTTTATTCCACAATTTTTTAATTGTTGAGTTTGACAAACCTATCTATCCTTTGCTATTAGTTTAGCAAAAGACTCTATCGGGCTTGACTTTACAGCAATATCGGATCAAAGTATAGTCATATTGATGGGAGTAATCAATATAAAAAATTGCAAACTGGATTTATTTAAGTGACATTGGTTTTACCTTAAAAATTGTGAAAGTGTATGATATTTGGGAAAAAAGATCATCTTGTCGGTCTGGATATCGGCTCTTCATTTATTAAGGTTGCTGAGCTCAAAGTAACCGGGAAAGGGATTGTCCTGCATAAATTCGGGATGGCCCGAATCCCACCTGGCACCATTGTTGAAGGCCGGATTGCTGATATGGATGGTCTTGCAAGTGAAATCCGAAAGCTTTTTAAATCCCAGAAAATTCGTGAGAAAAATGTTGCCATCTCAACGGGTGGGCATTCAGTGGTAATAAAAACAATTAATATATCAACCAGACCTGAAAAACAACTCCACGATACAATATATTCTGAGGCAGAACAATATATTCCCTATGACATTGATGATGTCAATATCGATTATCAAGTCCTGGGCGAAAGCGAAATTTCCCATGGTCACATGAGTGTGCTGGTGGTTGCAGTTAAAAAAGATCTGGTGGCTGAGTATATTGATTTGATTAATCTGGCCGGGCTTTATCCAAAAATAATTGATGTTGATACCTTTGCTCTTCAAAACGCCCATGACATACTACCCTCTGAAAATCAGGAAAAAATAACCTTGTTGATTGATATAGGGGCATCAAAAACATCTTTGAACATATTAAAGGAAAAAACATCGTTAATGATGAGAGATACTGTATCTGGAACAAATCAGATCATAGAAGAGATTGCCCATCAATTTAATGTAACCGTGGATGAAGCAGAACAAATAGTGAATGGTCAGGCAAATGATATTGTCAGCCAGGATAGCATTCAGGAGATCTGCAGGAATATCTCTTTATCATGGTGTTCTGAAATTTGTGAAGTTGTGAACACGTATCAAACCTCTTCCAATTATGAGAAAATTGAAAAAATTGTATTGAGTGGCGGCGGTGTTTTTATTAAAGGCTTTAAAGATAGTCTTTTATCTGAGCTGGATGCAGAAATATCAATCATTAATCCCTTTGAAGCCTTGATTGTAAATGAAAAGAAATTTCCCGACTCTTTTATAACCAAAGCCGGCCCCCTGGCACCGATAGCCATAGGACTTGCATTAAGAAGCGTGGATGATAAATGATAAAAATTAATCTTTTACCATTTAGAGTTGCCAGAAAAAAAGAGAATATCAGAAAACAGATATCTATCTTTTTGTTGTTGATTTTTTTAACCATTGTGGCACTTGTCTGGTACACAATGAGTATGAATAAACAAATTTTGGAAGTTAAAGAAAAAACAAAACAGGTCAATCATCAAATTTTAAAATATAAAAAAAAGGCCGACCGGGTAGCCAAAATTAAAAAAGGCCTGAAAGTTCTTGAAGAAAAGCTTGAAATAGTCTCTTCGTTGAAAAAACAGAGAAAAAAACAGCTGATTTTGTTTGATGCAATGAATGACCTTATTGTTCCCCAGCGAATGTGGCTTGAAAGTTTTAAAACAAATGAAAAAAGTGTTATCATCAAAGGGATTGCATTTGACAACCCTACAATTGCTGATTTTATGGATAAACTTGAAAATTCTTCAATTTTTGACAAAGTTGATTTAAAAACAGCTAAAATGAAAAATTTTAAAAATGGTGTTATGTTAAAATCATTTGAATTGCTTTGTAGCAAAGCAAAATTAAATGAAGAGAAACAAGAAAATTCAAAATAAGGGCAGAATGAGCAAGGGAAAAAATAAAATTAATGAAACAAAAAAAACCCTGGACGTTTTTTTTGAAAAAGTCTCTACACTTACAAAAGTACAACGACTGCTTATCTACCTTATAACATTCGCTGTCATCGGAGGAGCCTATTATTATTTTGTGTTTATGCTAAAGCACGATGAATTGAAAAAAGAACAAAATACTTATAAAAGCCAGGTTACCACGCTTTCAACATATAAGAAAAGGGCTTCCGAGATTTTAAAATACGAAACCTTAATGGCCCAGAAAACCGAGGAATTTAATATAGCAATGAAAGCCCTTCCTGATAAACGTGAGCTTCCATCACTGTTGACAGGTATTTCCAAGGCAGGAAGCTATGCAGGCCTGGCATTTCACCTTTTTCAACCTGGCAGCGAAGTCAATAAAGAGTTTTTTAAAGAAATTCCTGTTTCCATAAAGGTCCAGGGCCGATACCATCAAATTACGGATTTTTTCTTTCAAATTACAAGGCTTAACAGGATTGTGAATATCAATAATGTTGAGGTGAAAACCAAGGGTGAGCTGTTGGAAATGAGCTGCAAGGCCGTTACCTATATGTTTGTTGAAAAAAAAATCAATAGATAAAAATAATCAAAAAAGAAAAAAGAAATAGGAGTCGATAAAAAAAGAATTCACAATGATACTTAAATCAAAGATAATTTTATCAGTACTTGTATTTGGATTTATTTTTTTGATCTCTGCCTGTGATGATCAGCCACCTGCAGCAAATAAATCAGTCCCTATTGTGATTTCAGGTAAAATATCCTCCCAACCCATTGTTCAAGATAAATTTGAAAAAGATGGATTAAATTCAAAAAACAATAAAACTCCAGTCTTAGAAAACACTCTTCAGGTTTCAGAACAAAAAGAGGATAAACAAGAGCCTGAGCATTATGATTCCCTTGGCAAAATTGATCCATTTGAATCGCTGATTCAGGAAAAGGTAGAAGAAAGTCAGCCCCTGATTGATGAGCGCCCAAAAAGAATTTTAACTCCCCTAGAAAAAATTGAGTTAAGTCAAATTCGTCTGGTGGCCGTCATTATTATGAAAAACAGACAGGTTGCAATGGTAGAGGAAGCCAGTGGTAAAGGATATGAGGTGGGTATTGGTACTTATATTGGAAAAAATCAGGGAAGAGTATCTGAAATTAAAGATAGCAGCATTGTGATCAAGGAGTCGGTTAAAGATTATAAAGGAAAGCTCAAAGAGCGTGTTCAGGAAATAAAACTTCATAAAATTGATAATGAGGATTAATATGCCTTTTCCACAGATGAAAACAACAATGAATACGATGAATAAAATACTTGGCTTTTTTTTGGCAGTGTTCATTGTTGCCGGGTGTATTGCCCCCAAAACTGAAACAATTAAAAAAGCTGAACAAATACAAACCAGTTCAGTAATATTAGATAAAAGTGCAATTCTTTCGGAATATAGGCAGATAAATGTTGTCAGTGTTGATCTAGCGAAACAACCCATTGAGATTAAAATTCAAGGGAATCAAAAATTACTCTATACCTCCATAAAACAATCCTTTCCTTTTGGAATTGTCATTTATTTTCCTGAAACCGAAATTGCTGAAGATTTTAAGATAATTGTCCCTGAAAACGACAGCATTGGTGATTTAATTGTAACCTATGTTGATGAAGAGATGAAAACTGCAAAAGTTGAAATTTTGTTAAAACAGGACCTTCACTATGAAGTGATTGAAAATGATCATATTTTAACGATAGCACTTTCTGGCAATGTGATGGAAAATCAGGCCGGTGTCAATAAGGTGCCAGAGTCGGCAGACATGGTGGTCAATAAGAATTCACAGGAAGACCCAGTATCTGAAGAAACCATTATTATCCCCGATAGAACAGCAACAATGACCCATATTGAATTTAATACTGAGGCAAATGGGAAATCCAGCATAGTTGTTCAAACAAGCCACCCTGTAAAACATGACATCACCCAGGAAAGCAGCAATAATAAACTGTTTTTAAATCTTTATAATACAATAATCCCAGAGTATCATAAACGGCCGCTTTTAACGCAATATTTTAAATCAGCAGTTGAAGGGTTAATGCCGATTCAGATTCCCGGGGAAAAAAAGAATTCAAAAATTGAAATAAAAATAAGGGATCAGGTCCCTTATCGAGTTGTTCAGACTAAAAATATTATTTCATTGTTTTTTGAGGCATCTGCAATAGCCTATCCTGTATTTAGTAAAGCAAATAAAAAAGTACTCAAAGGACCTCAAACCCAAATAATTGAGGCCGGAAGACAGAAGACAGGCCTGCCTGAAGAATCCTTATTAATCGCAGATAAAAAACAAACCACTAAAAAGCAAACTATGGAAGAAGCAATCTTTGGATCGCAAAAAAAATATACAGGTGAAAAAATTAAGCTGGATTTTTATGAAACTGATATTAAGAATGTATTCAGGATCCTTCGAAGTGTTGGAAAGCTTAATTTCGCAATCGACAGGGATGTTCAAGGGAAAGTGACCTTAACCCTTGAAAATCCGGTTCCATGGGATCAGGTGCTGGACCTTGTTTTAAGGATGAATAACCTTGGAATGAAAAAAGAAGGAAATGTTATACGGATTGCAACCATAGAGACATTGAACAAAGAAGAAAAAATGATGCAGGAAACTATTGTTGCCAGGCAGAAATCTCTGGAACAGAAAAAGAGTTTAGAGTTATTGGTGACAGAATATATCCCGGTAAATTATTCCGATGCATCAGCAGATATTAAACCCCATATAGACCAAATTCTAACAAAAGACAGGGGTAGAATAAGTGTTGATAAACGTACCAATATGATCATTATCACTGATACTCAGGCAAAAGTTGATCAGGTCCGGGAAATTATTTTTCGATTGGATAAAGTTACCCCGCAAATCATGATTGAGGCAAAGGTAGTGGAGGTTTCAAAGAATTTTTCAAGAGATCTTGGACTTGGTTTAAGCTTTGAAAATAGTCAGACTGAATACACTGGGAGATCACAGGACTTCACGGTCGCTTTAAATAGTCCAGTTGCGGCAGCCGCTAACGCAGGCTCATTTAATTTCTATAGAATTTTGGGATCCAATTTTTTAAGTATGAATGCACAAATAGCAGCATCTGAAACAAAGGGTGATGTTAAAGTTGTTTCTTCGCCCCGAATTCTCACACTGGATAACAAAAGCGCAAAAATAAAACAAGGCCTTGAATATGCATACCTTGAACGGGATGATGCGGGGGGATCATCTGTTAAATTTAAAAATATTGATTTGCTGCTGGAAGTAACGCCCCATGTTACACCGGATAAAAGAATTTCTATGAATGTTTATTTGACAAAAAATGATATTGACTCTGTTACAGATGGTATTCCGTCTCTTTCAACCAATGAAGCAGAAACTGAGCTTTTAATAAATAATAATGATACCATTGTTATTGGCGGAATTGTAAAAACAAGCGAGACTGACAGCAGCGCAGGAACGCCATTCCTTTCAGGGATTCCGTATTTGGGAAGGCTTTTCAGGACGGATTCTGATTCAAATAAAAGAAATGAGCTCTTAATATTTATAACCCCATCCATTGTTCAGCTTGAACAAAAAAGAAATACATTTACAACAACAGATTAATTCAAATTAAAAAGCCTTTTTTGTGCTTCCCTTGCAAGGGGTGATGTGGAAGGTTCTAATGTGAGTACGATATCCCAGGATTTTCTGGCTTTATCAAACTCTTTTATTGCTTCATACACTTTTGCCAGGTCAGAATGAAGAATGGCAGCATTGGGATTTTTTTTAAGGGCTTGATGGAGAAAATCAATGGCCTGGTTGTGGTATCCGGTCTCAATGTAAATGGATGCAAGCCCATGAATGGAAAATAAAAAATCAGGTCTGATTTCCAAAGATTTTTTAAAATATACTTTGGACTTTTTATACATTTTCTGGTGAAAATATACCCATCCAAGATTTGATAAGGGTATTTCCGGAGTGGCATATAAAAGATTCTCGGAAACCGAGTTGAAACAATCAATTGCAAGATCCCATTTTTCCTGCTTCAGATATACCGCCCCAAGACCGTTTTTGGCTTGAATATAGTCTGATTTAAGGTCTAATGCCTTTTTAAAATGATTTTCGGCAAGGTTGTATCTGTCTTTTGCCATATAAACCAGTCCAAGACTATTATGGAGATAAGGATCATTAGGTATGGTTTTATAAGCATCAAGAAGATTCTTTAAAGCAGCAGTATATTTCCCAGCATTATAGTATTCTTCACCAACCCGTTGGATTGCAATGGCAGTCTCTTTTTTGTTTTCCATATCTATATTTTTAGACGCACAGGAGATCAGAAAAAAAAAGACAAATAATAGGCAAAATAGATTTTTCATATGGATATTCCCTTTATTGAGCTGAGGTATTTTTTTTTATGGATAAAATTTTTATACCCTCTTTTTTGAAATAATCTAAAGCATATAGGTTTAATGGTTTAACAGGAATAAATAATTTATCCTGTCCTTTAGTGACATAAAGCCCATTTATGCTTTTAATCGTTTTTTCACTAGGTAAAGATGGGTTCTTCCATGTTGCATATCCAAGATGTGAGAATAATTTTTCAATCAATTCAAGTGGGGTTAATTTGGGAGATATGGAAAAAATTTCAAACTTTCGTTTTGCAAGCACTTCTAAAGCAGATCCATAAACTGTTCCAAAATTAATCAACAAGTCTTTTTTATCTTTCCGTGTAACCCGACCAAAGGATGCCTCAAGGTTTATATTTTTAAGGCTGAAAGGTATTTTTACATTCGGGATGTAGTCATAATTTGTTTGCAAAAGAAGTGTTTCAATAATTTTTTTATAGTCAGGGATGGTATTGATTTTTTGCTGTGATTTATTTTCATCAACATTTTTTAATTTATCAATAATTCCTGATATTAATTGAGTTTTCAGGTTCTTCCAATGGGCCTGTATATTTTTTAACAGGGCATCACTCACAATATCACCCGATAGGATAAGTATTTTGGAACCATCTTTGGTATCAATAATTGGGGTCGATGATAAATCAAGAACCACGCTTGAATTATTTTTTTCAGGAAAATACATTTTGCCGCGACTCAACAGGGTTCCCTCAATAAGTGAAGCATATTTTTTTAATTGTATGAGTTTGTCAGCTTCTAATTTGAATTGTTTTTCTTTTTTTTTCTTTTTGTTTATTTCATGTTTTGCCGGTTCTCCTGAGACAAGACGTTTAAACCATGGCTGTGATTTTATAGAAGGGTCAGGCAGGTAAATATCAGCGCCTTCATAAATAATATGGATATTTTTTATATTGGGGTTGACCAGTTGTAAAGCCTTTAGTCCT
>Ga0208648_1002365_pt1 | contig 13288 bp, 13 predicted proteins | sample AntAceMetag02UKL_FD_184772 | JGI IMG/M metagenome (GOLD analysis project Ga0208648, IMG submission 184772) | Saline lake microbial communities from Ace Lake, Antarctica - Antarctic Ace Lake Metagenome 02UKL (SPAdes) (version 2) | ecosystem: Environmental > Aquatic > Non-marine Saline and...
AAAAAAAGGTTCAGCTTGTCCCTGTTTCACAGCTTGTTAATATACCGGGTTGATTTGGAGGTTTAATATAATGAAAATAGGAATTATCGGTCTTCCTGGATCAGGAAAAACAACAGTATTTGAAGCCTTGACCCATAATGCTGTTGATGAAGAAGTATATAAGGGAGAAGATCGTATCGGCACAATTAAGGTGCCTGACAAACGGGTAGATATTTTAAGCAGTATGTACAACCCGAAGAAAACTATTTATGCTCAGGTTGTATATCTTCTTCCAGGCATGCAGAGCCATAATAAAGACAACGTCTGGAATCAGGTAAGGGACTGTGATGCCTTAATACACGTGATACGAAACTTCAGCGGATACGGTTTTGAAGCTCAAAAACCGCGAGACGATTTTTTCAGCCTTGAGCAGGAAATGATTTTTGCTGACCTTGTTGTTGTAGAAAAACGTCTTGAACGTATTGAACTGGAAAAAAAGCGCCATAGAAAAATCGACCAGGAAGAGTTGGATCTTTTAGCTGAATGCCAGAAAAATCTTGAAAATGAAATTTCTCTTCGAAAAAATCCTGATATTGCCTCGACTCCTTGCATTAAAGGTTTTGCATTTGTTTCACTTAAGCCGATGCTGGTATTGTTTAATAATGAAGATGATGATGACGTTATGCCCGATTTAAAGGATATAACATCCAGGGAAAGCTGCATGATAATAAGAGGCAAACTCGAACAGGAGCTTGCACAAATGTCTGATGAAGAAGCAGAGGATTTTCTTTCTGAATTTAATATAACTGCTTCTGCAATGGACAGAGTTGTCAGCGAGTCATATAAACTTCAGGGGCTTGTATCTTTTTTTACGGTTGGTGAAGATGAGGTAAGGGCATGGACCATAAAAAAAGAAACCAAAGCGCTTGACGCGGCAGAGGTTATTCATTCAGACATAAAGAAAGGGTTTATAAGAGCAGAAGTCGTATCCTTTGAAGATCTTATCAGCGCAGGCTCATATGCTGAGGCAAGAAAAAAGGGCACAGTAAGACTCGAAGGCAAAACCTATGAAGTAAAAGATGGAGATATAATTAACTTTCGCTTTAATGTTTGATGGTGTCGTAAAAAGTCCCATCTACAGTTAAATTCGTGACTTTCAAATAACTCAACTGTAGTTTTTGCCGGTTATCGCAACAGTTATAATTACTCAGCCACCGATCTACGCTGATCATCACGGATATTTTATTATTATCCTATACGTAACCGTTCACGGAACATTGAAATTAGAAATTTGGGCTTCATGCTTTTGTACTGTTTTTCCCAATTTCTAATTTCCAGTTTCAAGCCGTGAAAGGCAACTTTGTATTTAAACCTATCTGCGGTTATCTGTGTAAATCTGTGGCTGAATAGTTACTTTAATTTAATCATAACTGAAGACTGACGCCGTCGTAGAAGTAAACAATAAAGGAAAATTGTACTATGCTGTATCACGACAGATTAAATTGCGGTAGCCTTGGATTGGCTGATATTGGTAAAACCGTTCATCTCGCGGGCTGGGTAGATGCGCTTCGTGACCACGGAGAAGTCCTTTTTGTTCATCTTCGTGACAGGAGTGGAATCGTTCAGCTGGTTTTCAGCCCTGAATTTGCAACTGAAGAGGTCTGCCGGAAATCAGCATCTCTTCGAAGCGAATACTGTATCACCGCTTATGGCAGCGTAGTAAAACGGACACAGGGAACGGAAAATCCAAATATCGATACTGGTGACATTGAAATTATTGTCACCGACATGACAATTTTGAGCCGTTCCAAAACTCTTCCGTTTCTCATTTCTGAAAAAGCAATGGTCTCGACAGGCAACGAAACCATAAGCCATGAACCGGTTTCTGAGGATTTAAGGCTTCAGTACCGCTACCTCGATTTGAGACGTCCGGGAATGCAGCAATTTCTGATCAAAAGACACAAAATCAACGCCTGCGTTCGTGACTTTCTCGATAAAAATGAATTTATCGAGGTTGAAACACCAATTCTGACCAAGAGCACGCCCGAAGGCGCACGAGACTATCTCGTGCCAAGTCGAGTCAATACCAAACATTTTTATGCACTGCCGCAATCACCACAGCTCTTCAAGCAGCTTCTCATGGTTGCAGGATTTGAAAGATACTACCAGATTGCCCGGTGTTTCCGGGACGAAGATTTGCGATCCAATCGTCAACCGGAGTTTACTCAGCTTGACCTTGAAGCCTCATTCATAGACGAACAATTTATCTTTGATCTTATTGAAGAACTTCTCTGCAGAATGTTTGAGATCGGGGGAACAATTCTTCCGAGGCCATTCCCGCATATGACGTGGCAGGAAGCAATGGATAAAACCGGATCGGACCGGCCTGATCTGCGTTTTGCAATGCACTTTGTCGAGGCAACGGACATTTTCAAGGAAACCCGCTACAGCATCTTCAAACAGATCCTCCAGCGGGGTGGGGTTATCAAGGGAATAAACGTCAAAAACGCCTCTGACAGACTGAGTAAAAATATCCTTCAAAACGAATACGCAAAACAGATCGTTCCCGGCTTTGGAGCCAAAGGCATGACATGGATGCGGGTTACGGGAGACAGCCTCGACTCCAACATTGTTCAGTTTTTCAGCGACAAAGAGCAACGATCAATAATCAAACGATTCAATGCGTGTGACGGAGATGTTATTCTTATCATTGCCGATCCTTCACTGGAAGTCGTCTCTTCAGCGCTTGGTGATCTTCGTCTGCATGTTGCAGACAGACTTGACATAATTCCCAAAGATAAATTCGTACCGGTCTGGATAACTGATTTTCCCCTTTTTGAAGCCAAAGAGGAAGGTGTAACATCAAGCCATCATCCTTTTACGGCGCCGGACAGAATCGATTTTGATCCGACTTCTACAGAAGATCTTCTCTCACTGTTGTCCCGCTCTTACGATATTGTTGTCAACGGCGAGGAGCTTGGCGGAGGTAGTATGCGTATCCATGATGCCGCTACCCAGCAGAAGGTATTCAGAGCCCTGGGACTCTCACCTGATGACGCGGAAAAAAAGTTCGGTTTTTTTCTCCGTGCTCTTGATTTTGGTCCGCCTCCACATGGAGGACTTGCCCTCGGTATGGACAGGGTTGTTGCCATGATTCTGAAAACCCCTTCCATACGCGAAGTAACGGCATTCCCCAAAAACAAAAGCGCCTTCTGCCCGCTTACCGAAGCGCCATCAAGCGTTTCCCATGAGCAGCTGGCGGAACTGGGTCTGCTCGGTCCCGGCAAAACCCCGGCACTTCAGGGTTCAGACAAAAAACAGGAAACCATAGATTATCTTTCCTGGGTTTCCAGAATCGGTTTTGAGGCGCATAAAAAGCCCATGATCGAAACAGCGCTGGAAGATGCGGTTAAGATGGCGAAAACCATCTCCGACAATACCCGGAAAAACGAGCCTGTATTTTCGGTGTTCCAGGAAAAAAATCATTTCAGAGAAGGCAGCGTTGCCAGAAAATCGCCGCTTGTCCAGTCCGGAGATTTGTTTAAAAATGCTCCTTCAGTCAAAGGAGATTATTTCAAGGTTGCAAGTATCCTGGACTAACAGCGGCCCATTTGTTTGATGCAGCGGGATTATATATAAGATCAAAAAAGGATGTTTCATGAAATCAGAAATTTTTACATATCTAAACGCCTCATCGCCGACTTTAATGGATGGCCCCATGTCCGGCATCAGTGTGGCTATTGAGCCCAACATATCCGTTAAAAACTGGCCGACAAATGCGCAATCAATAGCGCTTGAAAATTATGTGGCTCTGGAAGATTCCACCCTTGTTGAACGTCTGCGAAATGCCGGTGCAACTCTAAAAGGACGAACATCCATGAGTGAACTTGGCCTTGGCCTTAATAACGATACCGGCGGTGATGCTATAAAAAACGAACTTTCCGATGTTGTACTGAAAACCGACACCACGGGGGAAACCCGGATGGCGGCTGCGGTCTGCGAATGTTTCGGTTTTAAACCAAGCTATGGTATTGTTTCCCGTTTAGGCATGATTGGCCTTGTTCCATCAATGGAAAGCTGCGGTATACTTTCCGATTCCCTGCAGACAATCTCAGAAACAGCCTGCATCATGGCAGGCAGCGACAAACCCGATTCATCTATTGATGAATCGGGAATTGACCGGGCCATATCCGGGTTTAAAAAACCGGAAAAATTGCAGGACAGACACATATCCGCAGGCATTATCAGGGAATGGGACACTGGTAAAAGCAAAGAATTTGAGCAGGCAATGACAATACTTCGCAAAGCCGGCATTCAAATTGAGAAAATAAGTATAAAAGACTTCTCTCTTGCACGGACGGTTCACAACGTGATCGGAACCGTCGAGGCATCGTCGAGTGCGGGCAGATTCGACAGCGTCCGCTATGGACACAGAACCTCGGGTTCCGTAAAAAACTGGAATGACATGTATATTAAATCCAGAAGTGAATCATTCGGCCCGCTGGTCAAGGCATATCTTTTCCAGGGGGGATATTTTCAGTACAAAAAATATAACACTTTTTTAGATGCCTGCCGCATCAGGGCATGTCTGATCGAATCTATAAACAAAGCTTTTGAAACTGTGGATATCATAGTGCTGCCCGTATCAGTCCGTGCTGAAGCATCGGCGGAAAAACCGGACACAGTAACCGATCTTTATGATTCTTTTTCTCTGACTCTTCTCGCCAACCTGACGGGAAATCCTTCTATTTCAATCCCGGGGCCTGTCAATGTTAACGGCGGCAGGCCGGCTGTTCAACTGATCGGCCAAAGATTTGACGACGCACATTTACTCACTATTGCAGAACACATATCCAAAATCTTCACAGGAGCAATGTAACCATGAAATATGAAGCGGTAATTGGTCTTGAAATTCATATACAACTGAACTCGGCCACCAAAATGTTTTGCGACTGCGCCAACACGCCCGGGGATGATCCAAACACCAATATCTGTCCTGTCTGCCTATGGATGCCCGGAGCGCTTCCTGTTTTGAGCCGGGAAGTACTGGAAAAGGCAACCCTTGCCTGTCTCGCCCTTAGTTGCGATATTCAAAATGAAAGTGCCTTTGACCAGAAGGTTTATTACTATCCGGATCTTCCCAAGGGCTTCCAGCTCTCCCAGGCCCACAAACCCCTTGCCAGAAACGGGTGGGTAGAAATTCAGGATGAAGAGGGAAAACCGAAAAAACTCCATCTGCATCATGTTCATATGGAAGAAGATGTAGCAAAGCTGGTACATGAAACAGAAGGCAGGATTCCCATAAGTCTGGTAGATTTTAACCGTGCAGGCACACCACTTATCGAAGTCGTCACAGAACCCGAACTCAAAAGCCCTTATGATGCCATGGAATTCTTAAAAGCCGTAAGAAATCAGGTTCGGTACACCGGCTGTGCGGATTGCAGCATGGAGTCCGGTACCATGCGATGCGATGCAAATATCTCCATTCGGCCTGAAGGCAGTGATCAGCTCAACACCAAAGTTGAAGTAAAAAACATGAATTCAATCCACCACGTGGGTGATGCTATTGCCTATGAGATCAAACGCCAGATCGACTGTATCAACAGCGGGGAAATCATACTGCTGCACACCAGGCTGTGGGATCCCGAAAAACATGTAACTGTGGCGATGCGAGCAAAATTCGAGGGGCCATGCATTCCCGACCCTTCCGTTTCAGAGATCGTCCTAACTGAGACCTGGCTTGAAGAAATAAAATCAATTCTCCCGGAAATGCCGGCTCAGAAAGTCAAACGATTTGTTAAGGATTATTCATTAATCCACGACGAAGCCGTACTGATGAGTTCCGAACGAAAGCTTTCAGAATTTTTTGAATCCGTTGTAAAACTTGGCGCACAGACACGCATGGCGGCCAGCTGGATTGCCACACAGCTTCTTCCTGCATTAAAAGTTCATGATCAGACGCTTGCGGATTCCGTGGTAACACCCGAACGTTTTGCCGGTCTGATTAAAATGCTGGAAAAAAATGAGATAAATTCAAACTCAGCCAAATCTGTGCTGGAAAAACTTTTTGATACTGACAAAACACCCGAAGAAATCGTAGAAAAATTTGGATTCAGGCAGGTGTCTGATACAACAGAGCTGGAAAAAATCGTTGATAAAATCATTTCTGATAATACTTCTGCCGTAAACAACTATAAAAATGGAAATAAAAAATCCATTGGATTTCTTGTAGGCCAGGCCATGAAAGTTTCTCATGGCAAGGCCAACCCCAAGATAATCCAGGAGCTTATAAGAAAACGACTGTCATGAAAAATAATTGACAAAAAGTTTTGAACAGCCCCTTTAATGGTTGATATTAAAAAAAAGGGGGAAGAATTGTATTCTTCCCCCTTTTTTAATTTATTTTATCAGGCTGCCTGTGTGCTGTTTTTAAAAATTAAAAACAGTATCAAGCTCTTCGTCTGTAATGTCGAATACTTTGTCGTGAGGCGGAAACTTTTCCGTCTTAAAAAACTCAGGCAGCCGGTCATCAACTGCTGTAAAACCAGCCTTTTTATTAAACTCTCTTTCCATCTTAAGAACTCTTTGTCCCAGAGAACCAATATCATCACCAGTTAATGAAAGACCATACTTTGCATTCAGCATATCTACAATAGCATTAAAGGCATCTGGTGTATCAAGAACCGCAAAAGCAACAAACAAACACAGACCCGCTGTATCAATGGCAGCAGTCGCTACCTGAAGATCTCTGGACAACTTAATCTGCCCCTCTTTTTTCAAAGGATCTACATCTCCTCCACATTTCAAAATGTTAGTTGCTATGGCATAACCTGCTGTATGATCAGCGCCCATTGGTGATGTTGCATAGGTTACACCCACGCCTTTAACAGCTCGCGGATCATAGGCAGGCAAAGCCTGATTTTTAACTACAGGAATACGTCTCACCCCAAAGGCCTTTCCAGCGGCTGCTGCTCCTGAACCTAAAAGCCGGCCCAGAGGTGTGCCTTTACCTATTTCCGCCAGAAGTTCCTCGGCTCCGGCAGCGTCCCCGAACTTTTTGACCCCGCCTTCCATGGCCATTGCAATTGCATTGCCTGTTTCAATAGTATCAATTCCAATGTCGTCACAGGCACGGTCCATTCGCGCAATGGTCTCTATATCATCTATTTCGCAATTGGGACCCAAAGCCCAGACAGTTTCATATTCAGGCCATTTGGATACATATTTGCCCTGTTCATCCAGGTAGGTTCCTGAACACTGAATAATGCAGCCGGTCATGCATCCGTGGGTGGGCGCTCCTTTTCTTTCAAGCGTAATTTTGTTTAATGTTTCTCCTCCTACCTTATCTGCTGTTTCAAAACGCCCGGATCTGAAATTCCGTGTTGGAAGGGCGCCGGCCTCATTGATAATATTGACAAGTATATCTGTTCCATAGGCAGGAAGACCCTGGCCTGTTACAGGATGTTCGGTAAGGGCTTTTGCAAACCGTTTTGAAGCTTGAGCAAACGCCTCTTTATCAACCAAAGGAGCCATTTCACCTTCTGACGGATCAATTACAATTGATTTAAGACCCTTGGAGCCCATTACAGCCCCGAGACCACCACGACCCGCATGGCGCGTGGGCCTGACATCTCTGTCAGTAAAAGCCACACTTGCGGAAGGCAGCTTCCATTCACCAGCCTGACCTATGCTGACAAAACCTGCTTTGTCACCGAACTCGTTTTTCAGCTTTTCTATTGTCGCATAATTCCCCAGCCCTTTAAGATCATCCGCAGGAGATAATTCCTGTTTGTTTTTATCAACAAACAATTTATACAATTTTCCATCTTCAGGCAGGCCCTCAATTATTATGGCTGTGATTCCAAGCCTGGCAAGATAAGCACCCGGCTGGCCGCCAGAATTCGATTCCTTGATGCCTCCGGTCAGAGGGCTCTTGGCCCCTACGGAGATTCTGCCCGAATTAGCGCATTTTGTGCCTCCCAGCAGACCAGGGGCAAAAATAATTTTGTTGAATTGCCCGATAGGCGAGCACGTGGGCTCTACCTCGTTTAGCAGGACCGCAGACGTTAACCCTCTTCCCCCAAGGCCCTGATAAACTTCAGGGATATCTTCCTTTTTAACCGAAAGGTCAGACATGTTTACCCTTATAATTTTAAACATTATTACCTCCTTGTTTTAAAACTCCTGAAAACAGTCAATCCAAAAATTTTTACAATCAATATATTTGATTTATTCTGCTCAATTAAACATAATTAGTCAATAGAGGAAAAAACTCATTTTAATAGGAAAATTTCCTGTGGGGCGGGAATATATAATAAGGGATTAGCCTTTATGGATCATTTCCCGATTAGTTATAGTCAATTTTTGCTCGCCTCTGGCGAGAATCTAAAAAAGTGGGTTATGTGGTCTCAGGGTACAAGGGGTGAAGGATTCAAGGGTTCGAGTGACACGTAGTGAAGCGCTAACCCTCAGCGCTCAAGGAAGAAAGAAAACCATGGATTACCTCAGGACGCTTTGCATAAAAAAGATATAGCAGAAAACGAAAACATGTTAAAAACACTGATAAAGTCTCTAAAAAATAAACCCTTGAATCCTTGATCCCTGGAATCCTTGGACCCTCTTCTTAAACTAAATTGGAGAAGAACCTCTTTTTACGATTTCATCAGTATTGACATAATAATGTATCTTTATAATAATATATGTGCAGTTAATTTCTTGTTTTTAAAATAAAAGTTTACCACAAAAGACAAAATGCCTGTAAAAATTCTTCTAAGTTCAAGTTTGCGAAAATACATACCTGGCTATGACCCGGTAAAAGGCATGAGTTTGTCCCTGGCCGGGGAAATAACAGTGAAAGAGTTGTGCAAACGAATAAACATTCCATGTGATAAAATAAAAATTATTATGGTAAACGGCAAAAGCAAACCCGTTGATCATGTATTAAAAGGCACTGAACGTATAGGACTATTTCCACCAATAGGAGGTGGTTAACATGACAGGAACCAGTAAAACAAACAGGATAAAGATTCTTGTATTTGGCTTCCTCCGCAGCTATATGGACAAACAGGGACTCTTATACACCTTTGATAAAGATATTAACCCCAAAGGTGAAACAGCATATGATATTGCTGTGGGACTTCATATTCCTCCGGAAGAAATTGAAGGAGTCTTCATGAACGGAAGCATAAGAAATATCTATGATTCCGTGTTTCCGGGGGACCGCGTGGCTTTTCTTCCCTATGGAACACCAGGGCCATACCGTGTTTTTTTAGGCATGGCCAGAGAAAATGCTAAACGAGCGCTCCACGAAAAAGCCATGGCTGGCAGAAACCTTGAGGATCAAAAGTGAGTGAGAAGGAACGGGTAAACATACAGAAACTTATTCGCTCAAAGTCTAAAAAGGCCGGGGATGAGGCAGGCTGCGAGGCGCTGATTTTAGAGGACGTGCATGCCCTGAAAATAGCGAAGAAATGTGACTGTACAGTATATGACGTTTATGTAAAGACTCTTAAAGATGGAATTTGTCCGTATCGATACCTGCGTAATCTGGGAACCATATCACTAAAGGAACAACTCATGCTGGCAAAATCCAGGGTTGCTGTGATCGGCGCGGGCGGTCTTGGCGGACAGGTCGTTTTGCTGCTGGCAAGGATAGGAATCGGGCATCTGGCAGTGGTAGACGGAGACGTGTTTGAAGAAACAAACCTTAATCGCCAGGCTCTGTGCAATAAAAACAGTCTGGGTAAATCAAAGGCAAAACAAGCGCTTGCCGCTGTTGGAGCTATTAATCCAGGGGTTAAGGTATCAGCCTGTACAGTGAAGCTGGACTACTCAAATGCATCTGAAATGCTGTCTCGTTCAGACGTGATTGTAGATGCTCTGGACAATGTACGGGATCGGTTTGTCCTGGAAGAGACATGCAAAAAGATGGGCATTCCTTTAGTGCATGGGGCGTTAGCAGGTTTCGAGGGACAGGTTATGACTATCTTTCCCGATGATACAGGCCTGAAAAATCTCTATGGCGATAAAAAAGGGTTTGGAAACAGCTCAAAAAATTCTGAGGCTGTTTTTGGTATCCCTGCCATAACTCCCTGTCTCATTGCAAGCCTGCAGGCCATGGAGGTTCTCAAAGTAATTCTAAAACGCGGGAAAGTTTTCAAAAACGCAATGCTTTATGTGGACATGGAAACCGGCAGGATGAATGAATTTGCTTTTGATTAGCTGGATTGAAAATATTTCGGGGATTTATCAGCCTTAGGCTGATTAGAAATTTGAGTTTACCCCGTAGCTCCGGCAGATGGTACTGGGGCCTGACTTAGAAATTGGGCAAAGGGGGGCGTCTTGCAAAGGTCTCAAGGCTATCTGACTTGACTTGTTTATATTAATGCATACAATTTATAAAAATTTTTCAGGATCAAAGGAATACATTGATAATTATTAATGTTGAATTGTGAATTAACTTTACTTTATTCACTATTCAAACTTTGACCCCATAGTCTCTACCGGCTTTAGGCATATGCTCCTTTATTTTGTTCGGCGAAATTTTGTTATTTGCCTTTTAATATTGGAACTTTACTTCGTTTAGCGGCCGCTATCAAGTTTTTATCAAGTGTAGCGATGGGCAACCCTTTTCTCATTGCGAGATCTAAATATGAGGCGTCGTAGCTTGAAAGTTTGTGTTTACGAGCTAATGCAAAAATTTCCTTAATCATCCTTTCCGGTGGTTCCTGTTCAATTATTATTGGAAGTTCGGAAAGCAATGCAATGAAACGTGCACTGTCCGCTTCACCAATTCGTTTTTTGCGCTCTGCCACCAATAGTACGTTGCAAACTTCTAAAGGCCAAATGGACGGAACGAATCCAACGGAAACCTCAAGTCTATCCAAAATAAGATCAGCATATTGGCTTGCTTCATCCTTGAAACACCATGTCATAACCACAGAATTGTCAATGACAAAATCTTCGCCCATTTATCGCCTTCCTTCTTCAATCATATCTCGGATAGAAAGCCCTTTAAGAGTACGTTGCTCACGAAATCTTCGCAATTCAGCGATGACCTTTTTAGGCTCTGTCTTCCTTAAATGGAGCGGAGGTTGCAAAACAGCTACTGGTACGCCATGTTTTGTAATGGTTATCCGCGCTCCTTTGATTACACGTTCAAGCAGCTTAGGGAGATGGGTTTTTGCTTCATATGCACCAATTGATTCCATATTAACCCTCCTAATTAATTTAGACCAGACTAAGACTAGTCTAAACTAAATATTTTTTAATGTCAAACACCAATAATTAAATTTTGATGCTCATAAAAAAATTAGGGTCAAACCTTGATTATTTCATTTAGTTTTTTATAAATCCTCTTGATCCTGCAATCGTCACTTCTTTTTAATTGCGTTTCAACATTACTGACTCTACGGCTGACCGATGAATAGGTAATATTGAATAATTCCCCGATCTTTTGATTACTGCATCTGCCTGTCTTCCATAAAAAATATAAAATGGCATCTCGCTTGTCGCGGTTATTTCCTAAAAGTCGTCTTGACTCTCTAAAAAAATCAATATTACAATTAAGCAGCCTGGCGGCCTTTTCAATTAGCGCCTGTTGATCCTCATCTTTTAATAGTTGATTTAATTGAGGCAGTTCGCCGTCTTTGTTTAATGACAGGTATGTCTCCTTGATATATTCCAGGAACTCCTGGGAACCGTAAATCAAACCAAATTTAACATCTTCCCATAAACTCTCTTTTTCATCGGAATACTTCTGAACTTTGTTGCGGTAAGCTCTCTGTTTGTCTTTTGTTACGCTTAAACCTGAAAAGACAGGGCCGGTCTTTAACCACTCAGGCGGCTTCTTCTTATAGGCATAAAACTGGTAACTACTCCATTTGTAGTCCACCAAACGCTCTACAATTCCTGCCCTCAATGGATTGCGGTGTATATAACATGAGAGTCTCATCAAGTAAGCATCATTTTCAACAATTATGCTCTTAAACCGACCTTGAAACAGATGGCCGTTTTGCAAATTTCTCAGATTAAAACGTCGTGTGTATCGTGTCCCCAGCCATTGCATGCACTTTGAAAGATTGGGTCTCATTGTTCGCAGCAGGAGATGATAATGATTGTCCATCAGAACATAAGCATAAATTTCAACCTCAAACCTTTCTGACATATCTGATAGGATGTATAAAAAATCCTGTCGATCCTCATTACTGTTAAATATGTTGCTCTGATTATTTCCTCGAGAAAGAACATGATAATATGCCCCTTCAAATTCTATTCGCAATTGTCGTGTCATGTATTAAAATCTATAAAGCCTGTTTTGATTTGTCAATCTTTATTATAATAATCAAGGTTTGACCCCAATCTTTTTTAATAATCAAGGTTTGACCCCAATCTTTTTATCAATAATGGACATGTTATTTATTTATAGGCGTAGGTGCCACCTGTCCACAAGTTTAAAAGTTGAGCGTCCAAGTAGTTGCCCTTAAAAGATTAATTTTCCTTTTTGGCGGGATACAGGCGTTTGGTTCGTTTAATTACATCGAACCTTTTATCATCTTGAAAACGTGGAACCCCATCGGACTGATAAATTCTCATATTGATCTTTTTGTTATGACCCTTCTTGTCAGTACCACAAAACTTGATAAGCCTATGAGCTTCTTTCGCACTCAATAAAAGATATGAGAAACCACCAATTTTGTTTTCAAAGATCAGTGACAAATAATTAAATGGTATCTCACGTTTCCAATACTTCGGCGGTATTCCCCAAAACCATTTCGAGTATTGTTTATTGAAACTTGAATAAATACACAGAATCTTCTTGCCTGATTCTGGAAACATAATAAGAGTCTCGTCTTCAAAATTGAACTCCCCCAATTCTGGTTTTAGGCTTGTGGCAAAGTAAACACGAATAGTTTTTTCAAGTTCTGGAAATCTTGAGTTACGGTTGAGTGCTGCCATCATTGCCCTCCTTTATTAAACGTAATGGAGCTTGAAAACTAAAATAAATGGAGTTTAATTAAATAGCAAGTAGAATATTGATATCTTTAAACATACTAGTTTTTTCCATTGTTTTTTATATAGAGGATAGTGAGATATGATAGGTTAGGGGTTGCGGAACATAAATAAGTAACAAACTTCACCATACACCATGTCATAACCACAGAATTGTCAATGACAAAATCATCGCCCATTTATCGCCTTCCTTCTTCAATCATATCTCGGATAGAAAGCCCTTTAAGAGTACGTTGCTCACGAAATCTTCGCAATTCAGCGATGACCTTTTTAGGCTCTGTCTTCCTTAAATGGAGCG
>Ga0208648_1002366_pt1 | contig 13285 bp, 22 predicted proteins | sample AntAceMetag02UKL_FD_184772 | JGI IMG/M metagenome (GOLD analysis project Ga0208648, IMG submission 184772) | Saline lake microbial communities from Ace Lake, Antarctica - Antarctic Ace Lake Metagenome 02UKL (SPAdes) (version 2) | ecosystem: Environmental > Aquatic > Non-marine Saline and...
CTATCTTTAAACTCTATTTCGCTTGATTTTACTCTCTTTACGTTAACGTTTGACATATCTCTTTATTAAAATTTTAAACCTCCTTCTCTGGCTGCTTCAGCGAGAGATTTAACTCTTCCGTGATATAAATATCCGTTCCTATCAAAAACAACGGATTCAATGCCAGCTTCTTTGGCTTTTTCGGCAATCAGGTTACCTACAAGCTTGGCCATTTCTTTCTTATTAACTTTTTTATCCCCAATTCCACCTTCAGCTGAAGATGCTGATAATAATGTTTTTCCTTCTTGATCATCAATCAGTTGAACATATATCTGCTTATTGCTTCTAAAAACCGTAAATCTTGGCCTTTCAACTGTGCCGTTCACAATTTTCCTGATTCTTTTCTTGATTCTGAATCTCCTATATTTTTTCTTATCTTTTATTGTCATTCTTCGTTAGAATTAATTTTTCTCGGATTTACCGAGAATGTTAACTAATTAATTTTACTAAGCAGCAGCAGTTTTTCCGGCTTTCTTTCTAACCACTTCATCTTTATATCTAATACCTTTTCCTTTATACGGTTCAGGTTTTCTTAATGAACGAATCTTTGCAGCAACTTGTCCTATAAGTTGTTTATCAATACATTGCAATATGATACTTGGGCTTTTCCCTCTCTCGGTAATTGTCTCAATTTTTATTTCCGAAGGAAGTTCAAAGAAGATATTATGTGAAAATCCAAGAGATAATTCAAGTATTTGTCCTTTATTACTTACTTTGTAACCAACACCGACTAATTCAAGTACAATTTTATATCCTTCAGTAACTCCTGTTATCATATTTGCAATTAAAGCTCTGTATAATCCGTGCAAAGATCGGTGATTTTTTTGTTCGGTGTGTCTTTCAACAAAAATAGTTTTGTCATCGACTTTTACACTAATAGCAGGATCAACTGCTTGTTGAAGCTCTCCCAATTTACCTTTTACAGTTACAAGGTTCTTTTCTGAAACATAAATCTGAACTCCTTCCGGAATTTTTATCGGTAATTTTCCTATTCTTGACATATTATTAAGTCTCCTTTATTAGCTAATATAACATAACACCTCACCACCAACTTTGAGTTTTTTTGCTTCCTTGTCGGTAATTACACCGCTCGAAGTTGATATAATTGCAATTCCCAGGCCGTTCAATACTCTTGGAAGTTTATCAGATCTAACATATTTTCTTAAACCTGGTCTGCTTATTCTTTCCAGTTTATTTATTGCAGACAATTTTGATATAGGATCAAATTTTAAAGCTATTTTGATTATTCCCGGAATAGATTCATCTTCGAATTTGTAATTCAAGATATAACCTTTTTCGTATAATATTTCGGTCATAGCCTTTTTCATATTTGATGCCGGAATTTCAACAATCTGGTGTTTGGCCATTATTGCATTCCTTATTCTTGTTAAATAATCTGCTATCGGATCAGTAACCATTTTTACTTATATTTTATTCTGTTTAGTTTACTTCTTTTATTTATAAATAAAAGCATATTTTAAAAATTCTACCAACTTGCTTTCTTAACTCCCGGAATTAATCCTTGAAGTGCCATCTCACGAAAAGTAATTCTCGAAATTCCAAATTGGCGAATGTATCCTTTCGGCCTTCCTGTGAGTTGACATCTGTTATGCAAACGTACAGGACATGAATTCTTCGGTAGTTTCTGCAAACCGAAATAATCTCCGGCAGCTTTCAATTCTGCTCTTTTTGCAGCATACTTGTCAACAAGTTTTTGCCTTTTGACTTCTCTTGCCTTCATCGACTCTTTTGCCATAAGCTTATATTATTTTTTTTTGATTTTTAAATGGTAAACCAAATTCTTTTAGTAATGCAAGTGCTTCTTTATCGGTTTTTGCAGTTGTTACGAAAGTAACATTTAAACCTGTTATCTTGTTGATTTTATCAATGTCGATTTCGGGAAAAATAATTTGTTCGGAAATTCCAAACGAGTAATTTCCTTTTCCGTCGAAACCTTTGTCGTTAATCCCTCTGAAGTCGCGAATACGTGGCATTGCAACTGCAACAAGACGATCAAGAAATTCATACATTCTTTCTTTTCTCAAGGTAACTCGGGCACCAATTGGCATCCCTTTTCTTAATTTGAAATTTGAAATGTCTTTTTTTGATTTTGTAGTTACTGCTTTTTGACCAGCAATAATTGACATTTCCTGAATTCCAATATCCAATAATTTTTTATCAGCAATAGCATCTCCTAATCCCTGGTTTAAAGTAATTTTTTCAAGTTTTGGAACTTGCATGATGCTTTTATACCCCATCTGCTTTATTAAAGCAGGTACAATTTCTTTGGTATATTTTGTTTTTAATCTTGGTTCGTAGCTCATTATTTAATAACCTCCCCTGATTTTTTTGAATAACGGACTGATTTATTGGTTTTGTCATCTATTCTTCGCCCAATTCGTGTTGGAGTATCAGTAGAAGCTAATAATTGAAGATTAGAAATATGAATAGGAGCTTCCTGTTTCAGTATTCCACCTTTTGGATTATCAGCATTGGGTTTGGTATGTTTAGATACCAAATTCACTCCTTCGACTATTGCTTTTTGTTTAGCGATTTCAATCTTCAGTACTTTTCCTTGCTGTCCTTTTGATTCTCCGGTAATAACCATTACGTTGTCACCTTTCTTTATATGTAATTTCGTACCCATTATTAATGATTTCAATATTATAATTAAAGCACTTCCGGTGCTAATGAAACAATTTTCATATATTGCTTTTCTCTAAGTTCTCTCGCGACAGGGCCAAAAATACGAGTACCGATCATTTCTTCGGTGGCACTAAGAATAACGACTGCATTATCATCAAATCTGATATAAGAGCCATCGTTTCGCCTTATTTCTTTTCTTGTCCTGACAACTACTGCCTTAGTAACCGTACCTTTTTTAATGTTCCCTGATGGAGCCGCACTTTTTACGGTTACAACTATTTTATCACCAATAGATGCATATCGTCTCTTGGTTCCTCCGAGAACTCTAATACAAAGCACTTCTTTTGCTCCGCTATTGTCAGCAACAGATAATCTTGATTCTTGTTGTATCATAACTATTTAGCTCTTTCAATTATTTCAACTAATCGCCAGCATTTGTTTTTGCTTAGTGGCCTTGTCTCAGTAATTCGGACTTTATCCCCGATATTACAATCGTTTTTTTCGTCGTGAGCAAGGAATTTATTGTTTTTTTTCACAAACTTACCATAAATTGGATGTTTGACTTTTCGCTCAACCAAAACGGTAATGGATTTTTCCATTTTATCGCTAACAACGAGTCCGGTTTTTTCTTTTCTTAAGTTTCTTTTCATCTTACTTTTCTTGAAAACTATTTATTATCTGCCTAAGCTTTCACTTCAATAATTCTTTTTCTCAGTTCAGTATTAAGTCTGGCTATCGTTTTTCGATAGGCCTTAATTTTATTTGGATTTTCTAATGGAGAAACTGCATGGTTTAATTTCAACCTTGTAAGTTGCTTCTTTTCTTCATCCAATCTTTCAACAAGATCGTTAGTTGAAAGTTCTTTTATTACTTCTTGTTTCATTTTTCTAAACTATTTCTTCAACGAAATCTGGACGTACAATAAATTTTGTTTTAATCGGAAGCTTTTGCGCCCCAAGCCTTAATGCTTCTTTTGCAACATTAAGAGGAACACCATCAGCTTCAAAAATTATTCTTCCCGGACATACACGTGCAACAAAATATTCTGGTGAACCTTTTCCTTTTCCCATACGTACTTCTGCAGGTTTTTTTGTAATAGGTTTATCAGGAAATATTCTGATCCACAATTGTCCTTGTCTTTTCATATGACGTGTAACAGCCTGACGAGCAGCTTCTATTTGTTTTCCTGTGATCCAGGTTTCTTCTAATGCTTTTATTGCGAATGAGCCAAATGAAACCAGATGCCCTCTTTGAGAGTTTCCTTTCATTTTGCCTTTCTGCATTTTTCTAAATTTTGTTTTCCTGGGCTGTAGCATTTCTATTTATAAAATTAGATTTATTACCAAAAAATTATTTTATCTTTTTCTTCTTGGTGGTCTTGCACCACCTCTTGATTTATTAAAACCGCCTCCACCTTTTGATTTTTGTCCTGTTGACGGAGTAGCAAAAAGATCTATTTTTCCGAAGATTTCTCCTTTACATATCCATACTTTGATACCAATTATTCCATAGGTTGTTTGCGCTTCGACAAGGGCATAATCAATGTCGGCTCTAAGGGTGTGAAGCGGGATTCTTCCTTCTTTATATTGCTCACTTCTTGCCATTTCCGCACCACCTAATCTTCCCGAAATAAGTACTTTAATTCCTTCGGCACCCATTCGCATTGTGGAAGCGATTGAAGTTTTTATCGCTCGACGGAAAGAAATTCTTCCTTCGATTTGTTTTGCGATAGTGTTAGCAACAATTACGGCATCCAATTCGGGACGTTTGATTTCGGAAATATTTATTTGTATTTCTTTTTGTGTGAGTTTTTTAAGTTCTTCTTTAAGTTTATCAACTTCTTGGCCGCCTTTTCCAATAATCAAACCCGGACGGGCTGTGTGAATAGTTACGGTAACAAGTTTCAAAGTTCTCTCAATATAAATCTTTGAGATGCCAGCTTTCGACAAACGAGCGTATAAATATTTTCTGATTTTATCATCTTCTACCAGTTTGAGATTGAAATTATTCCCACCATACCAGTTTGAATCCCATCCTCTAATGATTCCTAATCTAAGTCCTATTGGATTTGTTTTTTGTCCCATTAAGATATTTTTAAAATTATTTTCACTCTTAATAAAATTTAATAATTATTAATTTTCGATTTTGCTGTCGATTATTAAAGTAACATGGTTTGAACGTTTTCTAATTCTATGAGCACGTCCTTGTGGTGCAGGCCTTATTCGTTTAAGTTGCCTGGCACTATCAACCATTATTTCCTTAACATAAAGATTACTATCTTCTATGCGTACACCTTCGTTTTTCGATTGCCAATTAGCTATTGCGGAAAGCAACAATTTATGTAGCCGTCCTGAAGCTTCTTTAGGCGAGTTTCTCAGAATACTTAAAGCCAAGTCAATGTTTTTGTCTCTAACTAAATCTGCAACTAATCTCATCTTTCTCGGTGAGGTTGGGCAACTATTTAGCTTAGCAAAATATTTTGATTTTTTTGCTTCTTTTAATTCCTCTGCTGATATATGTTTTCTAACTCCCATTGTTCAAATAATTTTCTTATTTTCTGCCTTTTTCTTTTCTACCGGCATGACCTCTGAATTGTCTTGTAGGAGCAAATTCTCCTAATTTATGACCTACCATATTTTCGGTTATATATACCGGGATAAATTTGTTTCCATTGTGTACAGCAATAGTCTGCCCTACAAAATCCGGTGAGATCATTGTGCTTCTCGACCAGGTTTTAACAACAACCTTTTTCTTTGAAGAAATAAGGCCGAGTATTTTTTTTTCGAGCTTGTGCTGTATAAATGGACCTTTTTTAAGAGAACGACTCATATTGTTATTAGTTTTTTATTATCCAATCAACGTTATTTTTTTCTTCTTTCAATTATGTATTTGTTAGAAGCTTTCTTCTTTGCTCTGGTTTTATAACCTTTTGCGGGTAAGCCTTTTCGCGAACGTGGATGTCCACCGGATGATCTGCCTTCGCCTCCTCCCATCGGATGATCAACAGGGTTCATAGCGACACCTCTTGTTCGAGGACGCCTGCCTAACCAACGGCTTCTGCCTGCTTTCCCTGAACGCTCCAAACTTTTGTCAATATTTGAAACCATTCCGATTGTAGCCTTGCATGTCTGCAAAATCAATCGAGTTTCTCCTGAAGGCAATTTGATAACTGCAAATTTTCCTTCTCGTGACATTAATTGGGCATGAGCACCTGCACTTCTTGACATTTTTGCACCTTGTCCGGGCCTAAGCTCAATATTGTGAATTACTGTACCAAAAGGGACTTCACTTAAAAACAAAGTGTTTCCGATATCAGGTGATGCACCTTTGCCGGAGACAATTTTTTGCTCTACTTTTAGCCCGTGTGGTGCGATGATATATCGCTTCTCACCATCGGCATAAAATATTAAGGCGATTCGGGCGGTCCTGTTTGGATCATACTCAATTGATTTTACGGTTCCGATGATACCATCTTTATCCCTTTTAAAATCAATAATTCTGTATTTTCTTTTGTGTCCGCCACCCATGTACCGCATTGTCATTTTCCCATCATTATTTCTACCCCCAGATTTTTTATTCGGTACTAATAAACTCTTCTCGGGTTGTGAGGTAGTAATATCATCAAACGCACTAATTATTTTAAAGCGTTGACCTGGTGTTGTCGGTTTGTATTTTTTTAAAGCCATCTAATTAAATATTGCTATAAAAATCAATTGTTTCTCCTTCAGCTAATGTAACAATAGCCTTTTTATATGAATTTGTTTTACCTGTAACAAAACCGGCTTTTGTGTTACGCGATTTTCGTTTTCCAGGGTAATTCATTGTGTTCACTGTTCCAACTTCAACGCCGTAAAGTTCTTTTACAGCTTTTCTGATCTGCAATTTATTTGCCTTTTTATGAACAATGAAGCCATAGCGATTAAATTTTTCGCTAATACCTGTCATTTTTTCTGTTATTACCGGTTTTAATATTATTTCCATTTTTTTTCTGTTTGGTAATTTCAGTTAATTTATTTTATTTGCTTTGAAGCAAAAACCTTTTCAATTTCTTTTATTGAACTTTCAACAATTAATAGATTATTAGCATCTAAAATATCATAAGTGTTTAAGTTCGCTGCTCTAATAATTTTTGCTTTTTTCAAATTTCTTATTGATAAGAAAATATTTGGTTTTGATTCATTAACAATTAATAATGTTTTTTGATTACCAAGATTTAAATTGTTTAGTAATTCAAAATAATTTTTTGTTTTTGGTGTTTCAAACTCAAAATCTTCCAATATCAAAATGTTATTATCTTTAGCTTTATAAGTTAAAGCTGATTTTCGAGCTAATTTCTTAAGTTTTCGGTTTAACTTAGAATTATAGTCTCTTGGTCTGGGGCCAAATACTGTACCACCACCTTTAAAAATTGGTGATTTAATATCGCCTGCACGAGCAGTACCTGTACCTTTTTGTCTTTTTATTTTCTTCCTGCTACCTGTAACTGCATTCCTCTCTTTAGAGGCGTGAGTACCTTGCCTGGAATTCGCCATAATTTGTTTTACATCAAGATACATGGCATGATCATTTGGTTTGATACTGTAAATATCTTCGGCCAATGATACTTTTTTATCGGTTTTCGTTCCGCTTATATTATAAACTTCTAACTCCATCTTTCTACAATTATATATGAACCATTTGGACCTGGTACCGCACCTTTAACAAGTAAAATATTTTTTTCAGGTATAATTTTTAATATCTGTAAGTTTATCAACTTCACTCTGTTTCCACCCATTCGGCCCGCCATTCGCATTCCTTTAAAAACTCTGGATGGATATGAAGAAGCACCTATTGATCCCGGAGCTCTTAACCTGTTATGTTGTCCGTGTGTAGCATCATTAACACCTTTAAAATTGTATCTTTTCACAACACCCTGGAAACCTTTACCTTTTGATATACCTACAACATCAATATATTCGCCTTCAATAAATACATCTACAGTTAATGTGTCTCCGTATTCTTTTTTATGGCCACCTTCAAAACGAGTAAATTCAGCAAGAACCTTTTTTGGCGAAACACCAGCTTTGTCAAAATGTCCTTTTAAGGGTTTGTTTGTTTGCTTTTCTTTCTTCTCGTCGAAAGCTAATTGAATTGCTTCGTACCCATCTTTTTCTTTGGTGCGGATTTGAGTAACCACGCAAGGACCTGCTTGTATAACCGTACAAGCCATGTTCTTACCGTTTTTATCAAAAACGCCGGTCATTCCTATTTTTTTTCCAATTAATCCTGACATCTCTTTATTTTTTTTGCCCTTTAAAAATTCCTAATTAAACCTTAATTTCAACTTCAACACCACTTGGCAATTCTAATTTCATTAGTGCATCAATTGTTTTGGTTGTTGTACTATAAATATCTAAAAGCCTTTTATACGAACATAATTGAAATTGTTCTCTCGATTTCTTGTTTACGAACGTGGCTTTGTTTACAGTAAAGATCTTTCTGTTTGTTGGTAATGGAATAGGGCCATTTACAACAGCACCGGTCGATTTTACGGTCTTGACAATTTTCTCAGCCGATTTATCAACCAGATTATGATCGTACGATTTTAATTTTATTCTAATTCTTTGACTCACTATAAATCGATTTAATTATTTCCAAATTATGAGTTAATTTTATATCCTTTTGTTTGATAAATAACATTATCCATTACATCTTTAGGGGTTTCTGAAAAATGCGAAAACGCTAATGATGAAGTTGCTCGTCCCGATGTTATTGTTCTTAAACTTGTAACATATCCAAACATTTCTGCCAAAGGAACTTTAGCATGAATTGCCTGGTTACCGATTTCTAAAGAAACATCCTCAACAGATCCTCTTCTTTTCCTCAAATCACTTGAAAGTTCACCGACAAATTCATCGGGAGAAAAAATATCAAGTTTCATTATTGGTTCAAGTAAAACAGGAGAAGCTTTTTTACAAGCCTTTCTTAAAGCAACGCCTGCAGATATTTCGAATGAAAGAGCGTCGGAATCAACACTATGAAACGAACCATCTAATAAACGAACTTTCAAATTATGTAAAGCGTTACCAAGTAGCGGCCCGTTTTGCATTGCTGCTTTAAATCCTTTTTCAATGGACGGTATAAATTCCTTTGGAATATTTCCGCCTTTGACTTCATTTATAAATTGTAATCCTTGGACATCATCTTCAGCAGGTGAAATTTCAACTAAAATATCAGCAAATTTTCCTCGTCCGCCGCTTTGTTTTTTATAAACTTCACGATGTTTAACGACTTTTGTAATTGCTTCTTTATATGCAACCTGAGGTTTACCATTGTTGCATTCAATGTTAAATTCTCTTCTTAATCGATCCGATAAAATATCGAGATGTAATTCACCCATGCCATTGATAATAGTCTGACCGGTCTCATCATCAATCCTTACTGTGAAGGTAGGATCTTCTTCGGCTAATTTGTTAAGTGCAATGGCAAGTTTGTCAATATCATCTTGTGCTTTCGGTTCGATTGCAATACTTATTACAGGCTCAGGAAACGAAATATTCTCAAGAATAATAGGAGCTTTAATATCGGAAAGTGAATCACCTGTACGAATTTTCTTAAAACCTACTGCTGCGCCAATATCGCCGGCTTCAATTACACCAAGAGGTTTTTGTTTGTTTGCATGCATTTGCATTATTCGTGCAATTCTTTCCTTCTTATTCGTATTAACGTTTAGAACAATGCTTCCTGATTTTAATTTTCCGGAATAAACTCTGAAAAATGCTATTCGTCCCATAAAAGAGTCGGTAGCTATTTTAAAAGCAAGGGCACTAAAAGGTTCATCTGCATCGGGCCTACGTACTTCCTCTTTGTTAGTGAAGGGGTTAATTCCCTTAACTGGAGAAATATCGTAAGGTGATGGCAAGAAAGCAACTATTGAATCAATAAGTAATTGAACACCCTTATTTTTGAACGATGAGCCGCAAATTACAGGAGTTATTCTCAGTTCGAGAGTAGCTTGCCTGATTGCTGCAATCATATCATCATTTGAAATTGAAGTTGGGTCTTCTAAAAATTTAGTTAATAAGGTGTCGCTTTCTTCGGCAATTCCTTCAATTAGATTGGTTCGGTATTCGATTACTGTTTCTTTAAGATATTCAGGTATTTCAACTTCAAAATAGTCCATGCCTTTGGTTTTTTCCTCCCAGCAATAGGCTTTATTTGTAATAAGATCAACAATACCTGCAAATTCATCTTCAGCACCGATAGGGATTTGTAAAGGAATTGGGTTTGCACCTAATTTTTCCTTTATTTGATTAATCACATTAAAGAAATCTGCACCTGAGCGGTCCATTTTATTAATGAAACTAATACGTGGAACTTTATATTTATCAGCTTGTTTCCAAACAGTTTCAGACTGTGGCTCAACACCTCCAACTGCACAAAATAATGCAACAGCACCATCAAGGACTCTTAATGATCTCTCAACTTCAACAGTGAAATCAACATGACCGGGAGTGTCAATAATATTTATTTTATATTGGCTTTTATTAAAATCCCAAAAAACAGTTGTAGCGGCTGATGTAATTGTAATGCCTCTTTCCTGTTCCTGAATCATCCAGTCCATAGTGGCAGCACCATCATGAACTTCACCAATTTTATGTGTAATTCCGGTATAATACAATATACGCTCAGTTGTCGTGGTTTTTCCCGCGTCAATGTGAGCCATGATGCCAATATTCCTTGTATGTGCTAACTTTTCTGACATTTATATTATACCAAGTTCAGTGTATTAAAATCTAAAATGAGAAAAAGCTTTGTTAGCTTCTGCCATTCTGTGAGTATCTTCTTTTCTTTTAAAGGCTGCACCTTCTTCTTTATATCCGGACATAATTTCACCGGCTAATTTTTGCCCCATGGTTTTTTCATGTCGCTTGCGTGCAAAAGTTACTAAAGCTTTCATACCAATTGACATTTTTCTTCCCGGCCTTATTTCTGAAGGAATCTGAAAGGTTGCACCACCAATTCTTCTACTTCTTACTTCAACTGCAGGAGTAACATTTGCTAATGCTTTCTTCCATACCTCTAAACCATCTTCTTTTGTTTTTTCAGATACAATACTAATTGCTTCATAAAAAATTGCGAAGGAAACATCTTTTTTGCCCCTTAACATAAGATTGTTTACGAATTTTGTTACCAGCTCATCATTAAATTTAGGATCCGGTAGTGTTATTCTTTTCTTAGGTTTTGATTTCCTCATTTTTATTTCGTGTTATACCTATTCAGTTCTATTTTTTTCCTTTTGGTCTTTTTGTACCATATTTCGATCTTCTTTGTGTTCTGCCTTCAACACCTGATGTGTCTAATGCACCTCTAATAATATGGTATCGAACTCCCGGAAGGTCTTTTACTCTGCCACCTCTGATCATTACTATGGAGTGTTCCTGAAGATTATGTCCTTCACCGGGAATATAAGCATTAACTTCCTTGCCGTTGGTTAAGCGTACTCTCGCAACTTTCCGCATAGCAGAATTAGGCTTCTTAGGTGTTGTTGTATATACCCTAACGCAAACACCCCTTCGCTGTGGACAAGAATCCAATGCAGGAGAATTACTTTTTTCTGTTAACTTGTTTCGACCTTTCCGAACTAACTGTTGTATCGTTGGCATATTAAACTACTTATTTTGTATTAATTAAGACACTTTTCAATTTTGGTTTGCAAAAGTATTAAACTTTTTCTAATTACAAATACTTTTATTAAAAAATATTTTATTTATTTCAAAAAAAATGCGAAAAATTTAAAGGGATGTTATTTTTTAAGACAAAAAAGCATTTTATTGCTTTTGAAACCTATATCTGTCTTAACTTTTCAGGTCCCTTAATGCTTCTCAGCATTCTCAAATGCAAATCTTTAATTTTGCGGCTGCAAAGGTAGAAAAGTAAATTAGAAAAACAATAGCCTTTTGGTTTTTTTTTTACTATTTAATAATTGTTTATAATCGACTATATATTAATTAGTAAAATGCATATTTTTTATAAATTAAGTAGAATATTTTCATATTAAAAAAAATAAAAGCCATTTTATTATTCTCAAAAAGTATAGTTTTGCCTACAAGTGTTCAATAACATTGAAAACAAAATAAAAAAAATGTCAAAAAAAGAGGAATATTTTCTACCAGAATCTATTTTAGGCGAATCAAAAAAAATCAAGAATCTGGTTGAAAAAAATGTTAGGAAAAAGGTTTTTCATATCAATAAAAAGAACATTGCTCTTCTCGTTACCGATATGCAAAACTATTTTCTTGACCCGAATTCACATGCTTATATTCCTTCAGCGAATGCAATTATTCCTAATATTAATTCTTTGATTGATGTTTTCAGAAAATATAAATTACCAATATTTTTTTCGCTACACCATAATAATATAGAGAATGCCGCCATGATGGAAAAATGGTGGAAGGTTTTACTTCCTGAAAAAAGCTTCGCAAGTGAAATAATTAGAGATTTCGATCCGAAAGATTCAATGATTATAGAGAAGCAACAATATGATGCCTTTTATAAAACAAATATGGAAGAAATTCTGCATGCAAAAAATATTCAGCAATTGATTGTTTGCGGTGTTATGACAAACCTGTGTTGCGAAACTACTGTCAGATCGGCTTTTTGTAAAGGTTTTGAAGTTTTCTTACCAATTGATGCAACGGCAACTTATAATTATAATTTTCACCTTGCAACAATCCAAAACCTTGCTTTCGGATTTTCGCCTGCCATCCTCACAAATGAATTGATAGAAGAGTTTGAAAAATGAAATTGGATAATAAGATACAAAATACTAGATGATGAGTACATGATTATTGATACATAAAAATAAAAAACAAGGAACAAGGAACAAGGAACGAGGAACAAGAAACGAGGAACAAGGAACGAGAAATAAGAAATATGGAACAAAGAAATAAGTAATTTTCTTAAATATGAAAAACTTATATAATTCAATTAATCAAAAAAGCATTATTATAATAGGTGGTGGGCCGGCCGGTACAGCTTGTGCTATTCAATTGAAAAGATATGATTTTCCGGCATTATTGATTGAAAAATCCGAGATTGGAGGCTTGCTTATCAATGCAAACCGAGTTGAAAACTATTTAGGATTTCCAGATGGAATTAGTGGCGAAGTCCTGGTAAAGAAAATTCAGACTCATTACAAGAAAAACGAAATAGAAACATGCTTTGAAAATGTAGTTTCGCTTGAATACATTGAAAACAATTTTATTGTCAAAACCGTGAAAAACAAATATTTTAGTGAAATTGTCGTCATTGCTTCGGGTACAAAACCAAAAATATTCGAAAATCAAAAAATCCCCAGATCTATTATTAATAAGGTGTTCTATGAGATTAAAAATATTAGGAGGTCGCAAAATCAAACAATCGGAATAATCGGGGCAGGTGATGCAGCATTCGATTATGCTTTAAATTTGAGTAAGAATAATAAGGTGATAATTTTTAATAAAAATAAAACAATTAAATGCCTCCCATTATTATTCCGACAAAGCCTAAATTCAACAAATATCACTTATTTAGAAAATAGAAAACTAATTCGTTTATCAGAATCAGAAAAAGGAATTCG
>Ga0208648_1002367_pt1 | contig 13273 bp, 8 predicted proteins | sample AntAceMetag02UKL_FD_184772 | JGI IMG/M metagenome (GOLD analysis project Ga0208648, IMG submission 184772) | Saline lake microbial communities from Ace Lake, Antarctica - Antarctic Ace Lake Metagenome 02UKL (SPAdes) (version 2) | ecosystem: Environmental > Aquatic > Non-marine Saline and Alkaline...
TGATTGAAAAAATATAGCCTGCCGAATTTGAGCAGCTTCTAATTTTCTTTCCTGATTTTTGTAGGTTAATAATATCGCATAAGCTTTTTCACGTGCTTCATCAAGTTTTTTATGGCGTAAAAACTCCGGATAATAATGACTTCTTGACTGCTGGCACCAGTCAATTCGCAAAGCATCTAATAATACTTCTTCTACTATTTGCTGATCAAGCACTAAATATTCTTCTAATACCCGGGCACATTTCTCCCAGTCCCGCATCCTGAGATCAAGTCCCTGCTGCTGAAAATAACCTGCTAAGCCCCAGAATAATTCCCAGGCACTGATCTCTTTTTCTGCCAGGACAAATCCCATACTTGATCTATAGCGTCCAGAATTGTAATAGATATCCATTATTGATTCCACTTTTCTTATCTGGCTCATTTCCTGCCAACTCACCTTTGAGGTTTGCATCACCTGATAAGGAGCACTGCTTTGATAAATGATCCCGTATTCCTCCACCATGCTTTCCATCTCAGTTCCACCAAGTACTTTCAGAAACCCGAGCTGTAAATGTTCACAGCCTAATTTCATCACTTTATCAAAACCTGCTGCAAATGATGTAATATCTTCTCCTGGCAAACCAGCTATCAAATCCAGATGCAGATGTATATTACACCTATTTTTAAGCTTAAGAATATTTGCACTCACTTTTTCCCAGTCCATAGTTCTGTGAATTATTTTTCCCACTTCATCATTCAAGGTCTGTATCCCCATCTCAAAACGGAATCTCTCTTCCGGCACTTCTGCTAATATCACAAAATCCTCAATTCCCAGTAATTGAGGATGTATTTCAAAATGAAATCCTGTTTGTGATTCTGGATATTCTCCATATAGCTCAGAGATTTTTCTCCAAATAGCTCTTGCCCTTTCACTATTGGCATTAAAGGTTCTATCCACCAGCTTAATATGCCGATATCCTTCTTTAATAAAGTATTCCAGCTCTTCATATACATTATCCAGATCTCGGAACTGAAGCTTCTGATCGCTTCTTGATGACAGACAATAAGCACAGCGGAAAGGGCACCCGCGGGAAGTTTCATAATAAAAATATCTGCTCTCTTTACCTTCCACTTTCATATTTTTATAGGGGAATGAAATTTCTGAGAGACTAACTGCTTTCCCTGGTACGATACCCTTCATGTTGCCATCAATATCTGCCAAAACCTCAGCGATCACCCCTTCACCGGCACCTGTCACAATATAGCCCACTTGCGGAAAGTCTCTCTGCCATATTTTTGGCTGATAACTAACTTCTGGTCCCCCTACGATGATTTTAATATTCTTCCTCATCCTTTTTAGATCTGCTATGATGGGCTTTATATGCTCCACATTCCAGATATATATGCTGAAAGCGATGATGTCTGGCTCTCTACTTAATATATCTTCTATTATATCCAACCTGGGCTGATTGATATTATATTCACAGATCTCAGTCCTGATATCCTGTTCATCTAAAACTGCCTTCAAATAATATAATGCCAGACTGGTATGAGTATAGCGAGCATTCAAGGTGACTAATATTATTATTTTTCTCATTTATTAAACAATGTCTTTGCTCGAACAATATCTTCTGGGAAATCAATTTCTATACAGCAGGCATCACCAGTAGATACAGCCATGATTTCTATTCCATCACAAAATTGATTTACAGCATATTCAAAATAGTTATTATGCTGGGCAGCTTTTATCCCCATTTCCAGAAATTTTTTCAATTTCACCAGAACATCCTTCCTGAAGCAGGCTATCCCGATGAATTCTCCCACACATTCATCCAGGCATAATTCTTTACCGATAGCTGTTACATATCCTGATTCATTAATATTAACCTTAACTTCTTCTTCCCCACAAGATTTCTTCTCAACTAATATTGAACTTCCGGAATATGAAAGCAGCTTTGGTAATAGACCTCTCTCAAAAAGTACATCTCCGTTAAAATAGAGCGTATCCTGATTTAAATATTCCCTTGCCAGGTACAGCGAATAGAGAGTATTCGTTGTTGCATAATCTGGATTGATCACAAATATTACCCGCTCAGATGACAAAATCTCCAAAATATGAGCTTTCATCTCTTCCATACGATATCCAATCACAATCACAAATTGCTCCACTCCATATTGCTGACAACTTTCTATCTGAGAATGTATTATTGATTTCCCTGTTATATTCAGCATTGGTTTTGGCAATCCACCACTTATCAAATCCAGCCTTCTACCCATTCCTGCGGCTAAAATTACTGCTTGCATCAGACCTCTTTTCCTTTTTTTTAGTTTTTTCTCTTATCCTTGTTTCTTGTCAATCCAAAATCCCAAAACCGGTCTTAATTCTAAGTCACACAAATTCCTTGCCTGAAATTCAGCTATCTCTGAATTGGAATCTGGGGTATTAATAATGCGAGATATGGAAAATATTGAGGAAAGATATTTCCTTCTGGAATTTGATCACACCTTTCTGGCAACCAGCTTGAAAGAGGAAGCTCTCCTGTTTGGTGTGAAATACCCTGAACTCTTCCTGCCGGACATAATTTTAAAATTTCAGATATTTAAACCTGATTTCAATATCAATCATCCACTTGATCATCTCTCAGGTGGTGAAAATTCTATCCTGGCAGTAATATTTTATTCTGCCCTTGCCTTTTTTAAAAATAAATCTCCTAAATTCTTACTTCATAACATCTTAGAATCTCTCTCTGCTTCCAATCGTTTTATTCTGAAAGATATTCTGAAGGAATTCAGGAACTATAATATCTCATATTATTGCTGGCGAAATGATGAGCTGGTGGCAATCAATGAATAACCTGCTGAATATCTCTGCCGGAAAACTAAAACTCAAGGATAGACCCTTTATCTTTCAGCTTGATTCTGCTCTAACCATTGCTTCAGATTCAGAGAAAAAACTCCTTTTGATCTCCGGGGATAACGGCAGCGGAAAAACCACTTTTCTGGAGCAGATCATTATTCCTGATCTCAAACAAAATAAAATATTTTTCAGCTTCAAAGGTCAGGACAGTCACATCCAGAATCTTATTGACAGGTCGCTGAAAGCTATTTTTTCCCTTTCTCAATCGGGTAAAAAACTTTTCTCTCAGATTTTGTTCAATGCCCCAATTTCCACAGTCACCAGGGAAATTGAAATCCCCGCTGTTGATGTGATCCTCATGGATGAGACGGATAAATTACTCTCTGATGAGGACATGCGTGTGATTTTCAATGATCCTGCATATCAATTGTTAATTCTGGTCTCCCATAATCTTGATAACCCTTTCCTGCAGAATAGTCTTTCTAATTTCAAACAACAATTTCGATTGCATATTGAAGGACAGTCAAATATCAGAAAAGCACGGTTATCACAATGCTGAAACTCATTAAGCTAAGTTCTCTGATCTGTACCGTTATTGGCTTTTTTATTATCACGGGCTTTATATATTATGATAACCTGATCCTTCATCTGACTATCTTCATTATTATTCTCATCATGCACTCTTTAAGGTTTTCTATTACTGAATCCTGGGAAATGATCAAACTTTTGCTCCCTTTCACGATCACTATTTTCATTTTTGGTCTCATTTTCCAACTTGTTAACCTTCAGGGTAGAGATGACTGGCTGTATGACAGCCTGATCAAAGTTATATATTTCCCTGCTTCATTTTTATTCACAAAATGGATGATCTCACTGTTCTCATATCAGGATATATTGGGGCTTCCACTGAGTAATGAACTCAAGTCTGATATTATTTTTTTGCAGGTTTTTATAAAAAAAGCTTTTAAAATTATGCCAAGATTAGAATTTTATACTCGAATGCATCCTTTGATCCAGAATAAAACGGGATTAAAAAGAAATTTCCTGATTTTATGTGCATTCCCACTTTCGCTATATATTTATTTGATAGATGAAGGCAGTATTATACGCCATATTTATTTAAACAGACTAAGGCAACTGGAGGAATTATGAGAAAGGAAAATGTTTTTCATGCCATTATGTTGATGGTGCTCATTATGGCTACAACCCTATTGGTCAAAATCCCTCTTCCTACCCGTGGATACTTTAATTTCGGTGATGTAGCAGTAGTTTTTGCCGGATTGACCCTGGCAGCTCCGATTAAGAAGAATGGTATCAGAATTGATAATGATCATGGTATCTGGCTGGCTTTTCTTGCTGGTGGAATTGGCTCTGCTCTGGCTGATGTCGTTGGTGGTTTTGCTCTTTTTGCTCCCATGACATTTATTGCGAAAGCTCTTGAATGCGCCTGGGCTGCTCTGGCCAGCACTACTCGTGGCATATTCCACTTCCTGGCTTTACTGCTGGGTGGGTCATTTATGGTTCTCACGTATTTTGCTTTTGAATCTCTCACTCCCAGCATTGGGATGCAGGGTGCGTTCAGTGAGATCATTCCAAATCTCATTCAGGCAGCAGGAGGTTTCCTGGGTGGAAAAGTCATCTTTATCGCCAGTAGACAATTACTGGTTCGGAATAAATAGGGAAAAGACTTAATTTAAACCATAAATACATTATACTGGCTCATCTTTTCGGCTTTTACTGATTGATCTAGGTAAATACTGAAATTGACCCTTCTGAGACCTTGCGAATGGTGCTTGCACTTTCGCAATGGTTGACCGATATGAGCAGCACATTAACAACGCTAAATAGCATAATGGTATAGGTTTAATAAATCCTGCCCTCTGACCAGCCATTGCGAAGGTCTATCGACCATTCGCAAGGTCTTGACTGGGAGAATTGAACAGTCTTTCATGATTAAAACTGCTTTACTTTAATATATAGTTGACGAAAGGATTGAGTAAAATTTTCTTGCATGGAAATAATAGTATAATGTGAGGTAGCAATGAGTAACAATCCTTTGATTGACTTAAAACGAGTAGGTGAATATCAGGCATTACCCTTTGATGAAATTAAAATGGAGCATTTCCTTCCCGCCATAGAATTTGGGCTGAAGGAAGCAGAAGCCAATCTGGATAAAATAAAAAACAATCCAGATCATCCTAATTATGATAATACAATTCGCGCAATGCAGGAACTTTCTGAAGTATTGGATACAGCATCCGGAACTTATTTTAATTTAATGGGTTCAGAATCTAACGACGAATTCAAGCAGCTTGCCCAGCAGATTGCCCCGAAATTATCAATGCTTTCCAGCAAAATGATCTCTGACCCGCAATTATTTGAGCGCGTTAAATATGTTTATGATAAACGTGAAACTATGGGACTTACCAGCCAGCAGCGTCGTTTTGTAGAAAAGCAGTATAGAGGATTTGTACGCAATGGAGCAATGCTTAGTGATGAAGATAAAGCAAAACTTCAGAAATTGGATATGGAGCTTTCTCAATTAGGTCCCAAATTCGGTCAGAATGTTCTTGGAGCTACCAATGCCTGGGAAAAACATATAACAGATATAAATGAATTAGCCGGTTTACCGGAAAATGCCCTTAAGGCAGCAGCATTCAGAGCAAAGCAGAAAGGGTACAAAGAAGGATGGCTGATCAATCTTCAGTTTCCCAGTGTATTACCAGTGCTTACCTATTGCAGCAATAGAGCCTTGCGCAAAGAAGTAAATAGTGCTTTTGCCAGTCGGGCATATGAAGGTAAATTTGATAATCAGGAAATCCTCAAAAAAATCGCCTGCCTGCGTTATCAAAGAGCACAATTACTGGGATATAAAAACCACTCTGAAATTGTGCTAACTGAGCGGATGGCAAAAAAACCTGAAGCGGTTATGAATTTTTTGGATAGATTATATGCTGCCAGCATTGAACCAGCTAAGATGGAATTAGCAGAACTGCATGCCTTTGCCAGAGAGCTGGATGGAATTGAAAAGATCAAACCCTGGGATCTGAATTATTATGGTGAAAAATTAAAGCAGAAAAAATTTGAATATGATGCTGAGGAACTACGACCCTATTTCAAGATGGAAAATGTAGTAGCAGGAGCTTTTAAAGTAGCTGAAAAATTATATGGCATCAAGTTCAAACCCGTAGAAGATGTTCCCCGCTATCATGAAGATGTGCAGGTTTTTGAAGTTACAGAATCTGATGATACTTATATAGGGCTATTATACCTGGATTTGTTCCCTCGCGAAACTAAACGCGGAGGAGCCTGGATGACAACTTTCCAGAGCCAGGGCTATCTTTATGGCAAGGATAGAACCCCTCATGCTTCAATAGTGACTAATTTTACTCCTTCCACTGAAGACACCCCTTCATTATTGAGCTTAAATGAAGTTACAACATTGTTCCACGAATTTGGCCATTCCCTGCATGGTCTGCTCTCAAACGTTCAGGAAGCAGCTTTGGCAAGTCCAAGTGTATATTGGGATTTTGTGGAGCTACCATCACAGATCATGGAAAACTGGGTAACTGAGAAAGAGACCCTGGCTCTTTTTGCTCATCATTATGAAAGCGGAGAAGTGATCCCGGAAGAATTGATAGAGAAAGTGAAGAAATCTAAATCCTTCAATGCCGGCTCAGCCTCCTTAAGGCAATTGGGACTGGGTTATCTTGATATGGCATGGCACAATGCGGTAAGCTGCGGAATTGATGATGTGTATAATTATGAGCTGAAAGCATTGGCAAAAACAAGTCTATTACCACCTATCCAGGGCAGGAATACTTCCTGCTCATATTCTCATGTATTTGCTGGCGGATATGCATCTGGATACTATTCCTATAAATGGGCAGAAGTTCTGGAAGCAGATGCCTTTGAGCTATTTTTAGAAAAAGGCATATTCAATAAGGATACAGCTGAATCATTCCGCTTTAATATCCTGGCAAAAGGTAATACTGAAGATCCTATGGACTTATTTATTAAGTTCAGAGGCAGAAAACCTGATCCGGATGCCTTATTGAAAAGGGTAGGTTTGAAATAAATATTATTGATGAGATAAATAGAAGTACCTGGTTTACCCTGAATGAGTTACCGGGTACTTTTTTTACCTGAAAAATGCTCTTACATCCAGATTACAGGAAATAAATGAAAACATATCTACCTTATTTTGCCGTAATTGTGGCAATGCTCTTCTGGTCATCGTCCTTTATAGCCATGAAATTTATTTTCATCTATATGGGACCATTCACCATGACTTTTCTAAGGCTACTGATAGCCTGCATCATTATGCCAGCACTCTATTATCTATCACCTCAGCGTGATGTAATCAAACCGAAGCATATCCCTCAATTCATGCTTCTGGCTCTCTTTGAACCATTTATTTACTTCATTGGTGAAAGTTGTGGCATGCAATATGTTTCCGCTTCATTCGGTGCAGTGATCATTTCTCTTATTCCTCTGATCACTCTCATTTTCGCCTGGTTCATCATTAAAGAGCCTGTAACCAGATGGGGAATTATCGGAGCTGTGATCTCGTTTCTCGGAGTTGTTGTGATTGTGCTGGAAACAAATGAATTAGGTGCTACCCTCAAAGGTATGGCGTTATTATTTGTAGCTGTTTTTGGTGCTGTGGGTTATGGTATCAAGCTGCGTCAAATCGCTGTAGAATATGAACCTGTAACCATAGTTACAGTGCAGACTTTTTTCGGGATGCTCTATTTTCTGCCAGTATTTCTCTTAGTAGAAGGTAAGCAATTTTTTAGTGACATCCCTCCCCTAACTGCATTTTATCCGGTGCTGGGACTGGCAATATTCTGCACTTGTGGTTCATTTCTATTATTCACCTATGCTCTCAGGAAAATCGGATTGAATAATGCTAATATTTTTTGTAATATGATCCCTGTATTTACTGCAATACTGGCATTTATCATTCTTCATGAAATGATAAGTTTGCGTAAGCTTTCAGGAATAATCATAGTAGTAGCTGGTTTGTTTATTTCTCAAATACCGGCATTAAGAAGACACAAGAGCAGAAAAATGAAGATAAAATCCTTTACATAATATGACCTGCAAATTGTATAGATTTTAAGATATATTTTCTAATTGATATATTTCATTGGAGGAACGATGAATAATATAAGATTTAAGAAATTTTACGTAAGGCCGAATTTTCCAGATAATCTGAAACCTCTTCTGGAACTGGCAGATAACCTGTGGTCAACCTGGGATACTTCTGCGTATCGACTCTTTCTGCGTATTGACCCCAGTCTCTTTAGAAGAGAGAATCATAATCCCGTTAGTATAATTCGTAATATCAGTGAAAACCGGATCAAGGAACTGAGCAATTCACCTGGATTTGTGAAAGAACTGGAAACTGTATATCGCAAATTCAAGGAATACCTGAGCTTTGAGGGACATTACATGAAGGAATATGAAAAGAAGCTGAATGTATCTGAGGATTTCAAGATAGCTTATTTTTCGATGGAATACGGTCTACATGAATGCCTGCCCATCTATTCTGGAGGATTAGGTGTTCTCTCCGGAGATCATCTCAAGGGTGCCAGCGATCTTGGTTTACCTTTTTATGGCTTTGGTTTGCTATATAAACTTGGATACTTTAATCAAAGAATAAATCTTGATGGGATGCAGGAAGAAGTCTATGAGGAGAATAACTGGTACACAAAACCAGTGCATAAACTTACTAATGAAGATGGCTCAGATATGATATTTAAGATAAAGCTGGGCAATGAAGACTGCTATATCCAACCTTGGTGCATTAATGTTGGTAAAGTTCCTTTATACCTGATGGATACTAATCTTATCTTGAATAAGGATAAATTTCGCCATATCACAGATTACCTGTATGTAACCGATCGTGAAATGAGATTACTTCAGGAACTTGTGATCGCCTACGGATCAGCGGAATTGATGAAAAATATTAACCTTACACCGACAATATATCATTTAAATGAAGGTCATTCTGCCTTCCTGATCCTGAAACGCATGGAAGATCTTATCAATGATGGTTATACCTATGAAGACGCTGTAGAATTGATCCATTCCAGTACTGTGTTTACCACCCACACCCCCGTACCTGCGGGAAATGAACGCTATAGTAACGATATTGTGGAACCATACCTTAAAGATAGATGCCAGGCATTTGGCAAAAGTTTTAATGAGATCAAAAAGCTGGCAGCAGAAGATAATATGGAAAATCAGTTTTCTCTTTCCGTGCTGGCAATTCGGTTCAGTAATTATATCAATGGAGTTTCTAAATTGCACAGCGAAGTATCCAAAGAAATGTGGCATTCCATCTATCCAGGTGTGTGCCAGAAAGAAATGCCCATTCACGGTATCACCAACGGCGTTCATATCCAAACCTGGCTGGGACCTCAGCTTGTGGAACTTTTTGACCGTTATATTGGAACTGGATACCGGCATATTGCTGAAGAGAAATCTGTTTGGGAAAATGTTCTCACCATTCCTGAAACAGAGATCTGGGAAGCTCATATGCAGCGTAAGCAGCAATTGATCAGCTACATTAATAAAAGACTCGAGAAATCCCTTATTTATAAAAGCGATCTTAAGCTTTTCCATAAAAGTGGCAGTCTTGTTCTGGATTCATCTCATCTCCTGATTGGTTTTGCCAGAAGATTTGCTCCCTATAAAAGAGCAAACCTCATCCTGCGCTTTCCTGACAGATTATTGAAACTGCTTAATCATCCCACTCATCCCGTTCAGTTTGTCTTTGCCGGGAAAGCACATCCAGCTGATTCCAATGGAAAAGAGCTGATCAAAAAAATCATTGAATTCGCCCGGGAGAACGATGTGCAGGATAAATTCGTGTTTCTTGAAGATTACAATATAGATGTAGCACGTCACCTTGTTCAAGGCGTTGATGTGTGGCTTAATAACCCCATCAAACCTCTGGAAGCAAGTGGAACTTCGGGGATGAAAGCCGGGATGAATGGAGTTTTAAACCTGAGTGTTCTCGATGGCTGGTGGCCTGAATGTTATGATGGACATAATGGCTGGTCTCTTGAAGCTGGTGAAAACATCGTTGATCAGGATCTAAGGGATAGACTGGAAGCAGAAGAACTGTATTATAAACTGGAAAATGATATAGCTAAACTATATTACACCAGAAATAAAAACGGTTATCCTTCTGCCTGGATTTCAATGATGATAAATTCTATCTATACAGTAGGTAGAGATTTCAATATGCATCGTATGCTGCGCGAATATGTTAATGATTTTTACTTACCGGGATCTTTATATTCTAAAATACTCAGCCAGGATGAGCAGAAATGTTTAAAGGAACTGGTGGAACTGAAAGCTCTATTGAACAGTAAATGGCAGGATGTAAGGATTTCTGATCTTAAGCTGGATCTGCATGAAAATTCCATTGTTCTTAGTGGTCAAAAAATCCCCGTGACAGCAACTACTTATCTGAATGGAATTGATGATGACCTGCTTGAATGTGAGATATTCTATAAATATGAGGACAAGTTCTCTGTAGCTTTGCTGCATAAAACGAAAACTGAGGGTGATTTCACTATTTTTGAAGGAAATATTAAGATAGTAAGCTCTGGTATTCAGTATTTTAATGCCAGGATCAAACCTCGCCCATACCTTTTCAGAGATTTCCTGAATCTCGTCAAATGGTATTATTAAATCTAAAGGGAATCAATACACTTTGATAATGAAAAAAGAAAATAATCAGACTAGTTATGGTCTGGCAGTAGATCGATCGCAGCCCTATATCAGGAAAATCCCTGAATTCAGGTTCTCAAATCTTGGCAAACTCGTAAATGGTAATACTTCTGATATGCAGCACACTATTCAGGTCTTAAATGATAATATCAGAAAGGAAGACCTTCACTTCAGTGCTGGTGATTTGAAAGCTATTATTACTATGTCAGAACTTAGCTTACAGGTTATGGATAATTACATCAAAAAGCACTTCCCTTCTCTTCTTGAAGATATTAATTATTATCTGGAAAACTCTCAGGGAACCGAAAGCTATTACCAGTTTCTGGAATTATATATTACCCATTTTCTGAAGCTTGAATTTAAGAGAGAGAATAAAGTACAGGTTTATTTTCTGCTGAAAGAGATTATTATCAACTGGATCAATAATCTGAATCCTGCCTTTAAGTCATATTATATTCTCTTTGATAATTCTCCCCTTTTAAAAGATTCTGGCAATACCGTTATCATCCAGGAATTGGTCAACTGCATTCAATCAAAACATCAGGAATCAGATGACAAATTTCATAATACATTGGGATTATATCAACTCTTGCGGGAACCAGCACTTAAATATCCCGACTCAATCAGGCAGCAGCTGGAATACACTTTGCAGATCTGGGGTGAATATCTGGATGATTTCACTAGTATTCTCCAGGCTCTTGACCTGATAAAGGAAGAAGAAAAATATTTCAGTGGTGAATTCCCACCTCCGGTTGCAATTACATATTCAAATGATAGCGATCAGGAAACTGATGAATATTACTCAGAAGATAAAAACTGGATGCCTTCTCTTGTTCTTATTGCCAAAAGTACCTACGTCTGGTTGTATCAACTTTCGCTGAAATACGGATTTCATATCAGAACCCTGGAACAAATTCCCGATAGTGAATTAGTATTATTACAGAAAAGGGGATTTACAGGTTTATGGCTGATCGGGATCTGGCAAAGAAGTTACGCCTCACGTAAGATTAAAGGGATGAATGGTGATCACCTGGCAATTGCATCCGCATATTCCCTCGATAGTTACCAGATCGCTGATGAACTGGGAGGAGAATCTGCCTGGGATAACCTTAGTTTCAGAGCTCGAAATTATGGGATCAGACTGGGTTGCGATATGGTTCCCAATCATACGGGAATTGACTCCCAGTGGATTGTACATCATCCTGACTGGTATATCCAGAGAGATGAACCACCCTATCATTCCTACTATTTTACCGGAGAAAGCCTTAGCTCTCACCCGGAAGTGGAAGTTCGCATAGAAGATCATTATTACTCGAAAACTGATGCTGCAGTCGTATTTGAATTATATGATAAAAGAACTGGGGTGCGTCGTTATATTTATCATGGAAATGACGGAACGGGATTACCCTGGAATGATACTGCCCAGCTTGATTATACAAAAGCTGTCGTGCGCCAGGCTGTACTTAATGAAATCATCCAGATAGCTCGTAAAATACCGATTATCCGCTTTGATGCAGCTATGACTCTGGCAAAAAAACACTACCAGAGATTATGGTTTCCGCAACCAGGAAGCGGTGGTGATATTCCTTCCCGCAGTGAATATAGCTTAACAAAAGCAAAGTTTGATGAAGTTTTCCCGCGTGAATTCTGGCGTGATGTGGTGGACGCAATCGCCACTCAGGCACCTGATACTCTCCTTCTGGCAGAAGCTTTCTGGATGATGGAAGGTTATTTTGTACGTAACCTGGGGATGCACCGTGTTTATAATAGCGCTTTTATGCATATGATGATGAGAGAGGATAATTCTGCCTTCCGGAAAACTATCAGCAATACCATTGAATTTGACCGCAGGATTCTCAAGCGTTATGTGAATTTCATGAGCAATCCTGATGAAGACACAGCCATCGGACAATTTGGGGATGATGATAAATATTTTGGTGTATGCGTGATGATGTGCACATTGCCGGGACTTCCCATGTTTGGACATGGACAAATTGAAGGCTTTCAGGAAAAGTATGGAATGGAATTTGCCTCACCCAGGATGATGGAAGAGGAAAATAATTACCTGATAAAACGTCACGAAAGAGAAATATTCCCACTCCTGAAAAAGCGTAAACTATTTTCTGAAGCTGATAATTTCCATCTTTTTAATTTCAATGATGAATCAGATACACTTAATGAAAATGTCATGGTATTTTATAATTATAATTATGGTATTCACACACTCACCGTATTTAATAACAGCTATTCTCGTACTTCCGGTAGAATTCAGAATTCTGATGCAGAAGCTTTGAGCAGTTTGATTGGTTTGAATTTTGGTCCTGATAATTACTTGATCTACAAAGATCTGATCTTTAAGCAGGAATATCTCCGCAAATGTGATGAAGTGCTAACCAGTGGTTTGATCATAAATCTTAATGGATATGAATATCATGCATTTTCAGATTTCCGCGTTGAGAAAGATGATGAAAATAATAAACTGAGCCAGATTTATCAGATGCTCGGAAAAAATGGCACTGACAGTATTGAAAACATGAAAAAAAGGATAGTATTGCGTCCTCTTCACGATAAATTACTTAAACTATTCTCCTACGGAATGATCTCAAATCAGGAGCTGCTCATCAGTGGACAGATAAAGGACAATCAGGAACGTAAATTCTTCCTTAAGAATGAGCTCTTCCCCGCAATA
>Ga0208648_1002368_pt1 | contig 13273 bp, 10 predicted proteins | sample AntAceMetag02UKL_FD_184772 | JGI IMG/M metagenome (GOLD analysis project Ga0208648, IMG submission 184772) | Saline lake microbial communities from Ace Lake, Antarctica - Antarctic Ace Lake Metagenome 02UKL (SPAdes) (version 2) | ecosystem: Environmental > Aquatic > Non-marine Saline and...
CGTACCCGTTCTTTGCGCGCCCAAAGAATGTGTACCCCAAGAAAGGGCGCCCCGGCGTTTCGCGCCCCGACTAAAGTCGGGATTCCCTCGCCGAGCACAGGATCGCGGGAACGACAAGAACTCGCTTCGCTCAGACAGCTTCTCGTCCTTATCCGCGTTCATGCACCCGTCTCGGCTGCGCTCCGATGGGGTTGAAAGTCAAAAGCTAAACTAATAACCAAATATTTTCTTAAATCGGTATAAAAGATTTTATGTTGTAGGTTTTAAAACCCGTTGCAGCGCAGCCGAGCTGCTGGGCGCTTTGAGTCAAGGCTTCCAGTCTTGACCGCTACGCTCTTTAGTTCGTTTCTTTGGAGTAAGCAAAGAAATGAACGTAAAAAAGTACTATAAGAATTTCCGCACCTCTTGTTTTAGACCGTAGGTCGGGTTAGCGAAGCGTAACCCGACGCATCACTGCCCTGTCATGCTGGACTCCGATCCAACACCCATCATGACTGTCATTCCGGCGAAGGCCGGAATCCAAAAATTAAGAAGATTGTTTTCGTACCCGTTCTTTGCGCGCCCAAAGAATGTGTACCCCAAGAAAGGGCGCCCCGGCGTTTCGCGCCCCGACTAAAGTCGGGATTCCCTCGCCGAGCACATGATAGCGGGGTCGCCATGAACTCGCACATTTGGGCGCTCGGACAGCATAACGACCCAGCCCCGCTCTCATGCACCCGTCTCGGCTGCGTACCGATGGGGTTTTAAAACATAGAACCTTAAACAAAAAAATCCAGGGAACACCATACTAAAAAGGAGCAAAGGGGGCAGGCAAATTATATAATAAAATTCGGGATGAGGATCAGGCTGCGCCCTGAAGAGATGACTAACGTCCTAAGCGTTATGCCGCTGTTGTCGTTGGGGGGTGGCGGTTTTTTTGGCGGAGCTTCGGGTTTGCTTATGGGCGGGGTTGACGGCAGTGATGGCAATGGCCTCGTCAAGACCTTTTTCTTCAACGAGGTAGCGTACCAGAAAGTCAGCGAGTTTTGTCGGGGCAATGGCGAAGGTACGATTGACCTGGGCGTAGAGCCAGTCGGAAAAGTTGAGGAATGCATAAAAGGGAGATTGGTCTTTCCAAATCAGCGGGGTAGCGGCTTTGAAACGTCCGCTGTTGACCACCATGTCAAAGTATCTGGAAAAGCGCTTGAGACGCTGCATTAATTGAAAGTCGATATCTTTGGTCTGGAGGATTTCGTAAGGCGGCGAAGCACTGTAGTGCATGTGCCATTCCTGATCGTGGCGGCTGATAGCGGCTCCTCGCAGGCGCTTGAGAATGCCGACTTGGATTTCATCGGGGGCTGCGGCTAGTAAGGCATCGAAACCAGCGGCAAAAGACGATAGGGTTTCCCCCGGCAGCCCCACTACTAGATCGGCATGCAGATGAGCCGCGGTTTCGGTCTTTAATTGGCGTAAATCGACCAGAATCTCCGAGCTGGTTTTGCCGCGACCAATGCGCGCGGCAATGGTGGGATCGAGAGTCTGTACACCGACCTCCAATTGAAGGCTGCCAACGGGAAATTGGCGGATTTTCTCAAACAGTAGGGTGGGAAGGCAGCCCAGAATCGCTTCGAAATGCACGAAGGGCTTATCCGCCATGCGAGCAATAAAGAAATCTAAAATTGCGGCGGTGATGCCCAGGTGAAGGGCGCGATCCACAAACTTAAACCGCCGTACGCCGCGTTCCCAGAGATCGGCAAGAGCGGCGAGGACAACGGCTTCGGAAAAACGTCGGACTTTGCCAGCGCGGCCAGACAGACAAAATTCGCAACCATGCGGGCACCCCCGCGACGCTTCTATGTAAATTACGCGATGAGCGATATCCTCATCGCTGTAGAGCGAGTAGGGCTGAGCGATGGTGGCGAGATCGGGCAACGCTGCGTCGATGAACTTTTGATCAGGGGCGGTTCCCGCAAGCAGGTCGATGCAGAGTAGATAAAATGCAACCTCTGCTTCCCCCGACACGATATAGCTGGCGTGTTCGGCGATGGGGGGCAAATCCTCTGCACAAATGACCTCGGGACCACCGAGAACAATTGGGAGATCGGGACGAAGTTGACGTAGTATCCGCGCTACCCGTTCGAGGATGTCCTGATTCCAGATATAGATCCCCAGTCCAACGATAGCGGGGTTCCTGGCGAGAATAGCCTCAGCAATATCCACTGGCTGCTCATTAATGCTGAATTCAATAATTTCAGTGATGGGCGCGAGTTCGTGCAGGTTGGCCTTTAGATAACGCAGACCGAAAGAGGTGTGGATGTAGCGCGCGTTGGCAGTGGCTAAGACAATCGTTTGCATGGTTCTCGTCTACATATCAGGCGCACAAGATGTTGCGCGTCGTCTGTTGCGCCCTGTGGTGGGTCGATTCTCCGCGAACCGGAGAACAAGGCGGGCAATGCGCTGGCGCACATTAAGAGAGCCTCTTTGAGCTTCTCAAACCATAAAACAGGTGCAATTGTGTGTCAAGATTAATGTCGACACACACTATGAGTAAAGAGCTATAGCTGTCAGCCAAAAGGGGCTGACTCAACGAACATAAAAAGGTTTTTGAAAAATTTTCTGTACCCTTTCTTTGCTTGTCCAAAGAAGGGGTACCCCCAAGAAAGGACATCCTGGCGTTTCGCGGCCTACGGCTTCCCTCGCCGGGCACATGCTCGCGGGAACGACAAGAACTCGCTTCGCTCAAACAGCTTCTCGTCCTATGTCCGCTTTGATGCACCCACCTCGGCTGCGCTCCGAGGGAAAAACCTAAAAGCAACAATCAAAAACTTTTCAAAACAATTCTTAGGTTAATCTTCTTTTGATTTAGATTTTAAAACCCGTTGCATGTCATCTGACCAAAGGGAGAGATTCTAGAGGGCCACGCTTTGTCGTGGCCGCATGTGACTATCGAGCGGACGCGCAGAAGCGCGTCCCTCCAAAACTATAAAGTAACAGGAACTAAGGTCTAAGGTTTTAAAACCCCATCGGTGCGCAGCCGAGACGGGTGCATGAGAGCGGGGCTGGGTCGTTATGCTGTCCGAGCGCCCAAATGTGCGAGTTCATGACGACCCCGCTATCATGTGCCCGGCGAGGGAATCCCGACGTTAGTCGGGATGCGAAACGCCGGGGCGGCTTTTCTTTGGTTCGTTTCTTTGGAGTGCGCAAAGAAATGAACGTAAAAAAGTTTTTAAAACCTTCTGGATTCCGGCCTGCGCCGGAATAACGAGCAGTAGGCTAAGGGGTCTAGATTTTAGGTTTGTACCCTTGAACCTTTTTCCCTCCGAACCCCGAACCCCTAACTCCTGACTCCTGCCCCACCTTGAACCTTGAACATCGAATACAAGACCATGGAGTTGACAGGCACTATGAACGATGCTAATTTTTCCCCATACTCAGCATAAATGATAAAAAGTGCTCAATATTGCTTAAGCAAAGCTAGCATATTGCTATGTCATAACCACATAAATCAGGGGCGATTACGAGTAAACCCTATTACAAAAGAAGGAGAGCCATGATTAAGAAAAGATTTCTAGGGCTAGCTGTTTTTTTGTGCCTGCTTTTGGCGGGTAGCGTACAGGCTGCAGGCCCACAAGGTTCAACTCAATCAGACGCGTACCCGGAATGCCGCTTGGAAATCACGTATAAAAAAATACATTCCGAAAAACTGTTCAAGCACAGAAAACGAACACTAAAAATTACCGGGGACGAATACTTTGATGCCCATGGCCAAGCTGACCTTGGTCCTTTAACTTTATTGAAACAATCAATTAACACGAAAAAAAACAGACTCAAAGTTAAGGTTCGTGTGCCTGCCGAGCTTGAGCCGGGGATGATTTCGATCAAGGTTGGTGACTGCTATGGCGAGATAGAAATCCTCGGTCCTGAGTGCGAACCTGCTATAGATTTTGTAACCGGAGTTCTGACACTCACCTCAGATGAAGTTGAAAGAGAATACTATTTAAAGCTCCCTTCACCTTATGATCCTAAAATTTCTTATCCATTGATTTTTGGTTTTCATGGATTTACCGGAGACTATACGAATTTTACCGAAGGATATTACGATTTGCAGGAGGCTGTAGGTGATGAGGCTATCTTGGTCTATCCCAATGCATTGGAAATAAATGGCAAGACACAATGGGATCTTGAAGCCGACCTGGGCTTTTTTAATGACCTCTATGCTGAACTTGAAGCAAACCTGTGTTTTGATAAAAGAAAAGTATTTGCCGTGGGTCACAGCAATGGCGCTGTTTTTACCAATATGCTTGGGTGTCGACGTGGAGATGTGCTCAGGGCAATCGGTCCGGTCTCCGGCATCTTTTCAGAAGACTATGAGGAGAAGGCCTGCATCGGTCAGGTCGCCTCTATTACCATGCACGGAGACAACGACACTACTATTCCTCAGGAACTGGCCTTGCCCGGCCGTGACTACTGGGTAGCCATAAACAGTTGCAGCAGCGAAGCAAGTGAATCAACACAGGGAGCTAATCCGTCCTGTGTTGCATATACTGACTGTGATCCTGAATATCCTGTTCAATATTGTGAATACAGTGGAAAGCATAACTGGCCTGATTTTGGAGGAGCGGCTATCTGGACTTTCTTTAAAAGTCTTGTTCCTGTAATACCCTCAAGCACCCCCGGTATTGGAGAGCCGCCTCCTTTGCCCAAGGGTTCTGCCAGTATAAAAATAAAGTTTCCGCTTGATTTTGTAGGGACGCCAGACCTAATCGCTTTAAGTTTGTATGCTTCCGGTACAACTCTGCCACCGGTTTCCGCTCCCAAACATATATTAGCGGATGGTTTTCCAGCAGGGGAATATACCCTTGGTCACGTTAAAGAATACAATGCGGTTAAAATTTTTTTGAGGGACATTGAATTTGGGGACTATGCGTTTATAGTAGCTGTGTATGTTGAAGGGGGTGTCTATCCTGTTCCGACGCCTGGAAAAGATTATATGGGGCTTCAGGAAATCACCATAGATAGTTCAACAATTAATATTGAAACACCTTTTGATCTTGAACTTTTAGTTTATGAATGAAGCCATATAGTATGGTACTGATCCATTATATTATGATACCGCTGGTGATGGAGAAGAAGTACATATTTTGTCTGCCCCCTACTCTCTCTCTGACTGCAGGCTATAAGAAGAATACGTTTGCAAACGAAAAAAAGCATGCTAAGAACAAACCATAATCGATAGAGCTCTATAACCTATATCCCGAGGAGGGCATCACATGGAGTCACGAAAAGTATTGTTTGTAAGATTTTCAATGGTAGTTGCTTTGTTGGGGTTGTTGCTTGCCGGTAGTGCTGCGCAGGCCGTTGCGGATGCTACAGTAGCAAAGCTGGTCCCTGTTGTTCTGCAGGATGGTATCGTCCCCATCAACGCGCACGCCAACCAGGGAGACACGATCGCCTGGCTAAATATGGGGCCCGGGCCGGTAACCATCAAATTCATCACGCGGATCGGTCTTGCCTGTACGGCACCGACTAATTTTTACAGTGATCTTCTGGGTAATTATGAAACATCGGCTATTGTCCCGGGAGGCATGGCAAGCATTTGCCTGATCCTGCCAGGCGAATACGAGTACGAGGTTCACCGGCTTTCCGAAAAGAACAAAGAGAAACCGCTGGAAGTTATTTCAACCGGAAAAATAACCTGCGTTAAAAAATAAAAGCACGTTACTGCTGAATGGATAAAGGGGACGGTTCTATTTAAACAATAGAATTGTCCCCTTTTTTGTTTGCAACCCCCTCTTATTTGCACTGCTTTGACGGTTATGCTAGATAGGGAAGAGCAAAGGGGACAAGCAAATTATGTATTTCACAGCTCCAACTTAACCAAAATACCCCTTGAACTTTCTCAAACTATATACCAGACCTGTACACAAACAATAGTAATCCCATCAAGGAGGAATAAGCTATGAGAAAGCTGTTAGCAGCACTCACCATCGTAGTATGTATGTGTTTCACATCTGCTACCCCGGCAGCCGGAGTAAAGGCCCCGAAAGAGCTCTGCCTGGAATTGAATGGCAGCGCCAACTCAGTGTACTGCCTTGCCGTCAAATCGCTTGGAAGCGTAAAATTTGCCGACAAACAGAAACTGCAGCACTATACAATTTCAGGAACGTACGGCATGAGCGACACACACTATCCGATCGGCGGCACAGGATATATGGACAACAACTTTTTTCGGTTCCACATAAGCGGGCAATACCAGTTTGGAAATGCCGTCCATCGCTCAGCCGAAGGCTATATAAACCTAGCCATTGAACCCGCGGTTGGCTCCGTGACCGAGGTTTACAGCAGTTCGGGAGCTCCTGTCACTCAGTATACATCTACTCTTTTAAAAGTACCGTGTAGCTTCGTGTACGCGCCAGATGATTTCTGAACCCGGGGAAACAAAGGGGGCAAACAGTACCTATTTTGTCTGCCCCCTATTCGCTTCTATTACCCTCTTTGATGACGATAACCGGGCTGCGCACCGTGCATATCTAAAATCATAGTGAATAAATTTTGGGGTCATGCTACGTTTAACTCGCGCCGGGATGTGCTAAGCTGTTGGTATGATCCGTTCTTTATTATGCAATAAAAAACCGGGCATTTTGCCACGATAAAGAATAATGAAAATTGATAGATATCAAGAACTTTTCGAGCGATCTGCAGATGCAAATCTTATCATTGTTGGTGATAAGTTTGTTGACTGTAACCTGGCAACAGTCACGATGCTCGGCTACAAAGACAAACAGGAATTACTCAACACCCATCCATCTCAAGTTTCTCCTGAACGACAGCCTGATGGTCAATTCTCTTATATAAAAGCCAATAAAATGATGGCAACTGCCTTTGAAAAAGGCTCGCATCGTTTTGAATGGGATCACATGCGGGCCAGTGGAGAGGTTTTTCCTGTTGAAGTTTTATTGACCTATATCCCGGAAGATAACAAGAGGACCCTGCATGTTGTTTGGCGCGACATAACCGAGCGCAAAAGGGCCGATACGGCCCTTAGAGAGTCGAGCGACCAACTTAATGCCATTTTCAACTCTACCAAAGATGGTATCCTGGTGGCAGATGTGCAGTCGAAAATATTTTTGACCGCCAATAACGCTATCTGTGAGATGCTCGGCTATACAATTGAAGAAATAACCAGGCTGAAAGTAGATGACATACACCTCGGAAAAGATTTGCCGCAGGTAATAAATACCTTTGAAAAACAGATCGCACACACAATTGATCTGGCGACAGACACTCCAATCTTGAGGAAAAACGGGACAATTTTCTTCGCAGATATCAGTTCATCTCTTGTTTCGATCTGTGGCAATGAATGCATGATCGGAATTTTTCGGGATGTCACAGCGCGAAGAGAGATTGAGGAACAAAAACGCCACACCCAAAAACTGAAAGCAATCGGTACCCTTGCCGGAGGAGTCGCCCACGATTTCAATAATATATTGAGCGCTATACTCGGCTATAGCGAAATGACCATATCAGAACTCCCACCAAACAGTACGCTCCATAATAATCTTTCGGTAATAATTTCGGCCGGGAAGCGCGCTGCGGAACTAGTAAAACAAATCCTGTCCTTTAGTCAGCGTTCAAAAAGTGATTTTTCACCACAAAGAATCCAGTCAGTCGTCAAAGAAGTTTTACAACTGCTGCGCGCAACAATACCTGCGACGATTGAATTAAAGCAGGAAATTGATGACAATTGCGGATTAGTCTCAGCTGATGGAACACAAATTCACCAAGTAGTAATGAATTTATGCACTAACGCCTTTCAATCTCTGGAGGAAACAGGCGGTACAATTTGTGTCAAATTACAGGAAATGAATCTGAGCCAAGATGAAGTTCCTACTATTAAGGACTTGCCCCCCGGAAAATATTTAAACTTGGAAGTGAGTGATAATGGCCCGGGAATAGAAAAAGAAACAGTACAACATATTTTTGACCCCTATTTCACAACTAAAAAACAGGGTGAAGGCTCGGGCCTGGGACTGGCAGTAGCATATGGCATTACCAAAGACCACGGTGGACTCATAAAAGTTGAATCACGTATCGGCCATGGATCGACGTTCAACGTGTTTCTTCCCGTTATTAATGCTTATGAAAATGAGCCGGCTTCCGGTGCTGAAAAACAAAGTCAATCTCCGGTTGGGAATGAACGAATTCTATTTATTGATGATGATGAAGCTCTTGCTGTGCTTGGCCAAAGAATGCTTAAGCCATTAGGGTATAGTGTTCGCTGCGAAACAGACAGCGCCGCAGCCCTTACAGCTTTCCGGGATAATCCCCACAGCTTTGATCTCGTAATTACCGACCAGACAATGCCTAATTTGCCCGGCTCTGAACTATCGAAAGAATTGATGAAAATTCGCCCGGACATTCCCATTATATTGTGTACTGGATACAGTTCAATAATTTCAGAGCAACAAGCTAAGGACTTGGGCATCAAAGCTTTTCTTGTGAAACCAACGGATAGGCATACACTCGCTGAAACCATAAGAAATGTACTTGATCAAAAAAACGGTAACCAGGGTAATTAGGAACAGCCGCCTATTATTGACCCCGTCGGAATCACGTGCGAAGGCAGCAACAAATTTATTCTTATTTTGGGTCATGACATGCTAGGCGTGCACAGAGATGTGCTAAGTTATTGTCATGACCCTTTTTTATTTTTCAATAAAAGCTGCTGAAAGCGATGGTGCTGATTTGGGCAACTTTTCCCTACATCGAATTACATGTGCACTTCTCTGCGTTGCATTCTTCACATGCACTCTCGCCTCTCCCTGCCGCGCAGAAGAAAATATAGATGCCCTAAGGGAGGCATTGGCCGACTACATGGTCTGCTTCCGCCTAGAATTGATGGGCTTTGAAAAACAGGAACTGGCGGTAAGCTCCAAAGTTTTTTGCCTGACAGAGGTCTACCCAGAGAATAACTTAAGCCCCTACTGGGTCACCTCGAATGGCCCCGGACAGAAAGCTTCGATTGTCCTTGATTTCCTAAAGATGGCCGAAGGCGAGGGGCTTGATAGCGCGAATTACGAGGTTGATCAAATTTCCAGACTCTTTGCGGAGCGCGATACCCCATCCCTTGCCCTGCTCGATGCCCTGCTGACATTCAACCTGATTAAATATATCCATGATGTCAGCAAAGGCCAGATCAAACAGCTCTACACCGAGCCGGGTCTGTTCCCTAATGCGACAAACATTAAGTTCAACCCCCGGGCAACCATGAAAAAGGTGCTGGGTGCACCGGATCTTGCCGTGTATCTTAAAAGCCTTCCGCCTACGCACCGGCACTACCTTGGCTTAAAAAAGGCGCTCGCACAGTACCGGGCAATTGAAGAGGATGGTGGATGGCCTTCTGTTCCCGAAGGGCCGACCATTGAACCGGGAGATAATGACACGCGCGTTCCCATTCTTATGCGTCGCCTGTATATGACCGGTGATCTTGATTTGACGAAACCGCTCACACCCCTGACAATGCAGTACGGCCCTGCATTACAAGAAGCAATTGTTAGATTTCAGCAGAGGCACGGCCTTGATCCAGACGGCGTTATCGGAGCCGATACCCTGACCGCTTTTAACGTAGACGTTGCAGAGAGAATCAAACAAATCATTATTAACATGATGCGCTGGCGCTGGCAGCAGCATGATCTTGGAGAAAAATATATTATCGTCAACATAGCGCATTTTGATTTGACCGCGTTTGAGGCAGGCCAGTATGCCCTGAGCATGCGCGTGATCGTGGGGAAATTTATGAACCAGACCCCGATTTTCAGCGACCGCATCAAAACAATCGTTATCAACCCCTACTGGACCATTCCCAAAAGCATCGCCCGCAATGAAGAGCTGCCAAAACTTAGAAAAGATCCCGATTGCCTGCGGAAGCGCCATATTCGGCTTTTTTCGGGCTGGGAAGACGATGCAACCGAGATCGATCCGACTACAATAGACTGGCAGACGGTCAGCTGGACCAAAATGGGCCAGTACCGCCTCCGCCAGGATCCCGGCCCGTGGAACGCATTGGGGCAGATAAAATTTGTCTTCCCTAATAAATATAAAGTGTATCTTCACGACACGCCCACGCAAAGTCTTTTCTCACACAACAAACGTGCTTTCAGCCATGGCTGCATCAGGGTGAGCGACCCCGTAAAGCTCGCAGCCTTTGCACTATCCCGCCAGAGGGGCGAAGCATGGACACCGAAAATAATCAAAAACGCCATCAATAAACAAAAGCGAATCGGCCTTGGCATGAGCGAAAAACTGCCGGTTCATATCACCTACCAAACCGCCTGGTTTGACAAACACGGAATCATCTGTTTTAATTATGATGTCTATGGCCGGGATAAAAAGCTGCTCAGGGCTCTGTTTGACAAATAAGGAGATCCTCAGCAGCAATGACGGGCCAAACAAAAAACTAAAGAACCAATAAAAAGATGCCGATACATAACTCAATATTAAAGGATAAAAGCCACCTTTTATGCCAAACATCAGTCGACGACGTTTTTGTATCGCCGCCGCACATGCCGTAACCGGACTGCTCATCAGCCCGTCCTTTATTTGCTGTGCACCACGACCGAAAGAATTTCAACTCAGCTTTTTCCATACCCACACGGAAGAATGTTTAGAAATTCTACACACACCCGGACAGTGTTCGAGCGCGATACAGGGAAAACTTAATAGCTTTCTGCGGGATTTCCGCACGGGCGAGGTGCGTCCTATTGACCCCTGTCTTCTGGATATTCTCTGCGAGATTCAATCGACAACCGGCTCTAGAGGCACCATTGAGATCATCTCCGGATACCGCTCCCCCCAAACCAACGCGCAGCTGAGCCGCACGTCACAAGGCGTGGCCACGCACAGCCTGCACATGGACGGCCAAGCCCTTGATATCCGCATACGTGATCTTCCCACCCGCACGCTGCGCACCGCTGCCACCGCCCTTCGCAGAGGCGGCGTAGGCTATTATGCCAGCTCCGATTTCGTCCACCTGGATACCGGACGGTTCAGGACCTGGTAGAACACCCGATTCACTGATACCAGCCCATTCTCCCCTTTTTTCTTCTTCAAGCCTGATTTATTTGTTGACACATGCTAATATTTTTAATATATGTATGTTTATTGTTAATCTTCTTAACCTTTTGACGGTAAAATTAAACTGGGAGACGAATCGGCAGTTTAATGACAGGAAACTACTAAGCAAGGCTTGTTTCCTGTGCATACACACGAATAAAAACATACAAATACGGGGGGGGTGGGACATGCAAGAAAAAAGACAGACGCCGCGCATAGAAACCGACCTGAGTTTCATATCCTGCTCTTCCGGTATCAGCACGGATTCCCGTATTACCGACATGAGCACGACCGGTGCTTTTATTGAAACCAGCGAGCCCCTGCCAATCGATGCCGAGCTGGATCTGCATCTTCAACTGCCCGGCGATTCTGACATCATGTCCATTGATGCCCGCGTGGTTTGGACGAAATTAGTCTGCTGCGCGGCTTCAGCCGGCATGGGCATTCAATTTACGAATATTCTGCCCAAACATCTGGAGAAGCTGGCTGCCTTTATTGAACAAAACCGCGAACCGAACGGCAACCAAGAGCAGGCCACCGTCTATGTATGAGGGCTGTGTCGAAAAGTAGATGGCATGGCAGGACAGGCAGAGCACGGTTTGCACCCTACCCCTGATCGAGCATCTTTATCAGCGAATTCATTTTTTGACGGGCATCATCCAGGAACACCCGCAGGTTGTTGCTGTGATTTGCCAGGATACCGCTGCGGTTGCCATTGGTGACAATGGTGGGTTCAAAATATGACTCTTCCAATGACGCGATAATTTCACGCGCAATTTGCTCGCTGTTTTTATCGCTCAATATCTTCTCAAAATCAACCGCGATTGCCAAGAAAACATGGTACAAGCCGTAGCCAACGCCTTGGGCATAATACAAATTATTGTCAATTTCACTCCAGGTAACCGGCGCATGGTCAGAAAGGTCTTCCCCTATAGCCGTGGCCTCGGGCCGCGAGGCATTCAGGAGTCGGGCAGTGGCCCCGCCTAACAGAGAGGCATACTGCTCAAGCAGCATAATCAGGTTATCGCTGCGCGGATAAAAATAGGCGCTGCCCTGCTTTAAATTTCCGACATAGGTATCAAGCGCAACAATACCGCCCCGGTACTTGTTTTCGGCCGAGGGCATCATCCACCGCTCAGGATCATTGCTGAAACGGGTAAACGCCGTATCGCAGTCCGGGTCAATCCTGTCGGTGGTGCGCTGCCGTGAGAGATTTTCTCTCAAGGCATACGTGCTGTAGCGCACAACCTCAAGCACGCCGAGCTGAAAATTGGGGCGGTTATCAAGCATCCAGCCCGGTGTCAGCGCCAGATCATTGGGAAGCCAGCCGCCGGGGCCGTTTAACTCATGCTCCATCAGCCGCGCAAGCGTGTCAGCCACCATAACCCCGGAAGGGCCTTCAGTACTGCTGGGCAGCACAAACTGAGCCGGCTTCATGGAAAAATAAATCATATTAACGCCGTAGAGCCCGAAGATGAGGCATAGCACGACTACGATTGTGATAGTTGTCCTGGTTTTCATGTGTTGTCTTCTCCGCCTGTGAAAGGGGTTCGGCCTCTCTGAAAAGAGTATAGCATATATATAAATATTCAAGCTGGCAAGCAAATATGAAAGGGCGAATCGTTATCTTTTAATGTTAAAAAACCAGTAAAAAATCTTACGTTCGTTTCTTTGAACAAGCAAAGAAGGGATGCGACATTTTTTTAATATTAGAAAATCTTTAAAACTCTTTATGTTCATTTCTTTGTGCGGCACAAAGAAACGAACCAAAGAAAAGCCGCCCCTGGCGTTTCGCGTCCCGACTAACGTCGGGATTCCCTCGCCGGGCACATTCTCAAGGGGTCGTTATGAACTCGCACATCCGGGCGCTCAAACAGCATAACGACCGTATCCTTGATAATGCACCCGTCTCGGCTGCCAAACGAAGGGGTTGAAAACCTTAGAATCAAAGACACAAAAAATGGTAAGCCGAATTAAAAGGTTCTAAGATTTTAAAACCCCATCGTAGCCTAGCCGAGCGAAGCGTTTGGGCGCGGATACGAATGGCAAGCTATTTGAGCGAAGCGAGTTCTTGACGTTCCCGTGAACAAATGTTTCGCGAGGGAAGTTCCGCCACAGGCGGAACCAGGATACGCGGGGGGTGTCCTTTCTTGGGGGTACCGCTTCTTTGGACACGCAAAGA
>Ga0208648_1002369_pt1 | contig 13262 bp, 12 predicted proteins | sample AntAceMetag02UKL_FD_184772 | JGI IMG/M metagenome (GOLD analysis project Ga0208648, IMG submission 184772) | Saline lake microbial communities from Ace Lake, Antarctica - Antarctic Ace Lake Metagenome 02UKL (SPAdes) (version 2) | ecosystem: Environmental > Aquatic > Non-marine Saline and...
TTCCTTCTTGGTCTTTTGCTCATATACTTATCCTCCTGAAACTCATTATAGAGCAACTTTACCACTTATGCACCTGTCCAATTTTCCCAGACCCCCTCTCTATTGAAGAAGCAGCAAAAAGTCTATAGGTTTCTTCTGCATCTTTTTTTGTAATACCTTTATGACATGATTTTAATATTTTTGCCGAACCGCTTTCTAATCCCAAGAGCACCAATTCAAAGCCAGCTTTTTCTAAGGCTTCTACGACCTCCTTGGAAATAGGTTTAAATCTTGTGCTACAAACAAATTTTAATTTTATATTGCGTTTTACAATTTCGTTGCATAAGTTTATAGCCCTTTGATTATCAAGTAAAAATGAATCATCGTGTATCCAGATAGTGTCGAGTGTATTAAATGATGCGACTAGATGCTCAATTTCTAAAATAACATTTTCAACAGAGCGAAATCGCACCTTTCTTTTGGACACAACATCCAAAACACAAAAGCTACAACGGTGCGGGCACCCCCGACTGGTTAATAAACCCGCCGTTTTCCTCTTATTATTAAAGAAGTCCTCATGCTTTGGGAAAGGTAGAGAATTTAAATCCTGAATTAGCTCCCGATTCTTTGTTTTAATTAATCTTTTATGCTCAAAATCATAAAAGGCTATTCCATCAATATTACTTAGATCAGAATTATTTTCAAAGGCACTTATTAATTCTTGAAAAGTAAATTCGCCTTCCCCAATAACTGCTGTCAGATAACTATATTTATTGAGAATCTGCTCATACATCAGTGTAGGGTGAACACCACCAATGACAATTTGAATGTTTGGAAAAAACTCATGAATATATTCTATGTTTTGAAAACTATTTACCCGGTTATGTGTAATAACCTGAAACCCCACCACATCCGGAGAAAATTCTCGGAGGGATTCAATAATTATTTCGCTGCTTTTTTCATAAGAATAATCGTTCAGAAATAATAGTTTTACGGTATGTCCAAATTCTTCAAGATAGGAATGTATATAACCTAACCCTAAAGGATAATGTGAGTTAGTTTGAATTGTCGGCTCTCTACTTTCAGCCTCAATGGATGCACTTATTAAGAGTATTTTCATGTGGTATACTTCTCCCGGTCAATAATTTGGATGCAACAACGGCTTACTTTTAAAGGAACAAAATGTTTTTTATGACAGTCGATCAGAAAACGTGGTCGATGTGACATTCTGTAGGTAAAAGAATTTATTACCCTAAAATCGACCAGCTAGCCATTTTGTTAATCTCTGTATTTAATTCGGCATGGCTTTCTCCGAACCAAACACGGGGAATTATGCACATCACATCTTTATTTAACAATGCTGCTGACAAACTGAACTGAGAATTTGAAGTTATAAGAAATTCAGCTAATCGCATTACCGCATGGGCCAAAAATAAATCTTCTGAGGGAACAATTGCCCAATCGGTGATATCTGGAATTTGTTCTTGAAAAAAATCTATTGGGACAGAAGCATCTGAAACAAAAAGGAAGCGTTCTATATCCAGTTTTTTCATTTTTTTCATGATTGGTAGAACGTCAGAATCTGTGACGACATGGCTTGCAACATTTAAAAAATCGGTGCGTCGGAGATGGACAACAGCAGTTCTGCGATTTTTATTGGTTAATAGTTTTAATGCTTCATTTTTGTGATGCTCAGCAATGGGAAAAATGTCAATCCAGTCCTTTTTAAAAGCATCCATTGTTAAACTCAAGCGGAGAGCGGCGCTTTCCTCTAACCTCTGGGGGCTGGGGACGTTTAAAAAGTTACGTTTGAACCAGTTTGGTTTTGGAGGCAGGGTCTCGTGGAACTGTTCAAGGGGGATTCCGTAATAACCTAATTCCCACGGATAAATGTGGATGCCTTCGCCGCTTTTGGCTTTTTTAGGCTGTTGTTGGTGAAAATAACTTACATCAGGGTAGATATCTCCATACGTACCTTCTGAACGTAAGTGGTTTACCAATATCGCTGCAAATATTTGGGCACCTAAACCACCGCCGAAGGGGACAACTTTCAAATCAAACCTCCTTGTTGGGTAAGATCACTTTTTTCAGATATCCATTTGTGTTCTTGAATTATTTGCACAACACTTGATACCTCAGCAGATATATCTGACTTACCTATCTGAATTCCCGGAACTTTACAACTATGAATGGTGTAAGTAGCTATAAATACGAAATTATCACCTAATACCTTCCAAAGAATCATAGCTAACACCTTTTGGGAGATATCGATGGCCTACTGCAATATATCAAATTGCGAACTTTATTTTACACTGCCAATCGATTTTTCCAATATCTCTTTAAGATAAATAATTTTATCTTTGATGAAGAACTGGTGATTGCCAACGAAAAACCCGCTTTTATCCATATACTCAGCATTTCTCATTTCTCCAAATAGTTCATAGTTGAACCATTTTAAAACCTCATTTTTAGTGAAATTTCCTGCAACTATAGGCCTGCTGTCAATGCCGTTTTCTATAAGAGTGTTTACTATTTTTTTTCTATCGAGGTTTGTACCTTCTCTTATAATAAGAGAAAACCCAAACCAGCTGCTTAAACCGATTTCTTTCTGGATTGTAAAATATTTACTATCATTAAAAATATCATAGAAATATTCAGCATTTTTTCTTCTCGTACTGATGAAGTCCGGCAGTTTTTTTAATTGTTCAATTCCAATTGCACCCATCATTTCAACTGGCCTCATATTATAACCCGGCAAGACAAATCTAAAATATTCTTCGAATATATCATCACTTTTTGTTCCGCAGACCTTGTTTTCCTTCGGAAGATTTCTTGTCCATCCATGGGCACGCAGGGAAAGCATTATATGATAAAGTTCCTCGTCATCAGTAATAATCATTCCACCTTCCATCGTGGAAATATGATGGCTGAAGAAACTGCTGAATGTCCCCATAAGGCCAAATGTTCCCGTTTGTTTGCCATCAAATATTGCACCCATTGATTCGCAATTATCTTCAATCAGAATTATATCTCTTGAACCTATAATTGTATTTATTTTACTGAAATCATTAGGATTGCCCAACAGGTTTACGGCGATAATCAGTTTTGTATTATTATCTACTGCTTCCGACAAAGCATCCAGATTGTAATTTAAGGTATCAAGATCGATATCAACAAACTTGATTTTCAGCCCATATTGATAAAGGGGATAATACGTAGTGGGCCATGAAACGGCAGGAACGATAACCTCATCCCCTGCTTTTAATGTATTTCCATTTCTGTAAAATAATGATGCAACTGCCAAAAGATTTGCGGATGAACCGGAGTTCACCATTACACAATATTTACTTCCAGTATATGCGGCAAATTGCCTTTCAAATTCCTTTACGTGATCCCACATAGTTGTTATGCCTTCATCCAGCACTTTGTGAATCGCTTTTATCTCAGCATCATCCCAGCTGTTTACAGCAAGTGGATATTTATACATTTATCTTCTTCTCCCGTTTTTTAAGAATTCATAAGTTTCTTTAATCCCTTTTTTTAAGGAAGTTGTGGCTTCCCACCCCCAATTCTTTTGTTTCTTTATATCCAGTAATTTTTGTTTCATTCCAACAGGTTTGGTTAAATCATGGTTAAATAACCCTTTATATTCAACAACTTCTGAAATTGTCTCATAATATTCATTAATTGTATAATCATATCCAAGGCCGACATTCATTATATTTGGAAGTGATTCAAAATTTTTAACTGCTTGAACTATACAATCTGCAAGATCTCCCACAAACATAAATTCACGTCTTGCCGTGCCGTCACCCCATATATCAACGGAATTAAGCTTACTTAGCTTGGCATAGTGCAACTTGTCTATAACACCGGGAATCATATGTGAATCTTTCGGAGAGAATTTATCCCACCTGCCGTAGAGGTTACATGGAATCAATGTTTTGTAGTGAAATCCGGTGGTTTCATTTGTAATATACTCACACATTTTAGTTATAGCGATTTTTGCAAGGGCATAACCTTCATTAGTAGGTTCCAAGTCTCCTTTTAGAATGAGGTTCTCCTTAAGAGGATTTTCCGCATTTCTTGGATAAGTGCATGAGCTGCTAAGGTTTAGAAATTTCTTAATACCAGCTTTTTTCGCTGTTGTTACCAAATTTGTTCCCATAACTAAGTTTTCAGAAAAGAATCCATAAGGATCTTTCATGTTTGCTTGTATCCCTCCGACCTTGCCTGCACAATGGATTATAATGTCAGGGTTGTGGGATTTTATATAATCGAAGACTTTTCCATAATCAAGTAAATTTAACTCTGCGCTCGGCGGAGCCAGTAGTTCAAAATCCTCTGAAACCAGATGCTCTATAACATTACAGCCGACCATACCGCTTGAGCCTGTAATAAAAATACGCATTAATTGAAGATCCCTTCTTGATTTGCCTCAATAAGATTTTCTAATATATGTTCAAAAAGCATTCTTACTTCAGGAAATTCGGCTATTTTCATCCCTGATTCTCTGCTCCCTCTTGGCTCAAATCTCATAGAATATAATCTGAAAATACTGCCTATTTATTCAACAGAGATATTACTTGAGACATATCCCTCTCGAATTTATCCTCAGGGTATATCCAGTCACTGTTTGTATGAAACTCAATTTAACTGAACAGGCGTAGCCACAAATTCTTCCCAAGACTCCCCACGTAGTTGTAATTCTAAGCCCATTGATAATATTTCTTTGATATTTGATAAGACATTGCTTCCTGACGGGGTAAATATAGGGAAGTCCCGTTTGCATGTCAATTATTTTTTCCACAATTTAGGGCAAGGTTTTGATTAGAGTCTATCCTGCTTCTTTTAACTTAACATAGTATGCAAAATTCTTTAGATATGTATTCAAGCTGCGCTGTCTTTGTCAGTGTAATCCTCTTTTATAATTGAGATTCTATACCGCTGACAATTGTTGACACAAAGGATTCAGCACTGAAATTAAGGCCTTTTGGGCTTTTGACAAAATTTTCAATGGCTTTTTGAAAACTTTGGAATTGTACGGAGTCAATTGAGGTCAAGAATTCGTGTAATTCGGCCGTATCAATAAAATTACGGCGATCGATAAAGCAGTCTGATGGAATATGCTCAGTCACATTATCTGCTCCCCAATATATTGGCACTGAACCTGAGAGAAAACTATCGAATATTTTTTCTGTTATGAAATTGGAGACATCTCGAACATTTTCGTAACAATAGGAAAATTTGCTTCGTAACATAACATCGCTTTTATCAGCAACTTCGCCCTTATAGCTGGGAAAGGGTTTGTACCCGTAAAGTCTGGTACGCCAACGTCCCCAGTGCCGGGCGAGCTTCCCCGCAATACCAATACCTGAGGGTGGCTTATGCCAACCCATACCGTAAAGTGAAAATAATTTCGGGGCATTTGTTTCATACCAACGGATGACGTGCAAACGCTCTTGATATAAATCTACATCCAGATCAACTGGAAAGCGTTTATTTGCATTAATTAAGCAGGAGAAAATGTCACGTTGGTCAAAACCAGTAAAAGGTCTTGATATAAATTCATTAGGGAACATAACCGGTGTAATATTGGGTAAATCAAAGAATTTTTTATTCCAGGTGAATACGTGCTTAAACTGTTTGAAGTAATCAGGATCCGTGTTGAGTGTATTGATGTACGGATTTTCTAATGCGACCAGATACCGAGTTGTTGAACTTGGAGGAAGAGGTCGTCCCTCCACATGCAGTTCAAAGGCGATCTGTTTACCTTCATTAAGGTCTGCTGTATTAAGTTCGATACCGACTGCCGCAAATTCTTTTTTAAGTAACCTCTGGGTGTAGGTTGGGTTATATTTGTGAGCTATGTCCTCTTCACGAAAGAGGGAGTTTTTTGAATGCCCATCCTGATAGATACTGGCCAAAATCATAAACAATCTCCTTGTATGGTAAAACGTTTAAGAATGGCTCTTTTTATCATAAAAAAATAGTCTCTTCCCCTGAGTAAACGGGAAATGCGGTGTTTATTCATAAACTTATTTATGGTTTTTAGTCTATTCGAAAAATTATCACCAGATAGAGAGATGACTAGTTTTTTGTAAAGAAAATATCTGTAGTCAGATAATCCGTCGTTACCGCAGAGTATTCTGTTTTTCTTTAGAAAAGTTAACAGGCGCAAGCGATCACTTGGGGACTCCTGCAAACTATCATTGCCGCCATGAATGCGGTATTCGAACAACGGTTTTGCTATCCAGATCATCTCTCCCATGGAAGCCACCGTCAACAGCCACCTAACATCGGCATATTTCCCGCCCTCCACGGAAATACGGGCGTCTCCAATAGCCGCGGTTTTGTATATATAGCCAGGGAAAGGTGCTATACCAGTATGATAGCGGCCAAAATATCGACGGAACAAATCAGGCGCTGATGCTATTTTCTCAAAAGATCCAAAGCATAAAAAAGATATGTTCTTCCTGGTCTCTTTACTATTTTTTATGCAGGCGTTGGTTCCTATAGATGTTGCCTCCGGATGACTTGCGAGAGATTTGTGGACCTCGGCAACAAAAGAATCGAACATTATGTCATCATCGTGAAAGAGACAAAAATAATTGGCTTTAGCCTCTCCTATACAGGTATTGAAGTGGCTCAATGCAGGCAAGTTTGATGACCGACGGCGAAATTCCAGTGAGGGGAAATTGGTCTTTACCATTTTCTGAACATCATCATTAGATGAGTTGTCAGAGATAATGAGTCTATATGCTGGAGAATCTTGCTGTAAAACCGATTGAATGGCCTCACGGGCAAGCTCGGGGCGGTTATGGCAAAGAATGAAAATTTCTAGATTCATAGGTTAGCATAGAAGTATGTTCTGAGTTTGATTTATTTGTTTGATATTTGACAAGATACTGCTTTCTGAAAGGGCAAATATAGGGAAGTTCCGTTTGTATGTCAAATATTTTTTCCGCAACATGAAAATGAGACACTCGATCCCATAAATTAGACTCTAAAAGATCAGTTGAAGGTTTATTGATCCAAGCAGCTTCAACACTTATGCACCTGTCCAGTTTTCCAAGATCAACTCTCCTCAGAGACATGGCCTCCTTAATCGCTTCAGATATTGCTCTGAAGGTTTAAAATCGTACGTTCTATACCATTCTGAAGATCAATGGTTTGACGCAGGTTGCAGTGTCCCCGTGCCCGCTTTGTCGAGGGCACGTATCGCTCAAATGGTCTTTCTGGGCCGGGTGTTTTGGCGATTATTACTTCCATAGGCTTAGGGAAGCATTGTGCCACCGTATTAGCTAACTCTTTGATGGTCATATCTTTTTCCGATCCAACGTTATACGCACGGCATGACTCGCCTTTTAACAAAATTGTCCACAGCCAGATGGCCAAATCAGCGGCGTAGAGATATGATCGATAGGGTGTTCCATCGCCGTTGACTTGGATGGGGCCGCCATTTAATCCATCTCGGATGAAATTTCCGATGGCGTAATGCATGTCTAATGGCAGATAGGGGCCTAAAAAGGCAAAACAGCGGGCAATCTTCGTTTCGATGCCGTATTTTTTTGAATAAAGCGCACAAAGGTGTTCTGCTGCTCGCTTGCCCTCGCCATAGGCGGAGTTTGAATCGGCAGGATCAGGTGCACCATAATAATCTTCTGAAATATGTGTCACGTCCGATGGCTGTTTGCCGTAAACAGCCCCGGAACTGGTCAGAAGGAACTTCCCGGCATGACATTGAACAGCAAAATCAAGTGTATGTCTTGTTCCCCCGACGATGGTATCAAACATGAGTAGCGGGTCTTCATCATTGAGCTTGGCGCTGGCTGATGTGGCGGCGTGAATGATGTGCGAGAATTCGCCTTCGGGGAAATCGAAATTCCTGACATCTCCAATATGAAATTGGATGGACGGATGATTAGCAAGATGCGGCGCCTTCTTTTGGAACGTATCGTAATTCCTGGTAAGGACCAACGCTGATGCATTAAGATCGAGGTTATCATTGGCCCATACAAAACTCTCCAGCAGCCATTTCCCAAAAAATCCCGTTCCACCAGTGACAAAGACTTTTTTCTCTCGCAAATCTTCCCATAACTCCTTTGTGTGCTCAAGGATATGATCTAAATCTTCATGTAAAATATTCATTTAAACCCGTTTAGATTCTGTTCGTAAATTCTAATGTCTTTGCCGCGATTCCCTTTTTATCGATCTTGTAAAACTTGTAGTGCTTTTACAGTATCCAACGACTTTTATCATGTTCCTTCCATATCAACAGGTTTGGCAAGGGGTTCCATTTCAGTCAAAGGGCGACCAAAGGCTATTTTGGGATATGCATTGTCAAACGTACCAATGACTACTTGTAAAAGAAAAGGGCTTTGAGGATCACGCCACAATTGTTTTAATGCATCCTGGACATCTGATGAATTTTCCACAGTACAAGCTTGAATTCCATATGCCCTCGCTACCTGAACAAAGTCCGGGGCAGAGTAACCCCAGCACGTCGATTGATACCTTTCATTGAAATAACTCTGCTGAAACTGACGTACCATACCGTAACACTGATTATTGAGAATAATCATCTTAACTGGCAGATGATTACGAGCCAATGTCTGCAACTCCTGAATATTGATTTGAAATCCACCATCACCGGCAATCATCACGACCGGTTGTTTTGAACATGCCAGAGATGCACCAATTGCAGCCGGTAGAGCAAACCCCATTGCACCCATACCACCAGATGTTAGATAGCGCTGGTGAGATAATAAATTTATTGATTGGGCAGCCCACATTTGATGTTGACCCACATCAGTAATATAAGCAGTAGCTAATCCCGAAGTCGTGGATAACTGATTCATAAATACATTTGGATTAATTCCCTTCCCCTTTTTTAGTTCATCAGTATCAGGCCATTTTATTTTATATTCTTTTATCTCCGATATCCATTCTTCGCGATAAGGAAATGTATATTTTTTTGACATAGGTAATATAGTAGATAAAAAAACATTCAAATCCGCATTAATTGTACGGCAACCTTTCACCCGATTATTAAGCTCCGCTAAATCACAGTCCACATGGTAAATAATACGGTCTGATTTGAATGAATCTACGTCAGAACCAGTTTGCCTGATATCAAGACGACTCCCCAGCACAAGTAATAAATCAGCTCTGCCAAGAGCTACGTTTGCCCATCGATTACCATATGTGCCAATCATTCCGACTCGAAAAACGTCTTTATAGGGCAATGAATCTACAGCCATCAATGAATTGACTACTGGGGTCTTAACTTCTGCGATAAATTGTCTAAATAAATCGGTGGATTGGGATAAACGAACCCCGTTACCAACTAAAACTAAGGGCCGCTTTGCTTCATGTAATGATTTAATTAAGTCTTCTATTGTTTCCTTATCGACATCTTCACTAATATTTAACGATACTTTCGAAGGTTCTTGTACTTCAATCGTGGCTCTTTGTACATCCATTGGTATATCAATAAGGACAGGACCTGGTCTGCCTGAAACAGCAAGATCAAAAGCATTAATGAGTAAATCGGGAATTTCTTCTGGTTTTTGTATGCACCACGCTGCTTTCGTAATCGGAGCTGCCATTCTTACTATATCAGTTTCTTGAAAACCTAATTGGCGGGTTGTTTTATTCCCCTTTTGCTCATCTCTGTTTACCTGTCCTGTGAAAAAAATAGCGGGTGATGAATCAAAGTAACAACTCCCAATACCAGTTAACAAATTAGTGGCACCTGGTCCACTTGTCGCCATCGCTATACCTGGGACTCCTGAAATGCGTGCCATAGCCTCAGCCGCAAAAACAGCCGCTTGTTCATGATGTGTGCTAATAATACGTATTTTCCCATCTCTGTAAATAGAATCAACCAAGTGTGTCGTCATGCCACCTATTACTTCAAATACATGGGTCACACCTTGTGCTACCAAAAAACTGGTAATGTAATCTGTAACTTTGGTCTTTTTATTCATATTCGAGCCTCTTTCACTGAGATGAACTAATTCAAGGTGAGTAATTATGCTTCACAATTGAGATACCAATTTTTCGTAAGGCGAATTGCTTCTGACAAATTGGTTGTTTCGCTCAGTCCACGTTCATTCTTTGCGCGATTAACATCCGGCATGTATTTTTCCGGTTTCTTCACCTAACTTGATATTTTCTGCGATATAATGGAATGCTTCATCAAATCCTTGCATGGTTCATATATTCACTAATCTGTTTAACGCATATTTGGTATGGATCTACTCTGATGTATTCCTTATACCACTCTACTGTTTTTTCTATGGTTGCCTCAGAATTCCAAACAGTCGACCATTTTAAATATGTCTTCGCTTTGGATATATCAAGGCTCAACAAATTTGCTTCATGTGGTTCACTTTTATCAGATTTGTCAATCCAGGAACCACTTCCCCACTCTGCCACGATCATGTCAACTATTTCGCCAACGGTTATTATGGAATCCTGATTGGGGCCAAAATTCCAAGCGCCACAGTATTCTTGTGGCTGTTGGTACATTTTGGTCGCCAGCAATAAATATCCACTTAAAGGCTCCAATACATGTTGCCATGGACGTGTCGCACGGGGGCTGCGTATTTCAATAGGCTTGTCATTTTCCAAGGCCCTTATGCAATCCGGTATAATTCTATCCTTCTGCCAATCGCCCCCGCCTATGACGTTACCAGCCCTCACGGATGATAAGCTTTTCCCATGTTTCTCAAATTCAATAGGATTGAAAAACGAATTTCTGTAGGCGGCTGTTATTAATTCTGAGCATCCCTTGCTTGAACTGTATGGGTCATATCCTCCCATAGGATCACTTTCACGATAGCCCCACACCCACTCTTTATTTTCGTAACATTTATCACTGGTAACATTAATAACAATCCTGACTGAATCGGTTAAATGACAACACTCCAGAACATTCACTGTGCCGCCAATATTGATGTCGTACGTTTCTTTAGGACTAATGTATGATTCCCTGACAATCGGCTGAGCCGCAAGATGAAAGACAAACTCCGGCTGATATTCTTCAAATACTTTTGATAGCTTCTGAAAATCCCTGATATCTCCTGTTATATTGGTAATTCTATCTTCTAAACCGCTGACTACAAAATTGTCTTTTTCGGTATATGGTTCAAGGGCATAACCCACGATATTGGCACCTAATTCTTTCAGCCAAACGCAAAGCCAGGATCCTTTGAAGCCGGTGTGACCGGTTACTAAAACTGTTTTATTCTTAAATACACTTCCGAACATGACATACCTCTTTTATTTAAATTGCCAGGGAGCATTTCCGCTGTTCCATATTTCCTGAAGGAGCAAGTAATCGCGATATGTATCCATGCACTGCCAATAACCAGCATGGTGATGAAGCATCAGTTCTCTGTCGCGCGCGAGCTTTTCCAAAGGTTCTCTTTCCAGAATACAGCCACTATCTGCTGAAAGGTAATCAAAGAATTTTCTTTTGAATAACATAAAACCACCATTTATGTCGCCACGGGTTCCTTCAAGCTTTGACTTTTCTGAGAATTTGGTGACCTGGTTTTCTTCCACATGGAGTTCACCAAATCGGCTGGGGGGATTTATCCCTGTAAGGGTTCCTATTCTTCCATGACTCTTATGATATTCAGCCAATTTTGAAATGTCTACATCTGCCAGACCATCTCCATAGGTAACCATGAAATTGTCTTCCCCTATATACCTTTCACATTGTTTTATTCTTGAACCTGTCATTGCTTTTACACCGGTTTCAACTAACGTCACTTTCCAGCCGGTCTCGTCCGAATTCCCGTGAACTGCTATATCTTTGTGGTTGCCGAGTGTCATTGTGAAATCGTTATTGTAAAATTCATAATTCAGGAAAAAATCCTTGATAACATTGCCTTTGTACCCTAATGCCAATACAAATTTTTTAAATCCGAAATGGGCATACATTTTCATAATATGCCACAGTATAGGTTTCCCGCCGATCTCGACCATCGGTTTCGGTTTGTATTCAGTTTCTTCCTTTAATCGTGTACCCTCACCACCACAAAGTATTATTGTCTTCATTTTGACCTCACAAATTTTTCAATAACCGCCGTAGTGTAATCAATCTGTTCGCTGCCAATTCCCGGAAAGGTTCCAAGGAAAAAGGTGTCGTTCATGATACGATCTGTGTTTTCAAGGTTGCCGATTTTGCGATGTTTGATATTCAAATAGGCTGGCTGGCGGAGTAGGTTTCCCCCGAAAAGGTTTCTTGTTTCGATTAGATTTTCACTCAAGTAATTTGTTAATTCCGTTCTTGTGAAGTTTGCGGTTTCTTTGACTGTGACAGGGAAAGCAAACCAAGCCGGATCGGAACCATCTGTGGCTTTCGGTAGTATGAAGATATCTTTATAGCCCTTGAATCCGTTTACCCATGCCTCAAAATTGGCGCGCCTCGCCTGGCAAAATCCATCGAGTTTCTTAAGCTGTTCTACCCCTATTGCTGCCTGAATATCTGTCATTTTGAGATTGTAACCTATATGCGAATAGACATATTTGTGGTCATAACCATAAGGAAGGTCTCCGTATTGTCCGGAGAATCTTCTTCCGCAGCAATTATTTTCTCCTGGGCCACAATAGCAATCACGTCCCCAGTCTTTGAGAGACCGAACAATTCTTGCAAGCGTTTCATCGGAAGTTAGGACCGCTCCACCCTCGCCGGTTGTGATATGGTGAGCGGGGTAGAAAGAGCATGTGGCAAGGTGACCGAACGTTCCCACGGGGCGATTGTTAAGTGTTGAGTTTTGGGTTTTGGGTTTTGAATTATAGGTAGAGCCTAAGGCGTCGCAACAATCTTCAATGAGCCAGAGATTATATTTTTGGCACAAGGCAAGGACGCTATCTATGTCAAATGGATTACCCAGAGTATGCGCGATGAAAAGGGCTTTCGTTTTAGGGCCGATTGCCGCTCCTATCTCTTCGACCTTTGCATTGTATGTTGGAATATCCACATCCACGAAAACGGGAACAAGGCCGTTCAGGATAATCGGGTTCAGGGTAGTTGGGAAACCTGCAGAAACGGTTATAACCTCATCCCCAGGTTTTAGTCGTTTTTCTTCCAGCAAAGGGGATGTTAGGGCTGTCAGGGCAAGCAAGTTTGCCGAAGAGCCGGAATTGACTAGAATGGCATGTTTCACGCCAATCTTAGAAGCAAGCTCAGTTTGAAACTCCTCAGCAAAACGGCCTTCGGTCAGCCAAAAATCAAGTGCTGCTTCTACCGCGGCCTGAATTTCCTT
>Ga0208648_1002370_pt1 | contig 13261 bp, 10 predicted proteins | sample AntAceMetag02UKL_FD_184772 | JGI IMG/M metagenome (GOLD analysis project Ga0208648, IMG submission 184772) | Saline lake microbial communities from Ace Lake, Antarctica - Antarctic Ace Lake Metagenome 02UKL (SPAdes) (version 2) | ecosystem: Environmental > Aquatic > Non-marine Saline and...
CTGTACGATTTTTTCGTACACTTCACTACCCTCTTGTTTTAGTTTGGTTTTTAGGTCAGACCAATTCCTTATATCCATTAGCAACTTATAATGTGAAGAACGTCCCCCTAAGTTTACCAAACCAGACAAAATATATGTCTGTGATCTTTACAACAAATCAAAAATAAAACAAGAAACGCATAAAATCATGGGTTACAAGCAATACAAGGCCTCTTTCCGCTTTTAACCATTTCTTTGCGACTATTTGAGGCTGTGAGATATTGAGGTAATATAAGTCCAGTTTTTTTACATTTAGATGTATGAAATACCTTTGATGTTTTACTGGTTATATAATTAAAATACGTTCTAATGTGTATTCTATATAATCTGTTGGTTTCTTGTATAACCTGATTCAAATTTTTATAACCAAGGGACCTCAATCCAAGATATGTGAGTACTGCCCAGCTTGAATATTTACATATTTCCGATAGTTCTTGTGGAAGAACGTTCTGATAATTACCTACATGTACAATTTTCGATCTTTTATCATATAGTTTTTTCAAATTTTTATAAATATTATTTACATCTTTTGGATCTATCAAACGGTATCCACCGAAAGCCAGAGTAATTGAAATTCCTTTAGCGAGTGTTTGTACAATAGGTTCATTAGGTTGGGAATAGAGTGATTCTAAGGCTATCCAAAATTTAATGAATGCGCTTGCAGGGTCAAATTCATCTTGTGCTTCCCCCACCCAGTATATTGAAGTTAAAATGACTTTTTCTAATTCTGTTTTGTCTTTTTTGTTAAGAATGGAAATCAGATCATTAAAAAAGCAATTTTTTCTGAGGTTATCCAATAATTCTTTGTCTATTTCGAGCTTAAAGAGGGGTTCTCTGGTTATGCCAAGGTTGAGAGAAATCAAGTTGTCATTTTTGTGTAAAGTAATTGCCTTTTCAAATGTTTGATAAGATTCAGCCAGTAAATTAATTTTTAGTAAATGTTCTGTGATTCTGTCATGTCCAAGAAAGCAAACTATAAACCTTAGGATATTTACAACTTGATTAATTTTTCTGTATGAAAGCTCTTTAGCCTTATATTTATCCCCGGTAGCAATGCTTTTAACGCATAACTTTCCTATATAATTATTTCTAATAAAAGGCTCTACCTTTTCAACAAAAAAACCATTATCGTTTTTTTCATCACTGTATTTTCGGATTTCATTAAGATGTTTTTCTGAAAAAATAAAAAGCTGGACTTCGCCTAAATCTAGGGAGGTTATTTTTATAAATTCTACCCCTTTTATCAGACGAAAAAACTCAAATTCTTTTTTGCTATTTATCAATGCTTCAATTATAAAGTTAATATATTCATCTGGTTCTAAATCTGACTCATTATCGTTTTTCTTCAAAACAGCTTTTTCAATAAATGATAAAGATATATTTCTGATCGAATCATAAGAGAGGAAGTCTCTTATATCTGATAATTCGCATAAAATATTGGTTAACTTGAAAAAGTTCTCTTTTTCTTTGAAATAGCACTCTCTTGAATTTATAGTAATTTTCGGATCAAAAAAATTTAATTTTTCAAAATCATCTATGGTATTTGGCAATAAAAAGTTTTTTGGATTAGTCAAAGAGTCCCATAAGTATTTTAAACTTCTAATTTTCTTTTTATTCTCCTTTAAAATTTTTTCTAATTCCATAAAAATTCCTGAGTTCTATTTTCTAACTCCCCCAAAAACCACTTTACTTCCCCCTTTTTATACACACAACCTCCCAGTTTAGCGAAATTGCTCTGCGCAAAAATTGCATGGTTAGGTGCAATTTCTGAGTCAAATGAGGTCGAGTTTGCCTTTGACCCTTAATAATTTTGAGCAAGAGTCAACAGTAGCCCCCATTCTTTGCTCTGTTGTTATCAACTATTTTTTCTTTCGTGCTCGCTTCACAGCATTACTGACGGACCGTGAAAGAATCTCCATTTGCTCTGTGTAATTTTTTTCTTCTCTAAAGTCAGCAAACCGATAATCTGACAGAAAGACTGGCAGTTCGCAATCCTTATATATTACCGGGAGAATTTTGAGGTCTTCCGCTAACCTAAGATTATAAGCTGCTCTCAGCTCTTCTTTTACCCACGGACGATCAAGAGCTTCGGGCGAAAGGATAATTATGAACGTAAAACAATTTTTCAATGCCTCTTGAATTTTGTCGGAAATAGAATCTCCAATATCGATCTCCCCCTGATCCTGCCAGATATGTAGATCCCTGTTCTTCAAATCTCCTGCAATTTTACGTACAAAATCCTGATCGCCTGTAAAATAGCTAATAAATCCATCGAATTCTTTTTCTTTCACAATATCTATCATCGGCCTAAGGAACGGAGCGTCCCAAAGTGTATACGATTTCATGTCATACGGAAGTAATTCATTTACAACCGCTTCCGTCGGCAGATCGGCCAAATACACACCTCTTTTCGCCCAATATTGATAATTCTTTGTCGGGTCTTCTGTATTAACCACCTTGTCGGCTGCCTGCGCAAGGCAGGAAAGATGTAAAATATCCTCAGCTTCGAATGCCGATATTCCTAGCAGAAGAAGATCTTTTTGCCTTACCATCTCCATCATATTTTCGATCTGTATTCGATCTTGTGGGTGTTTGGTTAGCTGTTGATGAAGACCGTGCCACGGTGAGTCAATATTTAAATCTATAAAGGCACTGAAAACGTTTGGGTTGTCAGGATTGCTTTGCCTCCATGTGCCCATAGAAAGTCCGGAAAAACCATGAAAGATCGGGTTTTTTCCCAACTCTTGCAAGGCAACTAAAAACTGCCGATCAAGAGATACATCGATGAAGTTGGATACAGGAATAGAGGCGAGTTTTCGATGAATTGGTTGTGGTGTCATCGATGCTGCTTTCATCCGGACATACCCAACAATCTCTTTTCTATCCGCTTTTTTCTCGGCAGTATCAATAAATTCATTCCATTTCGAAAACCATTCGTATCTGTGCTTGACCGAAAAACTTACACTGAAGTGCGAACAGATTTCATCTGCTATTGTTGGCAAATCCATCTCCCCGGAAAAGAGACTGCCGATAGCTATGCAAAGTTGATTTGCACGTGCTTTCGCTCTGATTCGTTTAATAAAGGCGTCGTCTATCATTCTCTTTTGATAACGTTAAGGTAAACGGTTCAAGGGGTTCAAGGGGTTGGAGCGAAAGCGAAAACTACTTGAATTCGCTCAACCGCCGAGCTATGCATTTTAAGTCTCCGATTCTACTGTTTTTATTTCTTCCTCTGTCAAGTTGTACAGTTTATAAACCAATTGATCTATCTGTTTGTCTGTCGCTTCGATTTGACGCTGTAACACATTTTTTACCTGCGGTATGTTAGATTCTGCAAGTTTTTTATGTAAGTTCAGCATTTGGTCCACAAGGGCTACCATTTGATCATGATCGGCTTTGTCGTCGGAATTTTTAAAATCTATGATGCGAATGGGTAGTTGCTCAACATATTGGCGATTCAGCGCAAGATATCCCCCACGAAAAGGCGTGCTAATTAGGCTAAGGAGGTAACTCAAAACTTTTGAGTTCAACACTCCCAAAAGATAATGATAGCTAATGTTAATATTAGGATTCAAGGTAATACCGTAACCTCCTCCACCACCCCCACCACTACCTACAAAATAAAACTTTCCTTCAATATCAGCAGCAAAACAACTACCCTTGGCAATGGAGGGAACCAAGAGCTTAGGCATATTAAAACGAGTATGATTTTTCTTATATACGTAGCCAAACCAATCAGCATTCCCCAAACGCCCCCCACCCCTCAATGAAAGGCGGCTTTTATTTGCTTCCAGATAAGCCCAAGTTAAAGGATAACGTTCTTGATAATCCTTGGCACTCAGAAGAACTGACTTTTTGTTTCGCATTTCATAGGGAAAGATCAGGCGTTTGGTTAGGTCAGACAAATGATAGCGCCGAATATTCAAGGACCCCTTTGCAAATCGTTTCAAGTGATTGTTCTCAAATTCGTGAACCTGCCCGGTCTCCTTTGATCGGCAAAAGACGATTGAACCCACTCGCTTAATTTCCTCCACGATATAGATACTATCAGCATCCGTTTGTAGGCCAACAAAGATATGAGCCACATCACCCAACCTGATCGGCATCTCGCTCAACTTCTCAAATAATGGTAAGTTTGGCCCTATGACAAAATTCCATTCACTTCCCATCACTTTTTCATTGCAAATTTCACCTTCATCAGCTTTAGCATTTGTCGTCCAAGCATCCAAATCATGCGCTTTTACAAAATGGAACCTTTTATTATCTTTTTTGTTCAGAAAGAGAAGGCAGGTGTAGGTAGTTGCACCTGCAAAGACCTGTTGGTCACCAAAGTGAACGACCTCTGATAAAAACCTTCCATCGGAAATTAGCTTGCGTAAAGGAATACCATACTTAGCTTCAAAAAATTTATGGGGCAAAATATAGCCTATAATTCCATTCTTCAGATTAAGAAGTTGTAATGCCTTTTCTACAAAAACAACATATATGTCATAATTACCCTTGCTGGCAGCCTCATAGTATCTCTTGTAAAATTCTACTTCGATAGGCGCCCAAATTTTCATTGCCTGTATACGTATATATGGTGGATTTCCTATTACAGCATCAAAACCGCCACTTTTCATGATTTTCATAAACTCCGCGTTCCAATCAAAAGCATTGACCCGATACATTTCTTCTTCATCAAGCAAACTCATTTGCTCACTATCGTAAAAATCAGGCCCAATAAGAGAATTCCCGCATTTAATATTATTTGCTAAGTCCGGCAATACACGCTCCTGGAACAATGCCATTTGCTTGCCGATGCTCTGTTCATCTTCGCCTTCCAACACTTTCAGTAACAGGGATAACTTTGTTACTTCAACAGCTTGCGGATCAATATCAACACCGTAAATATTGTTTAAAAGAATCCGTTTTCTTTCATCAGTTGTTAATCGCCATTCTCCTTTATCGGTTTTGTAAAGACGGGGAGTTCTACCTTTTGCCCATTTTTCAGGTTCATCATTTCCGTATTGGTCGCGATGCCAATCAAGTAAATGCTGGTATGCTCCGAGTAAAAAAGAACCTGAACCACAGGCGGGGTCTAATATTTTTAATTTGCTTACAGCACCTCTTGGCCCCGGCTTCTTGCCTTCGAGCAGCTTCCCCACGGTGTTTTTGACGATATAGTCCACGATGTAGGTCGGGGTATAATACACCCCTCCTGCTTTGCGGACTTCTGGCTTTTCCTCTATTTTTGCCTGATGTTTCGGCGTCAGACGGATAATTTTACCAAGAAATTGTTCATATACCTGCCCTAATATATCGGCAGGTAAAACGGAAAATTCATAGGGGCTGTCAGGATAGTATAGATTTTTGAAGATGTCCTTTAAGGGCATGTCATCAATAGTCAGGCTTGAAGTAAGATTGTCGAAATTATCACGATCTTTTTCTTTATTAAAATGGAACAGGCCTGAATTATATTTGTTATCCGCCTTGCGAAAAAGTTGAAACAATCGTCTGTAAACATTGTTTCCATTTTTCAAGGCCATTAATCTGCCGTAATTTTCAATGCCACGATCTTCGCAAATACGGAGAAAAATAATCCTGTCAATTGTCTGCTGAACAGAAAAATTAAGTTCTCTCTGACCAAGATTCGGATTCCGCAAAGCAATATTACGAGCTAAAAGTTCACGCCAGCGTTCAATTTCCTGCAGGAAAGCCTTGTCAACCTCGGCAGTGCCCTTTTTGGTTTTTTTGGATTTTACATATTTATCAAAGGAACCCTTTAAAATAGCTTCAGGAGAAAAAATATTTACGAGTTCATCCCAACGCTCTATATAATCAGTGTATTTCATATAGAGAATACGTGAATGAGATACCTTGTCTGTTTTAGAGGGTTTTACACGGCAGTCATAAACCGCGAATTCTTCAAAGTCTGTTAGAATACTTAAAGGCAGCTTGGCGCTCCATCCATAACGGCGCAGCTGATATGCAGGGTGTATATCTTCTTTGATATTTACAGCGGGTTTTTTTGCTTCGAGAAAGAATTTACGAACACCGCCTATGCGAAAACAATAATCCGGCGCTTTGGTAACACCGCCGACTTTTATAGCATCTTCATGAATTACATCTTTGTAGGCTTCCGCATAGCCTTGTTTATTCGTAATATCCCAGCCTAATTCTTTAAAAAAGGGATTTATGAATTCAAGACGCACCTGAGTTTCATTATATGAGCCTTTCTTATACGTTTCTAAATTATAATCGAAAGTCTCAATCAATTTTATGATTTTGTCAGGTATGCTCATATTTAGAATATGTGCCAGAGTTGGGGCTGTCTATTGGATTATTGGTTTACTTGCTCTTAAAGTTTTAAAAACAAACCAAAACAAATTTATTATAGTATATATTATTATAAAAATAAAGACGTTAATGAAATAAATTGACTTTTTCTACAGCTTGAACGCCGCATGTCAGTATTTGGAGGATTGGCGTTTTCAAACCGGTGTGCATTTCCGATTGCAGCTAGAACCATGGCAGAAATATAGGGTTCCGGTTTCGCCCATTGACATAAGGCACACAATGTGCTAAATATAATTATTATGGATTATTATAAATGGGATTCCCAAAAGAATGAAAGGCTCAAGGTCGAGCGCTGTATCAGTTTTGAACAAATTGTAATGCATATTGAGCGTGGCGATGTATTGGATTTAATTATTCATCCTAACCAGGAAAAATATCCTGGTCAGCAGATTATTGTCGTTGAAATTGATGAATACGCGTATCTTGTTCCTTTTGTAGAATCCTCAGAAAGTAAATTCTTAAAAACGATTATTCCGAGTCGTAAAGCCACACGGGATTATTTAGGAGAAAAAAAATGAGCAAAATAAAACTTGATAAAGAAGAAAAAGATATTCTTGATTCATTCGAACGTGGTGAATGGAAACAAGTTAAAAATTTTAAGGCTGAAGTCAAAAAGCATCAGGAATATGCGAGAAAAACCTTAAAGAAGGACAAAAGAGTTAATATTCGGATATCGTCCAAAGTCTTGGAAGAAATTCAGGCCCTTGCAGTTGAGAATGGAATCCCATACCAAACACTAATGACAAGTATTCTTCATCGATATGTTCACGGCAGTCTTATTGATAAACCAAGGCCGAATAAATCAGTTAACTCAGACGGCTAAAACCGTGGCTTTTTAATTTCATCGCAGTTTACATCGTTTTTAGTTTTGTGGAGGCCTGCGGTGGATAGCGATGTTATACCGCAACAGGTTCCTCAACAACGCAAAGGAGTAAAAAAACATGAAAGCCCTATTTTCTGCACTGGTCGTGATCACTTCCTTGCTCATCGCAGGATGCGCCACTACTACATCCAACAACAATCAATCATCGACGATTTGCACGGAAAGCCGAATAGCACCGACCGAACAAGAAATCGCATCATTGTTTGACAGGTGGAACCAATCGCTACAAACAGGTGATCCACAAAAAGTCGTTTCCAACTATGCTGAGCGGTCTATTCTTTTGCCCACAGGCTCAAACAAGCCTCGGCTCACGCCGGCGGAGAAAGTGGACTATTTTCAACACTTTCTAGAGGACCAACCCGTAGGGGAAATCAACATGCGACAGATACAGGTTGACTGCAACATAGCAGTAGATTCCGGTCTTTATACCTTCGACTTCGCCAAGACGGGAGACAAGGTTAAGGCGCGATACAGTTTTACCTATCGCTGGGATGGTAAGCAATGGCTCATTATCAGCCATCACTCGTCTGCAATGCCAGAGAAGTAACACACAATAACAGAGTCGAAGGCTCGGTTCTAATCCGTGGTTCAAGAAGCCGCGGATGTATTTGTATCTATAATTTAAGCTGCATTTGAGCTGAGTACATGGACCTCTTCAACAAGTCGATCTGCCAGTACATCCTCTGTCACCTCAAGATCGAAGCTATTTTGAAGCTTCAGCCAAAACTGAGGCGATATCTCAAAAAATCGCCCTAAACGCAGGGCTGTATCAGCGGTGATTGAACGCTTTCCATGAACAATTTCGTTAATACGTCTTGGAGATACACTTATGTCTTTGGCAAGCCGATATTGACTGATTCCCATTGGCTTCAGAAATTCCTCAATAAGAATTTCTCCAGGATGAACGGGAGGAAGTTTTTATTTTTCATTATTTCCTCCTAATGATAATCTGCAATCTCAACATCATATACATTACCGGCTTTCCATTGAAAACATATTTGCCACTTATCGTTGATGCAAATGCTGTGTTGTCCCTTCCGTTTACCTTTCAAAGCTTCCAATCTGTTTCCGGGTGGAACACGTAAAGTGTTTAATTCGGTCGCCGCATCCAGGATAACCAATTTTTTGGAAAGAAGTCTATTAAAAATTTTGTAACTATTCAGCCACAGATTCACACAGGCCCGCCCGCCACTGCGAGGCACGAGCGGGCAGGTGACCGCAGATAGGTTTAAATACAAAGAAATCACAAATATTGGTATGCATTCCCACGCTGGATCATGGAAACGAGAAAAACAGCAAAAAGAGCAAAAAGAATAAAGAAAATAGCAAAGCAATTAACCTCTGAACCGTGAACTGTAAACAGTTACAAAATATCGGTGATGATCAGCGTAGATCGGTGGCTGAACAATTACGATACTTTATTATATTTGTAGAAATAGTGTCAGGCTCAATAATTTCAAACGCCCACAATTCAGCCCCACGGGTTGACAAATTAAAAATAACACGCATTTTAGTTCATATTTTTATAATATTTTAAAACAGACTTTTGACTGGAGGAATTATGAGTAATCAAGCAACAACACACGAATTTAAATCGGAAGTTAAGCAGCTTTTGAAGCTAATTATCAACTCTCTTTATTCAAACAAGGAAATATTTCTTCGCGAATTGATATCCAACGCGTCGGATGCCATCGACAAACTGCGATTTGAGGCCCAGACAAACCCCGACATTCTGGGTGACGACACGGAGTTTAAGATTAAGCTTACCAAGGACGGAATCAAACAGACATTTGAAATCTTGGACAATGGCATCGGAATGACCTATGACGAGGTCATGGAAAACATCGGGACCATTGCTCAGAGCGGAACGGCTGCTTTCATGGCGGCTATGGAGCAGACCAAGGGCGACACCCTTACCCCTGAACTGATCGGCCAGTTCGGTGTCGGATTCTACAGTGCCTTTATCGTAGCGGACAAGATCACCCTCCTGACCAGAGCGGCCGGATCGGAAAAGGGGGTTCGCTGGGAATCCCATGGAGACGGGACATATACCATCGAAGAAGCGGAAAAGGAAAGCCGGGGGACTTCAATAACCCTTGAACTAAAGAAAAGAGAAGACGGGGAACAGGATTTTACGGATGAATGGACCATCAAACACATTGTCAAGCAGCATTCCGACTTTGTCAATTACCCGGTGGTGATGGATGTGGAAAAAGAAGAACCCATCCCGGAACCCGATCAACTCAAGGACAAGGACGGCAAACCCCTCGGAAAAACCACCCGCGAGGTTATAAAGGAAGAAACCTTAAACACCATGAAGGCAATATGGGCCAGGCCTAAAGAGGAGGTCGACGACAAGGAGTATGAAGAGTTTTACATGCATATCAGCCATGACTGGAATCCTCCCCTGGCACGGCTGCACAGCAAATTCGAAGGAACCACCGAATACACCGCCCTTCTGTACATTCCTTCCAAAGCGCCCATTGACCTGTTCAAACCTGATGCAAAACGTGGTATCAATCTTTACTGCAAACGGGTTTTTATCATGGACGACTGTGCGGATCTGATGCCGGAATACCTGCGATTTGTAAAAGGGGTTGTAGATGCATCGGATCTCAGCCTGAATATCAGTCGTGAGATTCTCCAGCAAAACGTCCTGATTAGAAATATCCGCCAGAATCTTGTCAAAAAGATTTTTGAACTGCTGAAAGGTCTGGAAGACAAAGAATACGAAAAATTCTACGAGGCATTTGGGGAAGTTCTCAAAGCCGGTATTCATTCCGACTTTGAGAACAAGAATAAAATCGCCGAATTGTTGCGATTTAAGACAAGCAAATCAGACGGCAAGTGGGTTTCACTGAAGGCGTATGTGGACAACATGCAGCCCGATCAGAAGGAAATCTACTACATCACCGGCGAGAACATGACCGCTCTTCTGAACAGCCCTCTTTTGGAGCAGCTCAAGGCAAAAAATTATGAGATTCTGCTCATGTCTGACCCGGTGGATGAATGGGTGGTTCAATCTCTCACCGAATACGACGGCAAATCGTTGAAAAGTGCTGAAAAGGGCGACCTTGCGTTAGACAAGGTCGACGATGACAAAAAAGATAAATATGATGGCCTTTTCAAGCAACTCCGTCTGCTTATGGAAGAAAACATAAAAGAAGTAAAACCGTCCACCCGCTTAACCGATTCGGTGGCCTGTCTTTCCGGGGATAGCGCCGACATGAGCGCCTACATGAAAAAAATTCTCAAGGCCTCGGGTCAAAAAACACCGGACACAAAAAGGATCCTCGAACTGAACATGGACCATCCGGTTGTCGATAAGATCAATTCGATCTTTGAAAAGGATTCTGCCGCGCCGGTTCTAAAAGATTACGCCAACCTTCTGTTTGACCTTGCCACCATAAGCGAGGGTGGCAAAATAAACGACCCTGCCGCTTTCACCCGACGGGTGGGTGAGCTGATGTGCGACGCATTAAAATCGTGAACGATTAAAGAACCCTGTAGCTTGCTTGCTACAGGGTTCTTTAATAAACTATTGTTTTGCCATTAAGCCATCGACCTACCCGGGAAGGTACCGGCAGCGTCTCAGGCTCTTTTCAAGTCCGAAATGTAGCTGATCACGGTTTTCTTGACGTTTTATTTTTTCAATAGAGGAAAACCCATGGCTTCCCGCTGTTTCAGATATTCTTCCGCGCAGGCCCTGGCAAGGTTTCTTATCCTTGCTATATAACCGGTTCTCTCAGTTACACTGATGGCTCCGCGCGCATCAAGAAGATTAAAGGTATGTGAACATTTCAGGCAGTATTCATAAGCAGGGATAACCAGCCGGTCTTTGATCGTTTTCACTGCTTCGGCTTCGTATCTGTTAAAAAGGTTCAGAAGCATATCCACATCAGCTTTTTCAAAATTATATGTTGACTGCTCAACTTCCTCCTGATGATGTATATCTCCATATAATATCCTGTCGTTCCATTTTAAATCATAAACATTATCTATTCCCTGAAGATACATTGCAATACGTTCCAGGCCATAAGTAAGTTCTACTGAAACAGGATGGAGTTCAATACTGCCGGCTAATTGAAAATATGTGAACTGACTGATTTCCATGCCGTCCAGCCAGACCTCCCACCCCAGGCCTGAAGCTCCAAGAGTCGGTGATTCCCAGTCATCCTCAACAAACCTGATGTCATGATCAAGGCAATCAATGCCTAACATGCTCAGGCTTTGAAGATACTGCTTCTGGACATCAAGCGGAGAGGGTTTAAGTATGACCTGAAACTGATAATAATGCTGCAGTCGATTTGGATTTTCACCATAACGTCCGTCTGTAGGGCGTCTTGAGGGCTGGACATAAGCGGCTTTCCAGGGCTCAGGGCCAAGAACCTTAAGAAGCGTTGCGGAATGAAATGTTCCCGCGCCTACCTCAATATCATAAGGTTGAATCAGTGTGCATCCTTTGCGTGCCCAGAACTTCTGTAATGAAAGTATTATTTCCTGAAAATACATTTGTTTCCTCTATTTGTTATTTTTTAAACAAGCTAATATTTGATGGCTTCGTAAAAAGTCTCAAAAATATTCCCTTTCTAACAGTCTAACAGTCTTCAGCCTGATCCCCTAACCCTTAATCCCTTAATCCTTCATTAACCTCTAAACCTTTAGAATCAATATTCACATCAAGAAGACATGCCTCTTTCCTTTTTAAAAGAGCCTCTCCCCAGGCATGCCTTAACCTGCTTATATCATTAATTTCGCCTATTGCCCATATACAGCCACCACCGCCGGCTCCTGTAAATCTCGCGCCGCATTTGTGATTCACGGCCAGATCAACAAGCCTTATTCCCATTTTATCAAGCACATCAGGCGTCATTTTTCTTCTTATAGCTGTTTCTCTGTTCATTGCAATGCAGGCATTCTTAAAGTTTTTTTCAAGAAGAGCTTTATTAAACATTTGAGTACATGAAATTATCTCGGCCCATAGTTTGTGGTATTTTCCGGAAACAAACTGTTTAATCCATTTCTGGTTGATATTTTTTGACTCGTGCGGAAATCCGCAATATGCCAATAATAAATGCTGCCTGAAATTATTAAAAAATTGTTTTTTAATAACAGCTCTTTTTTTAAAGGAATGGCCTTTGATATCTGATTTCCAGTACCATGAATTAACTCCTCCATAAACAGCGGCAAGCTGATCCTGAAGTCCGCACGGCAAACCTGCAACGCTTTCTTCAAGAGCATGTGCAAGTAATGCAATTTTTCGTCCCGGCACTTTGCTTTCTGCATGGTCCTGACTTATTCTTGCAAATGCGCCTGTAAGCGCAACTGCTGCTGCAGATGAACCTCCGAGAGCGCTGCGCGGAGGCGATGATGAATCAATATCAATATGCACGCCTTCAGCTCTGAAATATGATGCAATCGCAAACATAAGCCCTAAAGGATGATTAAAAGAAATCTTATCTGTGGGATATTCAGCGCTTTTAAATCCTCTTGAAGAAACTTTTATAATCCCTTCATTGTATGGGAAAAGACGGATTCTGGTTCTTAAATTCAACGCTATATTGAATGTGCATGGAGAAAGATGCCTCAGAGGATAATAAAATGTGCTGATATCCAGAGTTCCTCCCATGTCGATCCTGCACGGGGCTGAGGCCTCAATATACCGTTTTTTAAGAATACTTCTTATCCTCTGCATAATGTTTCCCGGATTCCAGACTCGGAGGCTGTCCGAGAATGGCTATTTCCCGCAATCTCTGCGTAAGGCTCAGAATTTAATCCTCAAAATACTCAATGTATTCCTGCGGTTAAAACCTTCGTCTTCCTTGACCTTGCAAAAAATTTCTCATTCTCGGACAGCCTCCTAGGTGTTCAAAAGTTGCTGTTTTTCCAATTTGAGGAGCAAAGCGACATCATCATTCAAAATTCGATGTTCGACCTGCCCGCAACGCTTCGCTTGCGAGGCGGACGGGTGTTAGATGTTCATCCCTTCAAAGGTTTTCA
>Ga0208648_1002373_pt1 | contig 13247 bp, 20 predicted proteins | sample AntAceMetag02UKL_FD_184772 | JGI IMG/M metagenome (GOLD analysis project Ga0208648, IMG submission 184772) | Saline lake microbial communities from Ace Lake, Antarctica - Antarctic Ace Lake Metagenome 02UKL (SPAdes) (version 2) | ecosystem: Environmental > Aquatic > Non-marine Saline and...
ATAGAGAAGCAGATGTCTACTATTTTTTTATATCTGGAAGTTTTTTTAGCAATTATCATCCCTTATATTTCTACAATCTACCCGCACAGGTCGGGATTTTTCAGGGAATATATATATTGCCGATACAAAGAATCACAAAATCAGGAAAGTGGATGCATCCGGTATAATATCAACCATAGCCGGCACAGGGGATGCAGGGGATACAGGGGACAATGGGGCTGCCACCTTAGCCAGGCTTAACGAGCCCAGGGGTGTTTTTATAAATTCATCAGGATCAATATATATTGCTGATACAAAGAATCACAAAATCCGGTGGATTAATGCATCTGGAAAGATCAGACCGATTGCCGGCACAGGAACTTCCGGTGATGCAGGTGACGGGGGCGATGCGCTTTCTGCCCTGCTCAATGAGCCCAGTGGTATTTTTAAGGATGCCACAGGTATTTATATTGCCGATACAAAGAATCACAAAATCAGGAAAGTGGATACATCCGGTGATATTTCAACGTTTGCCGGCACAGGAACTCCCGGTGATGCAGATGACGGGGTGACGGATCCGCTTTTAGCCCTGCTCAATGAACCCCGGGGTGTTTTTAAGGATGGTACGGATCTTTATATTGCCGATACAAAGAATCACAAAATCAGGAAAGTGGATGCATCCGGTATAATTTCAACCATAGCCGGTACAGGGGATGCCGGGAATACAGGCGATGGGGCAGCTGCCACTTCTGCCAGGTTGAACGAACCCAATAATATGGTGTTCTTTTCAGGAGAACTATATATAGCAGACACAAAGAATCACATAATACGGAAGGTTGATACATCAGGGGACATATCAACCATTGTCGGCGGTGGCGTTTTGGGAGACGGCGGGTTTGCCCGCCTGGCCAGGCTCAATGAGCCCAACGGTATTTTTAAGGATGATACAGATCTTTATATCGCAGATACAAGGAACCACAGGATTCGAAAAATAGATCTTTTAACCAATATCATCACGACCATTGCCGGTACGGGAGAAGCAGGCAGCACAGGGGACGGGGGAGCAGCCACCTCTGCCCGCCTGAATGAACCCAGAAGTGTATTTGTGGCGCCTTCTGGCAATCTGTATATTGCCGATACAAAGAATCACAAAATCAGGCGGGTGAATACCTCAGGGACCATTTCAACCTTTGCCGGAACGGGAAGCTCTGGAGATGGATCAGACTTTTCATACTCAGCTACCAGTGTTGCATTGGACGAACCCTATGATGTTATGATAGAGGGTAACTATCTTTATATAGCCGATACAAAGAATCACAAAATCCGGAGAATGAATGCCTCTGGATGGATATGGACGATTGCCGGTACGGGAAGTGCGGGAGATTCAGGGGACGGGGGAGCTGCAACATCAGCTAAACTAGATGAACCCCGGGCTGTTTCCATGGATATGTCCGGCAATCTTTATATTGCCGACACAAAGAATGATAAAATCCGGAAGGTGGATACATCCGGTGATATATGGACGGTCGCTGGTACTGGTGATGATGGCGATATAGGGGATGGGGATTTGGCAATTAATGCCAGGTTTAAAGAGCCTGTAAGTGTTTTTGTGGATCGCAACAGCAATATTTTTATAGTAGACAGGGGCGCAAGGCGGATCAGGGTGGTTAATGCTGGTGATGAAAAAATTTACCACCTTGCTGGTACCGGAGACTCTGATGATACGGCAGATCTGCCGGCTGTTCTTGCAAAATTTAAAGATCCGGCCGGGATCACCATGGCAACTTCCTATGGCGGCAGCCAGATTTTTATAAGTGATACGGGGAATCATAAAATTAAAGTTCTTGAGTTCAAGACTGTTTACGGACTTTAAGGGGCCGGGCGCGCATCCCCCGGGACAGGATGGCAAAGAGTTTGGACCTGGTTCAGACATAGCTTTCCTATCATTTGTCGAAAATGCCAGTATTGGCATTTTCGACAAATAGCGGAAGACCTTTGAACAACGCAATCGGCAATGTGGCTGGTTATTACAAAAATGAAGAGACAATCTTCCGGTTGTAAATGAAAGATTTCAGGGGTCATAATGTAATTTTTTTATCAAAATGGTTCTTGACCCGGGATAATATTAAGTTTATACTTTGAAGTATAAACTTAATGCATTGGAGGCCATTATGAAAGCCACGGCAAAAGATCTGAGGTTTCACTCAAAAGAGCTCATCAATACGGTCACCAAGGGTGAAGAAGTAGTTATCACTTATCGCGGAAAACCGTGCGCCAAGCTTGTCCCCTATGAAGAGCTCAAAAAGGAAAAAAAGAAAAATGAATTATTCGGGATGTGGAAAGATAACGACAGGGTCGAGAATATTGATGGGCATATTAGGAGCTTGAGAAAAGGAAGATTCTAAATGATCGTCGATACAGATGTTCTAATCTGGTATTTAAAAGGGAATGAAAAAGCATATAAGGTTATTGAGAATGCAAACAATTTTTTTATTTCTGTTGTTACTTATATGGAACTTGTCCAGGGAATGAGGAGCAACAAAGAATTAAACAATCTTCGTAAAGCGCTTCATATCTGGAACGCCCAAACTCTTTATATTTCCGAGGGAATTTCCGCCAAAGCAATGTTTTACGTTGAGCAACACTTTCTCAGTCATTCAATGCAATTAGCCGATGCGCTCATAGGTGCTACTGCAGTCACTTATGGCACCCCCATTCTCACAGCAAATGATAAGCATTACAAAATAATAAAAGACCTTCAAATCAAAAAATTCAGGCCATGATATCTTGGTCTTTGCACATCCATGACCATCAGGGCTGTGGCAAGACCGTCGGCAAAGGTGCAGTCCTTTGAAATAACAGATAGGAAGATAAAAGATCAATGATGAGCAACTCGATCCAATTCTTCACGGATTACCTGACGAATAACCGTCTCGTCGAGAGGTTTCCCGCTTTTCGAAAGATATTCTCTGAGGGCCTCGTTGATCATCGTCTGGTATCCATATCCAACTTTATCCCCTCGTGCACGGAAATCATCAAGGATGTCCGTATCAAGATACATTGTAATTCTGGTTTTTCCTTTGGTTGGAACAACCTGGCCTCTTTTAGCATTCTCAAAATTATATTCCTTTTTCATATTGTTTCCTTTCCGATGGTGTCGCCTTTCTGGTTGAAATCAAGCGGATGTTATCGGTACGGTATGAATAAACAACGGCGAGTATTCGACCAACCGCATCAGAACCAACAGTCACAAATCGCTGTTCATTTGCAACGACGTGCTCTTCTAAAGTCATGGCAAATGGATCATAAAGTACCATCTCCGCATCGGAGAAGCGTATCTTATGTTTTTTAAAATTGATTTCAGCTTTATTGGAGTCCCAAGTTATGTACATTACAGAATGTATACATATATTATATGTACGTGTCAATAGTCTTGTTTGGTTTTACACTTAACTATTTGAATATTGAGCAAAAACGGCACAACAAATGTATAAACCGGACTGCATATCGCCTCTGCAGACCGAAAGTTAAGTGATCTTGGCATTTTTACCTTGATTAAAAACCCGGCGTAGCAGCTGGTTATACTGGTGTTCAGACGTTGATATTCCATGTTTTGATTATTAGTATGTCAACTGGATTTCATCTCAACAAAGCATAGTCAGAATCCGTTCTGGAAAGCTGTCTGCCCAATCAAGAGTTGAAGAAATTAAAGAGTATATTTATGGATGGGCGAATGCAAGAAATCTTATAATAAATGACTGTGAGTGAATGGTTTATACTTTGTGTAGAGATCGTGGGCCGAGCCCATGCTCCATTTCTTCGGTATGCTGCTCCTGGGTTCAACCGTTCAGGGGGTTTTCGAAAAAAGGCTTATTAAAATGAAACAGGACTTTAACCTCTCAATAAATAAATCAAAGCTCTTTTTCCTATCATTTGCCGAAAATGCCAGTATTGGCAGATTCGGCAAATAGCAGAAGACCTTTGAACAAGGCAAGCCTGACAATCCATTAATCCAAAATCCATTAATCCATTAACCCAAAACCGTGCATCAGAAATTGTCGGAAATACCAATATTGGTAATACCGATAATTAATTAAAATTATTTTACCACAAAGCGATCAAAATTGTCAGACGTATGGCTGATGAATTTGGTCGTTTTTTTTTGGATGATCATGCATTCTGTATCCTCAAGCCGGTTAACAAGGGCTATGGCTTTTTGCATATCCATGACCATAAGGGCTGTTGCAAGACCGTCGGCAAAGGTGCAGTCCTTTGAAATAACAGATGCACTGACAATTTGATTGTCAACTGGAAATCCTGTTTTAGGGTCAATGATATGGGAATAGGTTTTTTTATTTATTTCCAAAAAATTTCTGTAATTCCCACTTGTGGCAATGGCATGGTTATTCAAGCGGATAATTTTAAATAAGTTCTGGTTTGAAAATTGTTTATCCGGTTCGCTGATACCCACGGACCAGGGTTTTCACCGTTCCATCCCAGGAGCCGTCTGTCATGTCATATAGCTTTTTAACAGTGATAAATTTTATGGTGTAAAAGGTTCCCATGGTCTTGCCGGAACGGGATCTTCCAGAGACACTGTGGGGCTGCCGGTCGTCCTTGTAAAATTCAAAGACCCAACCGGGATTGCCATGGCATCCTCCTATGGCGGTAGCAGGATCTTTATCAGTGACAATGGAAAGTTTCCACTAATTAACACTGTTCGGCCTCCAAAATTCGGCTTGACAAAAAAAATAAGCATGAGTACAATTGTACCAATGAACATTATAGCAGACACAAATACGTTTTTAGCTGTCACTCTTTATGAGCCAGAAAGAGATGAGATTATCAGACTTACTTTAGGCCATGATTTAGTTGCACCGGATATATTACCCTTTGAGATTGGAAATGCTTTATCAGCAATGCTTAAAAGACGTAGGCTTGAGCCTGATAAACTGCTATCTGTTTGGGATGCTACACAGCAAATACCTGTTGATTTGCGTAACGTTGATATTCGTGAAGCACTGAAAATAGCATCTCAATTTAATATCTATGCATATGATGCATATTTTTTAGTGTGTGCCATTTCTTTACACAGCCCTTTAATTACTCTTGACCGACGGATGAATGAAGTCGCTCAGAGTTTAGGGATTCATATTATGGAGGTAACCTGATGAAAGTCTATACATATTCAGAAGCCCGTCAAAAATTTTCTATGGTTCTCGACATTGCCCGATTTGAAGATGTTATTATTAAGCGCCGAGGGGGTGAAACCTTCAAAATTATATTTACCAAATCACCAAAATCACCTTTTGACGTTGCAGGCATAAAAACAAAAGCAACAACTAAAGATATTCTTAATGCGGTAAAAGAGTCTCGATCAGGGGCTGGCGAACCAGGCGTTGAGCTGATCCGTGGCTACTGATAGGCTCTCGAAGGTTTCGGCTTTAACATAAATTTGAACCATGCTGAGTTTGTCAGCATTAAGCCCCCGACAGCTCAACTTAACCGTTCTGTGTCTAATCGGTAGCAAATATAGTTCATTTAAATATTGACAAAATATCAATATGGTATATACTTATTGGTATAGCTCACTCAAATAAGGAGGTTAAAATGGATACTGCTAAACTATTCCTTAACGGTCGCAGTCAGGCAATACGCTTACCAAAGGCTTATCGATTTGAAGGTAAAGAGGTATATATCAAAAGAATTTCTGAAGGGATTCTCCTGATACCCAAGGATAAAACAATATGGGGTGTTTGGGAAAAAAATTTGAAAAAGTATGACAAACCTTTTATGACTAATCGGAATCAACCTGAATCTCAACAGGAAAGAGTTGGCTTGAATGAACTTTTTGATTGATACAAACATATGTATTTACATTATGAACAAAAGACCTCCTGAAGTAATTCACAGATTTAAGAATACAGATGTGGGTCAGATCGGCATTTCCACTATTACAGTTTCTGAGCTCAGTTACGGAGCTTCAAAAAGTCAGCTTCAAAAACAAAATTTTAAGCGTTTGGAAGAATTTCTTGCTCCCTTTGAAATCATTCCCTATGACCAGGACGCATCGCAATGTTACGGTGCAATACGGTGCCAACTTGAGAATCAGGGTAATATAATTGGTCCACTTGATTTGCTGATTGCCGCTCATGCATTAAGTAAGGATTTGATCCTGGTTACAAATAATGAAAAAGAGTTCAAACGAATAAAAGCTTTAAAAGTTGAAAACTGGGTTGAGTAAGTCTTGACCGACACAGAACAAAGCATAACAAAGCTAATGCAGCCGACGCAAAAAGCCACGCGGCAGATTAACGTCGTAACGGAATAAATTTGAGAACGAGTTAAAAAAGCTGGGTTGGTGGTTTCTGAGACATGGTGGTAACCATGATATTTGGACCGATGGAGACAGGCAGGAACCAATCCCTAGGCACAGCGAAATCAATGAAAAGCTTGCTCGTTCAATAATACGTAAGGCAAAAAGAGGAGGCCAATCATGAGATTTTCAGGTAAAATATATAAAGACGGCAAATTCTGGCTGGCAGAAATTCCGATTCTCGATTTAATGACCCAAGGTCGAACAAAACCCCTTGCAGTTTGGCCCAGGCCTGTCAGCTGAGTTTGTCAGCATTAAGCCCCCAACAGCTCAACTTAACCGTTCTGTCCTTCAATCAATACTAAAGCGTACTCAAATTATTTCTTGACATTGGTACCGCCTCATAGTACTGTCATCTTATGAAACGTAAACACCGGAAAACACTTGAACGAATCTTCTCACACCCTGTAAGCGCAAATATCAAATGGCAGGAGATAGAAGCTTTGTTTAATTCTCTTGGTGCTGAGTTGATTGAACGTGAAGGTTCTCGGATTGAGGTGTTTCTTTTCAATGAGGTTCGAGTCTATCACCGACCTCACCCAAGCCTTGATACTGATAAGGGTGCAGTAGCAAGTATTAGAAAATGGTTAAAAGAAAAGGAGGTGTTACCATGATGAATTTAATGAAAATTAATAATATTAATGCTGTGATCAAGTATGACCCTGAGATTGAAATGTTTAGAGGTGAATTCGTTGAGCTAAACGGAGGTGCAGATTTTTATGCTAAGGATATTGAAAGTTTAAAAAAAGAAGGTGCTATTTCTCTCAAAGTTTTCCTTGATGCTTGCAAGAAACGTAATATTGAACCTAAAAAGAAATATTCAGGGAAATTTAATGTACGTGTACCTTCCAATCTTCATGCAAATATTGCCAGTGTAGCTATGGCCGAAGGGAAAAGCTTAAATCAATGGATCGTAGATACTTTAGAACATGCTGCTCCTGGGTTCAACCGTTCAGGGGGTTTTCGAAAAAAGACTTATTAAAATGAAACAGGACTTTAATCCCTCAATAAATAAATCAAAGCTCTTTTTTCTATCATTTGCCGAAAATGGCAACATTGCCAAATTCGACAAATAGCAGAAGACCTTTGAACAAGGCAAGCCTGACAATCCATTAATCCAATATCCATTAATCCATTAACCCAAAACCGTGCATCAGAAATTGTCGGAAATGCCAATATTGGCAATATCGACACTTTGCTCTCCCGTATAAATAATTAAAATTATTTCACCACAAAGCGATCAAAATTGTCAGACATATGGCTGATAAATTGGGTCGTTTTTTTTTGGATGATCATGCATTCCGTATCCTCAAGCCGGTTAACAAGGGCTATTGCCTTTTGCACATCCATGACCACAAGGGCTGTGGTAAGGCCGTCGGCAAAGGTGCAGTCCTTTGCGATAACAGATGCACTGACGATTTTGTTGTCAACGGGAAATCCTGTTTTAGGGTCAATGATATGGGGGTAGTTTTTTTTATTTATTATAAATATTTTGCCTTTAATGCAATATCCGAAACAACTCTTTAGGGAAGTGATTGCAAACAAATTGGGGATTGACCGGAAGACGATTCATAAGCATTAAGGGAAAATGCCAATATCGGCATTTTCCCTTAATGGCAATTTTACCATTCCAAGATTCTAAGCTCTTCCTTGTTTCTGATGATTAAAGTATCCATACAATATTGTATAGCAGATAAAAGAAAATGACGTCAGCCCTGAATGGGGAGATTTTGGGCATATTGACAACAGTACACATTTACAGTACTGTTAAAGTAAAGATATAAAAATTGAGGGTAAAATTATGAATGAAACAACGGCAAATGAATTTCGAAAAAAGCTCAAACATTATGTTGATATGTCGATTTTAAATCATGATGTCTTGAGAATTAAGCGCCGTACGGGTGAAAATTTTGTTGTGCTTGGGGAAAAAGATTGGAAAGCTATTGAAGAAACATTATATCTTAACCAATTTCCCGGTCTTGTTGAAAGTATCAAGGATTCAGCAAAAGAGCCTTTAGATGAGGGGACGTATCAATATTCAACATCGACTGATCTATGATATAGACAAAAAAGATAAAATAGTTCATGTACTCAGGATGTGGACACATTATAAATAATGCGTGTAATTCAAGAGGCAACAAAACTAATCTCCATTAATCCATTAATCCATTAATCCATTAATCCATTAATCCAAAATCCTGTATCAGAAATTATCGGGAATGCCAATATTAGCAATATCGATAATTTCCTCTCCAGTTGGCAGCCGGTATTTTTTTCGTGCTTGACGATTGTTCTTGATGTGTGTATATTGGGAACAATAAAACAGGGAGGGTTATCATGTCTAAAGCACGCTTAAATATCAGCCTTGATCAGGATTTAGTGGATTTTGTCAAGGTATATGTTCGAGAAAACCGAACAACCGTCGCTGATGTCATTACGCAATTTGTTCTCTCACTAAAACGGCATGCGCAGGGAGAGAGTATGGAGATCATACTCTCGGATCCTGATTTTTACAAAGCGATACTCAATGTAAAGTCCACGCTCAGCGATGGCACGGCCAAATGGCATACCTTTGAGGAAGTTTTTGACGACTGATGAAAGCAAAATTTGAAAAAGCATTTCTGACAGGCGTTCGGAAACATGCCAGCATAAAGAAGCAGATTGAGCAGAAAGTTCGCCAGATTATGGAGCACCCAGTTGAACTTGGAGAACCTTTGAAGGGCAACGTGCGAGGGTTTTACTCCTGCCCGGTCAAGCGTAATTTCATCATCATCTACTTGTATTGTACGGCATGCCGAAAAAAGGGAGATGCTGAATTTGTTGGCTGTTTCGATTGTTTAACAACCTCTGACGAAACTATTAAATTTGTACTATTGGGACCCCATGATGAAGCATACAACATTAAATAATTAATTAAAATTATTTCACCACAAAGCGATCAAAATTGTCAGACGTATGGCTGATAAATTGGGTGGCTTTTTTTTGTATAATCAGGCATTCCGTATCCTCAAGGCTGTTCACAAGGGCTATGGCCTTTTGCACATCCATGACCATCAGGGCTGTGGTAAGGCCGTCGGCAAAGGTGCAGTCCTTTGCGATGACAGATGCACTGACCATGTTCTTTTACAAGGCGGGCTCTCATAATAACCGGACAATTTATTTGCTCCTAAAATTACAACATGCCAATATTGATATTTTTAAAATGGTGATATATAATTAAAATTGGCGATTGCAGGCGAACCCATCTTTAAAATAGAACCCTTAAAATAAAAGGCAATAAATATGGATACAATCTTAAAAGCCATTCCATAAATGTATAAACCGGACTGCATATCGCCTCGGCAGACCGAAAGTTAAGTGATCTTGGCATTTTCACCTTGATTAAAAACCCGGCTTAGCAGCCGGTCATACTGGTGTTGGCCTTCAAATAGCAATTAAACATAGAATTGGGTATAGGATTAAAAAATGCAGAAAACTTTTGATGATATCGAGAAACATGTTGCTCAGGCTGTAGCCCATTATTGGCTTACCCGAAAAGCATAAAAGGACAAGCAAAAGAGGAGTGGGGTATCTGATGCAGGTCTTAGAAGTGCGGTTACTGGTGGCGCACAAATGAATGGTTTTATAACCCTATTCAAGGATTTGATTGTTAATGCTGGGATTGATAAGGATTACATTCATGAAAAAAAGTCACTAGAGCTCCCAGGATTTTTTAGGCCGACCAAAGAGTGGGACTTGTTGGTTATTAAAAATGGTCAGCTAATAGTCGCCATTGAAGCTAAATCCCAAGTGGGACCTTCATTCGGGAATAATTTCAACAATAGGACCGAGGAGGCTATGGGAAGCGCTCTCGATTTATGGACTGCTTTCAGAGAGGGAGCCTTCAATGGAGGGGCTCAGCCTTTCCTCGGATATTTCTTTATGCTCGAAGATTGTCAAGCCTCAAATCGACCAGTTAAAGTAAGGGAACCTCATTTTAAAGTATTTCCTGAATTCGTCGGTGCTTCATATATGAAACGCTATGAACTTTTTTGCCAGAAACTTATTCTTGAACGTCACTATACGGCCTCATCTTTTATAACATCTGCAAGTGAACTCGGGATTGAAGGTATTTATAATGAACCGGCAAACGATCTTTCTTTTAAAAATTTTGCGAAATCACTTATTTCTCATGTTGGAATCTTTGTATGAAAAGCAATAAACAAAAGACCTGTCACAGACTAATAAACGGAGATGCGAGAGATCTATCCTTCTTGTCCGATGAATCTATTCACTTGGCAGTTACCTCACCTCCATACTGGAATCTGAAACGCTATAATGAAAACCCTGATCAATTGGGGCACGTAAATGACTATGAATCATTTTTAAGTGAGCTCGAAAAGGTATGGCGTGAAGTTTTCCGTGTGCTTGTTCCGGGGGGCAGGTTAGTATGCGTTGTGGGCGACGTGTGTGTATCAAGACGGAAATTCGGACGTCATCTTGTTTTTCCTTTGCATTCTGATATCTGTGTTTTATGCAGGAAAATTGGTTTTGATAACCTCAATCCCATTATCTGGCATAAAATAGCAAATGCCAGTTTCGAAGTTGAAAATGGTTCTAAATTCTTAGGGAAACCATATGAACCCAATGCAATCATTAAAAATGATATGGAATTCATTTTGATGCAGAGAAAACCAGGCGGCTATCGAAAACCAACTGAATTGCAGAGAAAATTAAGCAAAATAGATAAGAAGGATTTTAATGCCTGGTTTCAACAAATTTGGAATATCACTGGGGCATCAACCCGGAACCACCCCGCCCCCTTCCCGATTAAACTCGCATCCCGTCTTGTTAGAATGTTCTCATTTCAGGGTGATACAGTTCTAGACCCTTTTTGTGGCTCTGGAACAACCATGGTGGCATCTTTAAAATACGGAAGAAACAGCATAGGGATGGACATTGATCCCGAATATTGTCGTATGGCTGCACAATTCTTAAAAAAAGAAAGCGGCAATCTTTTTTTGAACACAGAATTGATATTTGAAAAAATGATTCTTGACAATACCGGTCATATGCAAGTTTGTGAAGACCAGGCTCTCTACGAAGTCCGGTCAGCCAGAAAAACAATGGGATAGGCCAACAATGGCATGGAGATAGAAGCTTTGTTTAATTCTCTTGGTGCTGAGTTGATTGAACGTGAAGGTTCTCGGATTGAGGTGTTTCTTTTCAATGAGGTTCGAGTCTATCACTATATTTGAAATATCGACACTTTGTTTCTCCTCGTATAAGCAATTAAAATTATTTCACCACAAAGCGATCAAAATTGTCAGACGTATGGCTGATAAATTGGGTCGCTTTTTTTTGAATGATCAGGCATTCCGTATCCTCAAGGCTGTTCACAAGGGCTATGGCCTTTTGCACATCCATGACGATAAGGGCTGTTGCAAGGCCGTCGGCAAAGGTGCAGTCCTTTGAAATAACAGATGCACTGACGATGTTGTTGTCAACTGGAAATCCTGTTTTAGGGTCAATGATATGGGAATAGGTTTTTTTATTTATTTCAAAAAAAATTCTGTAATTTCCGCTGGTGGCAATGGCATGGTTATTCAAGCGGATAATTTTAAATAAGTTCTGGTTTGAAAATTGTTTATCAGGTTCGCTGATACCCACGGACCAGGGTTTTCCTTTTTTGTTTGTGCCTGAGCCATAAAGCTCTCCGCCTATTTCCACAAGAACATCATGGATGCCGGATGAGGTAAAAAGTCTTGCCAGGGCATCCACGCCATAGCCTTTTGCAATGGATCCCAGGTCAAGGGTGATGTCAGCGGTTTTTAAAAGGGTCTGCTGCCCTTTGATATCAATGTGATGAAATCCGGTTTTTGATAAGGCCAAAGCGATTTTATCGGCTTCAGGTATCGTGTGGATGCTTTTTTTTGTCCCAAATCCCCAGAGATCAACCAGTGGTTTCACAGTTCCATCCCAGGAGCCGTCTGTCATGTCATATAGCTTTTTAGCTGTTAACATTGTGTCATAAAAGTCAGAAGAGACTTTCACCGGGGTTCCGATTTTTTGATCGTTAAAAAGGGAAAGCTCGCTTTTCGGGTCATACACGGACAGTTTTTTATTGATGTCTTTTAATCTTTTATCCACCCTTGCCTGCCACAGGGACAGGGATATTTTTTTGCTTGAAATAAATTTTATGGTGTAAAAGGTACCCATGGTCTTGCCGGAAAGGGTGAACTCCTGTCCAAAATGAGCGGCAAGCCCCTTTGAATGGAAAATAAAAATAGACAGGCAAATGCAAAAAATGATGGTTTTTGTAAATTTCATTTATTCAATTCCCTTTTTGTTTTTTATTTATTATAAATATTTTGCATTTAATGCAATAGCATTAGCATTTCTCCCAGGGAAGGATTGCAAAAATTGGGGATGGATTATAAGAAGATTCATAAGCATTTAGGGGAAATGGCGGCATTGCCAAATTCCCTAAATGCCGATTTAACCATGGCAAATATACCATAGATACGAGGCATATTATGAATAAAAAAATTGTTAAGATAAACAAGGCACCCGTTGAATTGTATAAAATTTTAAAATTTGAAAATATTGCTTCCAGCGGCGGGGAAGCCAAATTCATGATAAATGATGGTTTTGTGGAAGTAAACGGGAGTATTGAAACGCAGAAGCGCAAAAAAATATATCCCGGAGATATTATTAAAACCAATGATCTGGTCCTTGAAATAAAACTTATAGAAGACTTATCGGCGGTGCAATGACCCTGCTACCTGAAAACAAATGACAGCTACAGCATTGGCAACATTAAGGGAATTTTTCCGGCCATACATGGGGATATGAACAAAGGAGTCACATGTTTTTCTGACATGGGATGAGATTCCATATTCTTCATTTCCAA
>Ga0208648_1002377_pt1 | contig 13241 bp, 16 predicted proteins | sample AntAceMetag02UKL_FD_184772 | JGI IMG/M metagenome (GOLD analysis project Ga0208648, IMG submission 184772) | Saline lake microbial communities from Ace Lake, Antarctica - Antarctic Ace Lake Metagenome 02UKL (SPAdes) (version 2) | ecosystem: Environmental > Aquatic > Non-marine Saline and...
CGCGGGTACTTCCAATGATGTAAGCTGAACGTGCTGTAAATCAGGTCGAACTGCCCCAGAGATCCAAAGACATTCCTATCGCCCGCATCGCCAACCAGAAACCGTATCCTGTCCGCCAGCCCAGCGCGTTCGACATACTCTCTGGCGACCGAGACCATATCCGGGGACATCTCGACACCCGTAATCTGTGCGTCTGGTTTCTCTCGAGCGACTGCAACCGTCAGCACCCCCGGGCCTGGGCCGACCTCGAGATATCTACTGCCCACATCGAGGGCCCTGAGATGCTTCAAGAACCCTCGATATTGCACCATGAGCCCTTCGGCCATCTCGGCATACCTGGCTGCGGTCTCTGGACCGACAAGGGCCCCATCTTGACCGCATTCCAAAACGCGTGCGAACATCTTGTTCCTCCATCGTATAGATTTGGCTCGAATCATCCGGCCTGGCTTAACTCTGCCACAAACTTGTGAAGAAATTATGGAAAAGTACGACAGATTTCGTGAACATTCCCCACTTTGCCCTAACCTTCCGTCAAGAATAACACTTTCGAGTCATTAACGCTCCCCTCCAAAATTGACCCTTTTGCGTGGCGACAATCCTGCCTCCGTCTGCTATACTGATGCTGAAAGAGGCGAGATCCTGCACGCCCATCGAGGGAGATACCAAGATGAAACAGCAGCACTACGAGATCCGGGTCAAGGCCCACCTGTCCGCCGATTGGTCGGACTGGTTTACAGGGCTAACCGTCCGCCAGGAGGCGGATGGTGAGACCGTCCTATCCGGCCCACTGGATCAGGCGGCGCTGCACGGGGTCCTGGCCAAAATTCGCGACCTGGGGCTGGTGCTGGTCGCCGTCAACCAAAGCATGCAAGGAGAGCGATGAAAACGAAAATCAACCGCAGGAGCTTTCTCAAGCTGTCCGCCGTGACCGCCGGCGTCGCCATCCTTGGCGGTGGCGTGGGATATGCGCTGCTCAGGAACCCCGACCCGCTTGCGGATTTCTACGCCAGCACGGAAAAGGTGCTGTGCGCGCGCTTTGGGCAGAGCCGGGCCGAGAGTCTCATCCACGGTATCCGGCAGGAGTACGAAGCGCTGGCCCTGGACGCGCCGCACATCGGCGGCGAGGAGAACGTGTTCACTGAGTGGCTGACCTATGGCGTCTACTACCTGGCCGTGTACCGCGTGCTCGCTTCCCAGGATCAATCGGTCGAGCAAGTGGGGCGCGTCATCTACGAGACCTACGAGGTGATGGCCGACCGCCCCCAGTGGCTGATTGGCCTGGTAGGCAGCCTCAAGTACAATCAGGGATACGTCGAGCAATTGAAGTCGGCGGCTGCGGTATCGCAGGAGCGGCGCTACCCAGAAGATTGGGTGTGCACGTTCGTCGAGGGCGACGGCGAGACGTTCGACTATGGGCTGGATGTTACGGAATGCGGCATCTGCAAGTTCTACCACGCCCAGGGCGCAGACGAGATGGCGCCGTACATGTGCCTCAGCGACTATGTCGTGAGCCGGGCTTTCGGCAGAGGGCTGGTGCGCTACAAGACGGTCGCCGAAGGGGCCGAGGTGTGCGACTTTCGGTACAAGCAAGGGCGCGAGACGTTCGTGTATCCACTGCGAAACGGCTGGCCGCCATAGTTCATACAAGTGTAGGAGGAGTCTTCACCATGGGAATCATGCAAGCGATGTTCAAACAGTTTCGCAAACCGACGGGCTGGTTGGGAAAGATTGCCGGGCTGGGGATGAACAGGGAACACGAAAAAGTCTGGCGCTGGGGGCTTGAGCACATCGCCATCGCACCCGACGCCGTGATCCTCGACGTGGGGTGCGGTGGAGGTGGTACGGTCAAGATACTGGCCCAGGCCGCATCTCGCGGCAAGGTCTATGGTGTGGACTATTCCGAGGATGTGCTCCTTACAGCCCGCCGGGTCAATCGAGCGCTCATCGAGCAGGGCCGCGTCGAACTCAAGTATGGAAGCGTCTCCGATCTGCCGTTCTCCGACGCCGCGTTCGACCTGGCGACGGCCTTCGAGACGAGCATGTTTTGGCCCAACCCGGTGGGGGACCTGCGAGAGGTGCAGCGCGTGCTGAAACCGGGCGGCACGCTCTTGATCGCCAACGAGGCATACGCGGACGTGAAGTTCGAGGAACGAAACGCCAAGTGGTCGCGCTGGGCCGATTTCCAGCTGCAAACGCCGGAAGAGACCCGCCAGTGCCTGGTCGAGGCCGGGTACGCTCAAGTGGAGATCGCCACGCTCCCCGAGAAGAACTGGATCGCGGCCATAGCACAGAAATAGAGGTGAAACAGAAATGACAGAACGAAAGATTGAACGCGAGGGCTCGAGCACAGCCGGCTACACCTGTTTTTCGCGGGCGTGTGCCACCAGGGAGCAGGACGAACGCTTCCGTGGGCCTGACTATCTGGCCGAGATCTTTCTCCCACCCATGCCCCGCATCCTGTTCAGCGTCCCCTTCCTGCGAAAACTGTGCATGCGCAAGCTGTTTCCGACTGGCATACACGAATACGTCCTAGCGAGGACCAGGGTATTCGACGAGGTCTTTGTGGACGCACTGGAGCGCGGCTTTTCCCAGATCGTGCTGCTCGGCGCCGGCATGGACACGCGGGCGCTGCGCTTTGAGGATAGGAACAGGGGCACGGTGATATTCGAACTGGACATCGACGCCACACAGCGGTACAAACGCGAGGTATACGAGCGCAAAAAGACCGCGCTGCCCGAGTCGCTCGTCTTTGTGCCCATTGATTTCAACAAGCAGCGTCTCGCCGACGTGCTGACGGAGGCGGGGTACCGAGAAGGGCAACAGACGCTCTTCCTGTGGGAGGGCGTGACGATGTACCTGGAAGCGGAGGCCGTGGACAGCACGCTGGCCTTTATCCACAGCAACGCGGCGAAGGGGAGCATCATCGCCTTCGACTATGTCCGCGCCTCGGTGCTCCGATACGAGAACACACTCTACGGCGAAAAAGATGTCCGTGGAACCGTCGCCCGCGCGGAAGAGGGATGGATATTCGGCATCGAAGATGGCGCGATTGAGGGATTTCTCGCCGAGCGTGGATTCAAGATGCTTTCGCACTACACGCCGTCCGATCTGGAAGCCGCCTATCTCACGGCTGAAGATGGTACGAAATTCGGACGCATCAACGAGACCCACTGCATCGTGATCGCCGGGGTCTAGTCCAAGTCTTTAGGAGAAACAAATGACCAAACAAACCACAGACTATGGTAATTGGGTATCCGCCAAACTGATCTACGGCTCAGCTGTGCTGGGTGCCCTGTTCTTGGGGCTGTCCTTCCTGCATCCGGCCTTCATCATCGGGGCGGTGCCCTTCCTCGCCGCGCTTGCCTACTTCGCCTACGCCCGCCGCGCATTCTCCCCGCGCGGTGGGAATATCCAGGCCAAGCTTTGGGAGATGGTGTTGGATCGTCTGAACTGGGATGGCAAAGGCCAGGCGCTCGACATCGGATGCGGCAATGGTCCGTTGACCATCGCCCTAGCCAAGCGCCACCCTGATGGACACGTGACTGGCATCGACTACTGGGGCCAAGCGTGGGACTATTCAAAGGCGGTCTGCGAGCGCAATGCGAAAGTCACAGACGTCGCCGAGCGGACGGGCTTTCAAAAGGCCAGCGCCTCTGCCCTGCCCTTCGAAGACAGCCTCTTCGACGCGGTCGTAAGCAATAACGTCTTCCACGAGGTGCGCGACGCCAAAGACAAGCGAGAGGTGGTCAGAGAAGCCCTGCGGGTAGTCAAAAAGGGCGGACGCTTTGCCTTCCAGGACCTGTTCCTGTCCAAAGAGCTGTATGGCGGGGTGGACGACCTACTGGAAACGATCAGAGGATGGGGAATCGCCGAGGTCGCGTTCGTGGACACCAGCGCATCCGATTTTATCCCCCGCGCGCTGAAACTGCCGTTTATGCTCGGTAACATCAGCATCATCCATGGGATAAAGTGAAGCGGTACGAGTGGTTTGAGTGAGGCTGATCGCCTCACAAGGGATTCTCCCACCTGGCCCGCTGCAAGCGATACAGCGGGCTTTTTTGGTTTGAGAAACGCTGACTCTCTTGACGACTCTTATACTTTGTAGTACAATATTTTGTACAAAATATAAGGGGCAAACTACAATGTCAGCCAAGCTGATCATCCTCGGTCTCCTACAAGAGGGCCCGATGCACGGCTACGAGATCAAGCGCCGCATCGAGCACGAGGCGATGGCCGAATGGGCCGGCCTCTCCTATGGCGCCATCTACTCTGCGCTGAACAAACTGGCCAGGGACGGCTTTGTAGAGAAAATCGGCACCGAGCAGGTAGGCAAACGCCCCTCACGCGACGTATACCAGATCACCGAGAGCGGGCGCGAGGAATTCCTGCGCCTGCTGCGCGAGGCACTGGGCACTGTCGCGTATCAGAACGACCCCATAGACATTGGCTTGCGCTTCATGGCTGCCTTGCCAGCTCAGGAGGTACGAGCGCTCCTGGAGGAGCGGAGGGCTGCGCTCAAGCAAGGGCTCCAGATGCTGAAGGGGGAAAAGGCAAGATTCGCACAGGGGCATCAGGGAGCGCCATATCTTGAGGGAGCCTGTGTGCTCTTCGACCACTGGCTTCTTCGATTGGAGGCTGAACTGACATGGCTGCAAGGCGTACTCGACAAGCTAGAACAAGGACTGTTGCCCTGATTCAACACTGTCAGGAGGCTGATCATGCTTAGACTCGAATGGCTACCTTTGGCTTGGCTCAGGACAGGGATGCTCGCCCTGACTGTGTACGCCGTCTTGCCTCTACTTGGGTTAAATCTCCGCAAGATCGCCTCGGTGATAAGACTGGGAAGGCTGCACGTCTACTACTTGATCATCGTCTTCTGGGAAATTATCACAGTGGCCATCCTATTCTGGCTGATGAGGGCACACGGCATTCCCCTAAATACCCTGGGCTTCCGCGGCGGCTTATCCCTCGAGGGCGTATTATACGCCATCGGCGGCGTGATCATCGGCGGGCTTTTGCGAGCGTCACACATTTGGGACAAGCTCCTGGAAAGCTGAGGAGGGCCACTGGAGGGCCAGCCCGCGAAAGAGGTGAGCCATTGGCAACTTCTGAACCTCGTAGCCTGTCAGTTCGAGCGGGCACTTGCCTCGGATACGCTCCTGGGCATCGTCGGAGAAGGGGGCGAAGCGGTAGACCTTCTCGAAGACGCCCAGGTAGAGCCGAGCGCTCTCGATGTTCTCGAAACCACAGAAGGTCTCGTAGTGCTGGGTGAAGATGCGAATCACTTCCTCGGTGGCGTTGTTGGTGGTGGGAATGGTTCGGCTCTCGATGGCGTCGACCAAGTAGGACCAATGACGCTCCAGGAAGTCAAAGAGGGCGGCCGCGTCTGGGGTTTGCGTGACGAAGGTCTCCCGTTGGGCCAGTACCTTTTCGTAGCGCCGCCGAGCCGTCCGTTTAGTACTGGCGTCGAAGGTATGGTCGATCTCTTCCAATAGCTGCTCTACCTCTGGGTAGGTCTCCGCGTAGTTTGTCCCATAAGCCTCTTTGGCATGCTCGCGTACTTGCTGCAGGGCGTGGAAGATGCACTCGTGGTGGACTGCTTCGGGGTAGACTTGGGCTACGACGCCCCTGTAGTCCACCCGCATGTCGGTGACGATGACGCGGGGATGGTACCCTTTGGCTCGCAGCGCCAGGAGGAAGGCGCGGGCGCTCTGTTTGGTGTTGTAGGGATAGATCTCGATGTGCAGCAGGTCGTAGGTGTAGCAGTCCACGGCCAAGTAGACGTACATCCAGCGCTTCATATCCCCCTCTGGTTTGTCGTTCTTCGGCACCAACACGTACTTCTCGTCTATTCCCACCACGCCGCTGGAACGTACGACACCAAAGAGGGCTGCCACCGGCAGCAACTGGTAGCCGAAGCCACTCACCCAGCGGTAGGCCGTCATCTTGCTCACCCCCAGCATCTGGCTGGTGCAGCGGTACACGCTGTGCGACCACTCATACGTCTGCAGCGCTGCCAGGTGATGGTCCAGTGTCCACTTCGAATACGGGATCAGATGCGGCGGCAAGTTGGTGAACGTCTTGTACTTGCACGCCAGGTTGTGGCAGTAATAGCGATGGACCGCTACTTTTTGCTCTGCGCCCTTCTCATCCACGTACCGCTTCCAACGTGGCTTGCGGCTCTTGCGCGAGACATCCGTCGTGCCACAGTAGATGCAGCGCACTGTCTCATCCTCCACCCACTCCCAGTGACCCAACAACAGCCGTTCCACCTGCAGTACCCAGGGCAGGGCCCGACGCGCCGGGGCCGGTCGGAGCTGCAATGCATCACACAACGTTCCCAGGTCTGTTAACGCTATCTGCTGCTCGTCGGTCAACCCGCCCAATGCTTCCAGCCGTTCCACCAGTCGCTGCACCTGCTCCAACAACTGCTTCACCAGCCACTCGTCTCGCGGCCGGAAGGATTCCGCACTGATTTGGTATTGTTTCTTCAGCCGCTGCCGCAAGAGCGTCCACCCGCTCTCCCGCCCGATCTGCTTCACTTGGGGCAAAGTGATCCGACTCCCCTGCGACCGCAGGTGCTCCCACATGCGCTGGGCTGACCACCACGGAAAGGCGGCCCAACCGTCGATGACCCGCTGGCGCACCTCCTCAGTCAATACCTCTCCCCATTTCTGGCTCAACATCCGCCGCCAATCTCGTTCCAACCAATACTTGAACCAGAGACTGATGTGTGGCTGCGGCACCTCAAACCACTCTGCCATCTGCTCCTGGCGCACGAACGGCGTCCGTCCATCCCGCGTGCGCCGACTGCATCGCTTCTCCCCCGGTACCTCCAGCAGTCCCAGAAAGATGACCAGCATACGCTCGTACATCTCTACATTCCCATCTACGTGTATCTCAAACTCCCCACTGATCCGCACGTGATACGTCCCCGCCTCGTCCCGCTCTACCTCGATATGTGGCACGCTTACCTCGACCCACTGGCTCAGTTTCCCCGCCGATAGCGCACACCTACTCTGCTCTCCCAGGATGGAAATGTGCTGGGCCAGCCACATCAATCCCAGACCTACGAATGCCAGACGACCGACCTCCTCCATCAGACGCCCTACTCCCCGGTACAACGGCCGTCTCCCCAGACCTGGCCAGACTGCTCCCCATCCCTTCCACAGCCACACCGCCCACGGCAACAGGCACACCCACTCCCACTCCCGGCAGCCGGTCAGAAACACCAGCAACATCAGCGCTTCGCTGCGCACTGCCGTCACCATCCAGCTCCGCCGCAGCCAGACCCATCCTACCCGCCAAGCGAACCTGTAGTGTCGGTGTCGCCGCCTCCGCCGTCGACGCTGCTCGTTTCCTATCCCCACCAACAGCGGCGGACAGGCCACCCACCCGCCGCTGCTCTCCAGAGAAACGCCCACTGCTGTCAGTGCTACCAGCCCCAATACCGCCATTGTGTGCGCGACAGCACCCCACTGTCGTTGGTGATTTGCCCATCCTATGGTACACTGCATTGGCCAGCCTCCTGTCGTGTCTTCTTGGCTGGGTACAGTGTACCCCATTTTCACGAGGCTGGCACTTCCCATTATATTCCGCTGACAGCCACCTTTTTCCCCTTTTAACGAACGCTGTCGTCCTATCCCCCCTCATTTTTGTCCCCTCCGTGATACGCTCGCGGCTTTTGTATCCCGTCGTGCAGCGGCTCATGAAAGCCCTCGGATGGTCCATGTTCTGGCAGCGCCGCGAGGATAGGGACTGGTTCCCTCGGACGAGCGACTATCTGAACTCAAAACGTAGCATCGTCGCGATGTTTCTCATCGTCGTGATCTGCATCCCAATCCTGGAGGAGATCATCTATCGGGGCTACGTCCAGACGGTCCTTTTCCAGAACCTGGATAACGTTTTCCTTGCCTTCCTGTTCACCTCTCTTATCTTTACGAGCATCCACTGCCTATCCGGCCCGGGCTTTATGCTCCTCATCTTTCTAGGGACCTTTCTCATATCGTTCGTATACTGGAGGACCGGCAGCATCTACCCCTGCATCCTGATGCACGCGCTCAACACACTGATAGGAGAGATCATCTTCCCACTTCTGGAAAAGAAAGGCAAGATAGGATAAGGCCCGCTACTTGGCGCTGGATACGTTGCGATAGTTGACGTTCGACTGCCAGGCGAACATGGCCGCCATCGGATTTCGCGTCTCCCACAGCGTGCGCATCGCCTTGCGCGCCAGCACGGGCCAGGCGTACATCCGCAGGCTGGATTCTCCCATCACCTGCGCCAGCACCTCTGGCGCCATACCCCGCGGCCGATGGACCGCCTCGCCCATATCGTAGCGCTCCCAGTCTTGGGGAAAGCTGGTATAGAGCAGCCGATCCTCGTCCCGCAACTGAGCGAACAAGCGCGTCCCCGGCAGCGGCGTCAGAAAGGTCTTTTGCATCACGTCGATCCTGCTGTGGACCATGTACTCGGCGCGGTGACGTAGCTTCTCCGGGGTGTCGCCGTCCATACCAAAGATAAAGGCCCCCAGGACGGCTATCCCTGCTCGGTGGATGCGACGAAACGCCCCCTCGTAGCTCTCCACACCTCGCTGCAGATTGAGCCGCTTGTTGACTTCCGCCAGCGCGCCCACCTCCTCCGCCTCCAGTCCCAAAAAGACCATCTTGCACCCCGCGCGCCCCGCCCAGTGCAGCACCTCGTCGTCGTCGGCAAAATTGAGCGACGCCTGGCAGAACCACCACTTGTCCAGCTTGCGCTCGACCATGCCGCGGAAAATCGCCAGCGCCTGCTCGCGCGATTCCCTGCCGTAGCCGATGATGTTATCGTCCACGAAGAAGAGCATCTTTTGCGGGATCGTCTGCAACTCGTCCAGCACCTCCTCCGGCGGGCGACGGCGGTAGCGCCGCCCGTTGAAGGCCGTCACCGAGCAGAACTCGCAGTCCATTGGGCAACCGCGCGAGGTCTGCACGGAGGCGAACATATAGCCGGGATGGAACAGATCGCGGCGCGGGCGCGGCGTCCCCGCCAAGGCCCTCCACTCGCCCCGGTAGATCCGCCGCAGCCGCCCGGCCTCCACGTCGGTCACCACCTGCGGCCAGACCGTCTCCGCCTCGCCGATCACGACGGCGTCCACGAACCGCAGCGCCTCCTCGGTGCACATCGAGGCGTGGATGCCGCCCATCACCACCGGCACATCCCGCTCTCGGTAGGCGGCGGCGATCTCGTAGGCCCGGTTGACCGAGGCGGTAAAGGCCGTGATTCCCACTAGATCAGCCTCCTGATAGGTGAAAGGCTCCCAATTCTCGTCCAGCAGCGCCACGTCCCAGTGCTTGGGCGTCAGCGCGGCGACGATGCCCAGGCCCAGGGGCGGGAAGCGGGAGCTCCTGTTGACCGTCAGCCCCGTCCGCGCCGGGTTGACCGGGTTGACCAGGACCAATTTGCGTCCCATCGCCCTTTCCCTACAGCCAGTCGAAGCCCAGGCCGCGCGCGGCCTTTAGCAGGAGCCGATGCAGCGCCTGCCGTTCGTCCTCGTCCAGCGCCGCGAGGAAATCGCGCGTGTACTCCACCGCCCCGCCGATGACGCCCTGCGCGGCCGCCTGGCCCGCCTCGGTCAACGTCAGCCACCAGTTGCGCCGATCCTGTGCATCCTGCTCCTTTTGCACCAGCCCCATCTCGACCAACCGCCGCACGTACACCGAGATGGTGCCGGGGTTGACGTCCATCAGCTCGGACAGCCGGCGCGAGTTGAGCGGCGCAAACTGGCCCAACACCATCAGCACCGAGCAATCGGATAGCCTCAACCCCAGCGTGTTGCGCGTTGCCTCCCCGGCCATGCGAGACTCATACGCGTGCGCCAGGCTGAACAGCGCCTGGTTGACCTGCAAATACTCCTTATCCGAAAGTGACATAGCTCACCCTTTTAAATTAGTTGTAGTGTCAAACAGTTTTATTATACAACTAATTACAGGGCCTGTCAAGAAAAAAGCCCACCGCTGCAATGCGGCGGGCTTTCAAATCAACGCCAGAATCTCACAATCCTGCGTGTTCTCGATTCCTGGTCGACGCGGCGGTCAACCCCGCAGCGATAACGGTTATCGCGACCACTACTCCGACCGCCCAGGGTAACTCGTGAACGATACCTTCCACCGCGTCGAGGTTGACCGCGAAATCGAGCATCACGCCCACGGCGTGGAAGAGGGGCCAGATCACCAGCAGATTGCGCGTCATGCTGAACAGCGACTGCGACATTACCCCCACCCAGAAGAGCTTCCACACCGCGTACAGCGGATCGGGCTCCAGCGGCAACTGCGTCCCCACGTGCCACAGCACGTAGATCGCCGAGGTCAACAGGATCGCCGGGATCGTACCGAATGCCTTCTCCAGCCGCAGGTGGATGAAGCCATAATACAGGAACAGCTCGAAGAGGCCACCCGCGCCCGTCAACACGAAAGACGCCTTTGCTACGTTCCCCCAACCTACGCTGGCCAGATCGCCCTCGAAGAAAAGCATAGGCAGGAAAAGGCCGGCCACAACCAGACTGAGGATCAGGCTCAGCACCCACCGCTCCCGCCTGAGCCCCAGGGCAGCCGGGGTCTTTCGCTCCACCAGGATCGTGTAGCCCCAGGGGATGGCAGCGCCACATACGACGTAGATCAACCCGTTGTGGATGAGCTGCGCCGGGAGTGACCCGGGTTCGAACAACAACAGCGACGCGCTAAAGACAAAGGCCAGTAAACCTGCCCCTATGGCAACCCACGTGTGCTGCGTGGGCTGCCACCGAAACCGGAAGGCCTCCTTGCGCCGCACCACCAGCGCGATGACTAAAAAGATAGCTCCGATAATCAGAATCTCCACATTGACCTCCTAAAAGTTTATGACAGCGGAACCCATAAGCAGGCCCAGATTCCGGCTATCAAAATGAGCAACACGATGCCAACAAGCGCCCGGACAATCCTATATCCCGCGCTCTGCCCTTGCATTTGCATTTTCCTCCACTCGCCTGCTACTGCTTTTCCTGGACCCACAGGTAGCGATAAACCAGCCAGACGACGGCCAAGATTGTGTACCCCAGCGGCCACAGGACGGGAGAAGGGTGAAACGTCTCCACAGGCGTAAAGACGAACCAGTTGATCAGCCAGTTGACCAGAAAGGCCACGAGCAAGCTGCGGGCAAGCACCACGTAGATCCCAAAGGCGACGCCGATACAGGTCGTGATGAGAATCTCCTCCAGCATGGCCGGGAGTGTCAACAGCTCGTCGATGCTCGCCAGGTGATATACCCCATAGATCACGGCGGTCAGCACGATGGCGAGAACGGTCGCGGCCTTCGAGCCGCCTAAAAGCTGCCGGATGCCGGGCAGGTAAAAGCCATACCACAGCAGCGTATAGGCCAGCATCGTTGGCCCCAACACAAAAACAGGAGCGACGATCCACACCGGCGGCTGCTGCACCACGTCGGCCAACGTCATCCCCTGATCCGCCATAGCATTCACGCCTAGAAAGACCGCCAGGGCGAGGAACGCCACCGTACCGATCCAAAAGCCCAGGCCGCGCTTTGCCGGCAAGAGCGGCATTTCCAGATTCCACTTTTTGGAAAGATGCAGCGCCACGACGATGCCCACTGTGGAGACGCCCAGGTAGTAGAGGATTTCCCCCGGCAGACGCGCGCCGGGCCGTCCGTGCAGCGACACGTAGAACAGGCCATTCGCGCCAAGATTGACGAAAAACCAGGCCAGCCAGACGAGTAGCATGGTCGCCACCATTCGCTTGCGTGTCGGTGCCGTCGTTTCGACAGGATAATTGAACAACCGTTTGATATCCATCACTCCCCCAATAGTCAGGCAAACACTTCCAGTTCCGGGTGCTTTAGCGCCTCTTCATAGATCGGCCCTCGTGCGATGAACCCCAGCCCGTAGCAACTGCCGCGTACCGTCAGCAGCCGGTCGCCGGGCTTTACTTCCACTTCCGGCGGCACAACCACCCATCCATTGCCGAACCGGCTCCGGCCCAGTTCGCGCAGATCGGCGCCGCCCATCTTCCCGCTGGCCTCGGTCATCAGCGCCGATGTGCTGATACTGAACCCGCCCGACTTGCGACTCCCCGGTGTAAATATCGCCTCGTCGCCTGCCGGGAAAGCGTACTCATCCCACGCCTCCGGCGGGATGGCGATCACGCGCTCCGGCCCGACGACCACCCAACCGAACGTCCACTTGGCCCCCTTGACCAGTCTAGGCATATCTACATCTCCCTCACGACCATCAAGTCCATAAAATCTTCCTCGATTTGCCAGCCCGTCAGCCGCGAGCGCTGCAGAATAGCCCGCAGCTCATCCACCGTGTAGGACGACTTGATCGAGTTCCACCAGTGGACGCGGAAATCGCGGGGGATGCTCAGGCTGACCGCCTTGACGAACAGCCACGGCCACCAGCGCTGCAAACGCTTCGAATCGTGGATGATACAGTGCCCGTCATCCTTGAGCACCCGCGCGATCTCGTCAAACACCGGCAGCGGGTCGTCCCAGTGATGCAGCGAGTCATTCGAGACGATCAAGTCGAACTCGCTGTCGGCGAAGGGCATCGCCTTGACGTCGCCTTCGCGCCAGGATAGTATGCCGTTCAGCCCGGCCTTGGTTGCATTCTCGGCCGCCAGCGCCAGCATCGCCCCGGAAAGATCCATTCCCACGACCCGACACCCGGTTCCCTCCAGCAACTTGGCCACCTCGATAGCCACAAAGCCCGAACCAGTGCCCATGTCAAGCACCTTTCCTCCCGGCGGAGTGCCCAGTTCCACCGCCCGGCAGGCCAGCCGCCGGTAATCCGCCTGTCTGAACCGGTTGCTGCTCATCACCTCGTTGAACCGGCGGGCGTCCACCGGTTCGGCAATCGCTTCACTTTCTGGTATACGTTCCATTTTGTACCTCCTTGTGATTATATAACGTAGAATATACAAGCTTTTATTCTGATCAAAAAAGAGAGAGCTCAATCAGTTCTGTCTCCCGGCTGCTCAAACATCCCCTGCATCCACGCTATCTCGGCATCATACACCCCCTGCTCCACACTCTGCAGCAGCCCCCGCGTCCAATCCAGCTCGGCTTGTAGGTGAAGCCGGTGGTGATCAAACACCGCCGACACCAAGCGATTGGGGACATGTTCGTCCGCCAGCTCCTCCGCCTGATGCGCATCGAGATAGTGCAAAATGTGCTCCAGATGGGTCACCCGTTTCCGCAGGTAGCCCGCTACC
>Ga0208648_1002382_pt1 | contig 13217 bp, 10 predicted proteins | sample AntAceMetag02UKL_FD_184772 | JGI IMG/M metagenome (GOLD analysis project Ga0208648, IMG submission 184772) | Saline lake microbial communities from Ace Lake, Antarctica - Antarctic Ace Lake Metagenome 02UKL (SPAdes) (version 2) | ecosystem: Environmental > Aquatic > Non-marine Saline and...
ATTTACATTTATTATCGTTACCAATACATCATCAGAAATGGAAACCAGATTATCATCAAAAGCTGTAAAAGTGATATTTTCCGAGCCAAACCAATCCGGTAATGGAGTTAATGTAACTACTCCATTTAAGATTTCAACTAAAATACTGTCATTCCCGGAATAAGAAAAAGAGAAACTATCTCCATAAGGTAAATCCGGGTCATCGAAAACAGAAAATAAATCTATCGAACTATCGGAAGTATCTTCATCAAAAGAAAAATCTAGCAAAGGATTTTGAATATATGGAGGAGAATTTAATAATGAAATATAATCCTCTTTAGTTTCTGTATCCTCATTTGTTCCATCAGATACTGTTAATGCTACCGTGTAACTTCCTCTTTCGTAATATGTCCATTGGGGATTTTGTTCGTAAGAATCTATAGTTCCGTCATTTTGGAAATCCCATTCCCAACTTGTTGGGTTGCCTGTGGATAAATCTGTGAAATTAACTGTTAATGGTGTATTACCTGAGGTAATATCAGCTGTGAAATCGGCAATTGGGTAAACACCAGCTTGATCAAAATAATATGCCCCCATATCTGCAACCGAGCCATCTGGGTCTAATGGTGAACTTGGATCTCCGGCATCTATGCAAGGTGAATTTTCTGTTAGATGGTAATCTCCATTGAGAGGATCAACAAATAGGGGGTCTGCATAAATGCATCCTGTTCCTGCACTGCATTGGTAAAAGTTACCACCCGAATTGTTCCAAAAATCGGAATACGTTAATACTGGACTTCCTGCGGATACATACACAGCACAGTCTCCCAAATTATCTGAAATTATTGAATTAAGTAAAATAGGGGATGAAGAAGATACACAATATATTGCACTACCATACCATGTAACATCATTACATGTGATCGTGACGTTTTCCAAAGTAGGATTGGAGTACCAAAGACAATAAACACCTCCTCCGTAACTTCCACCAAAATTATCTGATATGACTACATTTTTGACATACGGGGAGGAATCTGAGCATAGAATTCCGCCACCACTTGAAGAAGTAGTGTTGCCTGTTATTGTAACATATTCTATTGTCGGTGAGCAAGAATTACAGTAAATACCACCTCCAAGATAGTTAGAGCTATTTCCTGTAACGATGACATTCTGTATGATAGGAGAGGAACCATTGCAGTGAATTCCACCACCGTATTGGTTATAGCCGTTAGTAATCGTGAAACCTGTTAAAACTGTTGTTTGATCTTCACTATTTTCAAAGGTAACTACACAACCTGAACCGTTTCCATCAATGATTGTCTGTGAGATATAGGTTGTATCCTGTGTTGTTAAGAATAGCGACCCAACTGTAATGAGTTTTCCATTATAGTTAATGTTCTCCACATATGTTTCTGGTTGAACAAGAACAGTGTCACCATCAACAGCTATGTTGATGCCTGCCTGTATTGTAGGTTGGTCAGCAGGGATATTAATAATTGTTGAATATAAAATCGAGCATATACAAATAACTAAAACAAATAAAATCGTGTTTTTCATCTTTTCCTCCAATTTTGGTTTTTCGTTAACGGTTTTAAGTCAGAGAATTAACCTGACAATTTTGATTATCGAAATTTAGTGTTTCAACTAATTTCGACTCGAAAGTTTATTATGATTACTATACTCCAAACTTTGTAATATTCTAAAATACAAAGAATTACATTACAAAATTGGTCAAATGATACTTCTTATTTTAGAAGCAAACATTTTTTTACAGCTTCTGTTTTTCCATTCACATTAAGTTTGTACAGATAAATTCCTGAAGAGACGGGTTGGTCAGAGTTGTCGGTGCCATTCCAAATAACTGATCCTTCGACTCCGCTCAAAATGACAGGGATAGTTTTTATTTTCTGTCCTTTAAAATTATAGATTTCTAATTCAATTTGTTCGTTTTGTTGGTTTTGTTCGATGCTAAATTCTATCGTTGTTTCAGGATTAAACGGATTTGGAAAATTAGAGAGACTAAACGCATCAAGTATAATTTCTGGATCTGAAGAAACAGGTGAACCCAATTTTGCTACAAAAATATCCTCCTCACCACTACTTGTAAACGAATATGAGCCGAAAGTTGAAGTATCTTCAAATAATCCTGTCAGATAACAGTTCGCTTCATTATCCAATGCAATACCAAAACCCAGATCCCAACCAACACCACCGGCTTGTACAGCCCATTGCCAGATTCCGTTGGCATCTGCTTTGGCAACAAATATATCATTTTCACCACTACTGGAAAAAGTATCGGAGCCAAAGGTCGCTGTTTCACGAAAGTCTCCTGTCAGATAACTATTTTCTGCATCATCTAAGGTTATTTTGTATCCGCAATCCATGCCGGTGCCCCCAGCACCTGCAGCCCATTGCCAAACTCCATTTGCATCTATCATAGCAACAAAGACATCATATGATCCACTACTGGTAAGAGAACCTGTTCCAAAGTTCGCCGTACTTGAGAATTTACCTGTAACATAGCAATTTGCGGCTTCATCTATGGCAATATCATACCCGAAATCCCAACTTGACCCGCCGGCTTTCGTTGCCCACTGCCAAGTTCCATTCTGATCAATCTTAGCCACAAAAATATCCTCACTGCCGCTGCTGGTAATAGAGTACGATCCAAAAACTGCTGTTTCTTTAAAATATCCAGTTATATATGGATTTCCTGTTCCATCCAGTACAATACCCCAGCTATATTCATATGCACTACTTCCTACAACACCAGTTGCCCACAACCAGTTTCCTTCATTATCTAATTTTGCCACATAAATATCCGTTCCTCCAGCACTTGTAATAGAATATGGACCAAAAGTCGCTGTTTCACAACCTCCTGTGATATAGAGATTCTCATTATCATCTATTGAGATATCTCCACCCATATCAAACCCTGTTCCCCCAGCACTTACAGCCCACTGCCAGATCCCATTCTGATCCAGCTTTGCTACAAAAATATCCTCCATGCCATTACTGGTAAGTGAATATGAACCAAAGTCGGCTGTATTAGCAAATTGTCCTGTCACATAGATATTACCATTTCCATCCATCGCGATTGCACGGCCCATATCTATCCCGTTTGCCGCACCGGCCCTTGATGCCCATTGCCAGGTACCATCTGCATCTGCCTTTGCCACATAGATGTCCTTGTTTCCGCTACTTGTAAGAGAATACGAACCAAAGGTTGCTGTTCCCTCAAAATATCCTGTTACGTAACAGTTATTAGAATCATCAATGTAAATATTAAAACCTCGATCTGCCCCAGTTCCCCCAGCATCAATTGCCCATTGCCATTCAGGTGTTTGTGCTTTTAATCCCATGTTAACCATCAAAAATAAAATAAATAATAAAATAATTCCTGTTTTCACTTTTCCTCCCTTTTAGGTTTTATTCGTCTCGAGTCGTCGTCATTTTTTTTTGCGACTCAAAAAATTATTCTAGTTACTAAGCCTAGCTTAGTAACCTTCAAAAATACAAAGAATTACATTCCCATCCGGCAGCTGCCGGATGGGAATGAGAAGAATAGCTGAGAAACTTGGGAATGAGATGAACGCGAAAATTTTTCTTATTGAACTTGATAAGCAAAAAAAGATTATTCCCTTCTTAAAATCAATAATTTCCAAAAGAAGAAATTATCTCATCATTACAAAAGAATAATCTAAAAAAATAATTTTTATGCCACTTCGTTTTCAGCTTCTCCCAAGTCTGCAACTATTTTGAAAATAGAAGTAAATCCTGCCATTTCAAAGATTTCCTTGATGAATTCCTTCATCGAGCAAAGAATGATTTTCCCGCCCACACTTTTTAATTTCTTAGCAGCCAGCAGAAGAGTTCTTAAACCGGCACTACTGATGTAATCTAATTCGCAGAAATCAATAATAATCTTATGATCTCCGCCATCGATTAATGGAATAACTGTTTTTTCCAGTTCACCGGTTGTGTTGGAATCTAATCTTCCTTTTAAACCCAAAATTAAGACATCTCCCTTTTTTTCCTGATTAATTTTCATCTGTTTCCTCCGTTTTTTTACTATCTGTTTTTTATTAAAGTTAGTATGTTTTTATTATTTTCTCTTTTATAGCTTAGTTCATTAATAAGTTTTCTAACCATATGAATGCCAAGACCACCAATCGGTCGCTCCATTACTGACTTTGTAATATCAGGTTCAGCTCTTTCCAAAGGATTGAAAGCAATTCCATCATCTTCAATTTGGATTTTTAGTCCATCTTCCGGGAAAAATAATCTTACTAAAATTTTATGTTCATCATCATCATTGTAAGCATAAGAAATAATATTTGTTAACACCTCATCCAAAGCCACATTAATTTCAAATACAAATTTTGGTGTAAGATTTTTTTGCGATGCTTTCTCCTCAATGATTTTACTCAGTCTCTCGCTTTCAGAGAGTTTATTGACAAGTGTAACTTCTTTCTGAATTTCCACTTTCTACCCTTTATAAAAAATATTAAAAAAATTCTTTTATTTGATAAATTATTATTTTTTTGCTGAATTTCCTTTTTTTATTTTATATGTCAATAACATTTTATTGTGAACCTTGAAAAGGTTAAAGAGACTCTTCTGCTTGCTGAATCTTTTCAATGGCTGAAACAGCAGATTATTTCTTTCTTCAAGTTAAATGATAGAAATTGAAGAGGGAAATGTTAATCAATTATATTTGAGCACAAGCACAGTGATATCATCAGATTGAACTGCACCTTTGGCAAATTCTCGAATATTGGATAGAGTTTGTTTTGTGATTTCCCTCGGTTTCAAAGAATTAGATTTTAGTAAAAATTCTTCCATTCTTTCATAAGAAAACTGGTTTCCATCTTTATCCATCGCCTCATTTACACCATCTGTGTAAAGATAAAGAATATCATTTTTCGCAAGTTGTAACCGCTTTGAAGAATACTCAAAATCTTCCATCACACCCAAAGCCACTCCGGGCGTATTTTCAAGCTGAGTAATCTGACCATTACTTTTGATATGATACGGAAGATTATGACCGCCATTTGAATAAATGATTTCCCCTGTTTTTGTATTTAGAATCGCATAAAATGTGGTAACAAACATAGCTGAATCATTCTCATCACAAAGTAAATTATTCACTTGTGAAAGGATTTTATCCGGAGTTATTTCGGTTTGAGATTTTGTTTTTAACAAAGTCTTTGATACAGCCATAAAAAGTGAAGCAGGAACGCCTTTGCCGGAAACATCCGCAATTGTGAAACACAAATGTTCATCATCGACAAAATAGAAATCAAAAAAATCTCCTCCAACTTCTTTTGCAGGTTCAATAATCGCATGAATATCGAATTCAGGTCTTTCCGGGAAAGGAGGAAAGATCTTGGGAATAATTCCCATCTGAATATCATGAGCAACCTTTAATTCACTTTCGATTCGTTCTTTGGCAGCTTCTGTTTTACGCTCCTTTATCAGGTTCAAAGAGAAAAACATAAAAATCGCCATGCCAATAGAATTAGCCAGAGTCATCGGTAAATCTACTTTTTTAACAATTGCTATTATTTCCGGTGTCGGACCATTTATGATAATTACCAGTAACATATGAAACTGCTCAAATAAGAAAGAAAAAAGAACAGCACCTACAACTCCGATAAATTTACCTTTTCGCAAACTGTATATTATTCCTGCTGCAAGACCTGCAATTAAAGTAGCAATTGCACAAGGTATTCTAGTGCTTCCTCCCACAAAAAAGAAACGATGAAAAGCTCCGATAAAACCGGCTCCAAAACCAACGATCGGTCCTGCCAATAAACCTGCAATTGCCGGTCCCAAATCCCGGATATTTGCAACTGCGCCGCGAAAAACAACGCCACTTATAGTTCCATAAATAGATAAAATCCCAAAAATAATTGTTAGGATAATTCGATTCAAAACAGTAAATTTTTTGTTAATAATATCTGTGTATAAACGGGTTCTGGTCAGCACATAAGCGATAACCATCAAAACTGCCATATGATTAATAAGTTTTAGAATCATTTTTTATCCTACACCTTTGTTGGCGTTTTTTACAATAAAAAGTAAACTTGTTAAATTTCCAAAATTTAACAAGTTTTATTTTCTTTCTCGAAATAGAATCAAAAATTCCCAGGATTCACAGTTTATTTCTCATTTTTGGGATCATGAAATTGAGAAAATATTGAGTGAATAGACTACACATATTATTTATAGTGAAATGCTAACCAAATTGTCTTCTGGTTTTCATCTGTCCATTCCACGCGATGTCTTTTTTTGGCAGGAATATGAATGTAATCACCGGGAAATAAATCAAGAAAACCTTCCTGATCTTCAAAAATTAATCTTGCGTTTCCACTAAGAAGTATTACCCATTCATCCGATTCCTGGCAAAGCCATTTACCTTGGGGAGTTGCCTGTCCGGAGGAAATGATTCGTTCCAATTTAAAATTATCTGAATCTAATAAAGTTTCAAATATTTCATGAGAATCATCAGTTCCATTTTCAGAAAAAATATTTTTGGGTTTCATTTTATGATCTATTCTAATTCAAAGGGATATGGAAGTAACTCTGAAATTAAATGCAACCTATAATTCCCTTCATTATCTCCCATCAAAATCTGTATATCTCGCCCAAATTCGTAAATAATCTGACGTTCACCTGCTGTAGGAGCACCAATAGAACCATCCATCAAAAAATTTGCTATGGCTTTTATTTCCGTATCACCTTCTGAAATAGCTTTGTACAATGCAACTTTGATGGCACTGACAGTTAGTCCAAAAAGAGCATTCTCGATATTGCAGCCTGTATAAATATATCCTGATTTTGTGAGAACAGCAGCTCCAACATAATAATTTGAATAGGGAGCGTATGCATAAACCGATGCGTCTCGAGCACTACTGATCAGGGCATTTATTTCATCTTCAGAAAGTTTTTCTACAAACCATTTTCGATAAATTTCATAATACTTTCCATCTTGGATTATTTCTTCCAATCCGTTATTTATCAACCTCTTAAGTTCAAGATCATCCTTCCTGATAACAAAATAAATCGAAGTTCTTTTCAAGGGAGTTCCAAAAGCATGAATTCCGGAAAGATTGTTTTTTGAGAGATTGTAATTTGCAGTTTCTGCAGCACCGCCAAAAGCTTCCACTTCTCCATCAGAAACTGCTTCTAATGCTTCAAATTCCGTCTTGTATAATTTGATATTTGTCATTCCAGCATCTTCTAAAACAGTTTGATACCAGGAACCTTTCTGAGTTGATACTTTGCTTGTTTTCAATAATTCCATATTATTTGCCAGACTATTATCCCGAACAAACATTTTCACTGTTAACGCTGATAGAGGTTGATCTGAAAAATCAAAAATCTCTTCTCTATCAGAAGTTTTAGCCATTCCGGAAGTTAGATGGATAGTACCATCTTTTAAGCATTTCTGAACTTCAGCCCACTGTTTTGGAATAAGAACCAGGTTTACATCTGAATTTTCGAAAATGGTTTGTAAAATTTCAATATCAAAACCGGTTGGTTTTCCGTTTTCCATAAATGAAAAAGGTGGAAACTCAGCATCGAAACCATAGATTATTTCCCTTTCTGTACAATACGCATAATTCGCTGCTATTAAAAGAATTAAAATTATTTGTATTGATTTAAACATCTTATCTCCTTCCTTAATTTATTGCTTCTTGTTCCTTCGGACTCAAATCAAGTCTCATTCCTTCGAATAAATAACATCGTAATATCATCAAACTGATTTTCTCCCTGAAATTTATCAAGGTCAACTTCTATTTTATTCAAAATAACTTCCACAGGATTTGAAACCTGGATTTGTAATTTGTCACAAAATCTCTCTTCGCCATAAAGATTTTCCGAACCATCTGTAGCTTCTGTTACTCCATCAGTATATAGCACTAGGCAATCACCAACTTCCAAGCTTGATTTACTCTGATTATAATGATGTACATCATCGATTCCCATGGCAATATTATTAAGCGAAAGTAAAAAATTACAATCTCCATTCTTGCTTAACACAATCGGTAAATTATGCCCTGCATTGGCATAGGTAAACTCACCGGAATCCACATAGTAGATTGCCAGAAAAAGAGTTGTGAACATACAGGCATCATTATCCTCGCAAAGGATAACATTTGCTTTTTCTATCGCCTCTGCCGGCTCCACACCTTTTTGACAAACAGTTTTCATCAAGGTTCTGGTCACAGCCATGAATAAACCAGCTGCAATTCCCTTTCCGGAAACATCTGCAATAATAATTGCTAAAGTATTATCATCCAAAAAGAAAAAGTCATAAAAATCACCCGCAACTTCTTTTGCCGGAATATTTTTGGCGAAAAGATCAAACTCTTCTCTATCTGGGAAGGCAGGCCAGATTCTGGGTAAAAGCGATTCCTGTATTTGACGTGCAATTTTCAGTTCGCTTTCCACAGCTTGTTTTGCTTGAGTAGTTCTTGTTAAATCTTTAATATGTTGTTTCAAATCTATGACCATTTTATTGAAAACCACAGCCAGTTCATGAATTTCGTCTTCCCCTTTGATATTTTCCATCTGTACATCCAGATTTCCGGTGGCAAGTATTCCTGCGAGTCCCACCAGTTTTCGAATCGGTTTGGTGATTCCAATAGAAGCCCAGATAATAACCAGAGAAATAATCAGAAGTCCGATTAACATAACCGAACTCTGCCGAATAATCGCAGAATGCACAGATGCTAAAACCTGTTTTTCCGGTATAATTGCAGCCAAGGTCCAACCAGTAGATTTTATGGGAGTATAAACCAGCCACTGTTTAGAACCTTGTATCGGGTCTAAGAAAGGAGTAACAGCTTTATTGCCTTTCAGCATATCGCGTCCAAATTCTCTCATAGGAGGATAATTTACTCTTTGTGCTTTACTGAAAAGAGTTTCCCTCATAATATCATCTTTGTTCGGATGGTAAATATAGGTTCCATGCTGACTGAGGATAAATGTGTATCCGCCCATAATTTTAACACTGTCCATTCGAGCTTTAAGATTTTCCAAAGACATATCTGCAGTTGCGATTCCTATGAATTTATTTTTGGAATAAATCGGTGCGGAAAATGTACTCATCAAAATGTTTCCGCCACCTACATCAAAATATGGTTCACTCCAATAAGAGTGATTCAGTAGTTTAGGTATTAAATACCAATCTTTAAACAGATAATTGTAACTATCAGAAAGCTCACAAGATGTAAAATTCCCATTTTCTTTGCTCACATAAGGAGCATAAAACTCTTTTTGGGAATTAAAGTCAAAAGGCTCGAATGCAACAGCCATCCCAAAAATATTCTGATTGAATTCCATTTTTTCCTTAATTAGAGAAATGAGCTGCTCATGAGTTGGTTTTTGAAAAGATTCAAGAGCTTCCGAAACTGCAATTGGAGCCATGGTTATCTTTGAAAATTGAGCATCCAGAACTGCAGCATGATGGTCTGTCAATTCTATCAGGTAATTTTTTGTCTGCTCAAGAGAAGCACTTTTTCCCCAGAAATAATTGAGAACTAAAACTGTTAAATAAACTATTAAGAGAGGAATTCCAATGGAAAGAATTAATTTTCTCAGGATTGGCTTTTTTACTTCTAATTTTATATCATCTGTCATTTCTTATCACCTTTAAAAAAATTATCGAAACTCGGAATTTCATCTATAAAGCCTTGTTCTTTCAATTCATACGCAACTCTCAGAAAATCATCTTTTCGCAATTTTCCCCAATTTACAGGATCGTCTCCAACTTGATATTTAACTGCTGTTTCAATTGCTTTCAGCATCCATTTCTGATGAGACCAGTTGGTTTGTAAATGAAATTCATCACAATATTTCATCACAACATCCAGAGTTTCCTCAGGATGAGCAAAAGCATATTCCCAACCTGCTATGGAAGCTTGAACGAATTTTCTACAAAGTTCAGGATTGGAGTTATATGTTTTTTCAGTACAATATAGCCCATCTTCTGGGAAATTCAGATCAAAATCCGAGTAGAAAAAAGGAACTAATTCATCTTCATTTATTCCTGCTTGAATGAATTTGTGATATTCATTGTAATACATTGCAGAGCAAACATCGCAAGCACCAGCAAGAAAGGCATCGATCGTAAAAGACTGGGGAACAACTTTTGCATTTATATCGAACTTATTAAAAAAAGCATTTGGTTGGTAGGAAAAATCACCACCCCAGGTACTGATGCATTTTCCATTCATATCTGTTGGCCTTAAGATGTTACTGGTTTTTTTTGTGACCAGCATAAGAGAAGATTTTTGTAGGATTTGAGAGATATTAACTATTGGTGTTCCTTTTGTTTTTAGTACAATCGCTTGAGACAACCAAGCTGTACAGAACTTTGCTTCTTCATTCAGGATTTTATTAATTGGACTGTCTGTTCCATCGGAAAAACTAATCTGAACGTTTAATCCTAAATCTTTATAAAATCCTTTTTCAAAAGCCATAATATAGCCTGCGAATTGAGATTGTGGAAACCACTGAACTTCCAGAACTATAGTTTGCTCCAAAATTTCCTCTTCTGATGAAAGAAAGGAAATGAAACAAATACTTAAAAATAGATAAATCAAAATAAAATTTAACTGCTTCATTTTTTACCACCTAATACGAAAAAACATTAAATATAAATTTCTAAATCTGAATTTTCATTTAGAATTAGTCATTTATTTTTTTCGTGCTTTTGCATAAATTCTATTTGGATGTTTAATAATTTTAGAGGATTATCCACCGGACTCATATGAGCACTATTTTCTATGATATGCATATCAGCTTTGTCAGTTAGTGAATAATGCCAAAGTGTAAACTCTGGTGTACATAGATCAGATTGACCACATGTAAATAATACCGGAATATTTATTTTAGAGAGAGAACTCGAAACATCAATATCTTTTAAATTTCCCAAAATATTCAGTTCTGAATCGCTGTGGATCATAACCCGATGTAGTTCTTTATTTCTCTTCATTATCATTCTTTTCAAAGGTTCTGGAAAAGGAATCGTTAAGATAACATATCGTTTCACATATTCGAAAACTGCATTTTCGTAATTTTCTCCACAATCCTTTTTTTCTAACTCGCATGCATCGATTATTTCTGCTAAATTGCCAGGTAAACTTTTTTTTAATTTTGGAGAAACTTCTTCGAGATATTTTGGAAAACTAAGAATCGGACTGTGAAGGCTTAAACTCGAAATTCCCTGCGGATGCTTGTGAGCAAATGCTGTAGCAACAGTCGTACCCCAGGAGTGTCCCAAAAGATGATATTCTTCTAATCCCAGAAAATCTTTTACGGTTTGTACTTCATTAAAAAAGCGTTCGGGAAGCCATAAACTCGAATCATAAGGTCTTTCAGAATTACCACATCCGAGCTGATCATAGAAAATTATTGGTCGTTCAAAACCAAGAGCTTGCAAAGCAACCAGATTGAAATGATTGTTCCCGGGTCCACCATGAATTACGAGCAAAGGTGGTTTGTTGTTTTTCCCTATTTTCCCAAACCAAAGATTATACGTTTTTCCCTTATAATGATAAGGAATAAATCCCTGTTCATCATATACCGGTTCATCAAACCATTCAGATTGAAACTCTTTAAAAATCATGCCAGCTTCTTCCTTTTTCAAATCTCCACTTCCAATCACCAAATAAACGAAAATACAGAACAAAATAAAACTATAAATCCAGATTCGTTTAACAGATGTACTTTTGGGATTTCCTACTCATACATGAATCAAAATCTCAGCCAATCGAAAGAGATACTAAGCTGATGGACCCATCATTACTGAAGCAACAGCAGATGTGACCATTTTCTGAATCTCATTTACAACCTTAGAAACAGCCTGACCAATCAGATCCATCTTTGCGATTTGAGCAATGCGGGAATTTGCTATTTCAATTTCTTCAGGAGAAAAAATTTCATCCATTAGCCCACAAGTCCTGACCAGAGAAATCAACACAATATCCCGCGGATCTGGAATTTCGTCACTCAAAATAGTATCACGGATCCTGGTTTTTACCTCTTTTTCCTCTTTGTTATCAACTACAGGATATCGCCTTTTTGAGAAAACCCAGAGAATCTTTTTTTCAACCTCTTTCAAAATACCCTTTTCAATAAGACGGGCTAATAAAAGGTCTTTGAGATTTTCGATTCTACTGCAAATTACATTAACCCAATATTTTGCATCTTTAGATTTTGGATATTCTTTAATAAAGCGGATGACCTTATCGAAAATCTCATCTCCGGTTTCAGCTTCATCGATGAGAATCAGATTTTTCAAATCCGTATCGATTTTGTTCATCAGAGCTAATTCCATCAGAATTGCTCCAATAAGTCCATATTCAAATGACATAATCGGCATTTGAACGAGTACTCCCTTTTCGTCATCTAAGGCAAGTAATAATAGTTCTTCTGCAAAAGTTAACATATTAACTCCCATATTTTTTTAGAATTTCTTTATCGATTTTAAGGTTAAGTTGTTTTGCTCTTTCCAGGTTAATCATCGGAATAATCACGTTTTCACGAGAAATTTGAATATCAGAAGGTTTTTCACCATTTAAAATTCTTTTTGCAATTTCTGCGGCTGCTTTTCCCTGTTCATAACCGGAGATCGTAACTCCACAAAATGCACCATCTGCAATCACAAAATCCCAGAAAACAAATTCAGCAAGCTGATTATTTTCAAGTGTCCAATTAATTACTTCTTCAGAAGGAATTCTTTTTCCGTCTTCTTTAATTGTGTGATACAGAATTATACCAATAGCATCGACATTTGTTTGGAAATCCTTTATCTTTGTTTTCCATTCATCAAGATCATTTATTGTAAATATTTCGCTAATTTCTGCAGGAAAATCAACTTTGTTTATCCTGCTTACAATCTTTTGTGAAGTAATGCTATTATCTGTTATGAAGGCAATTTTCTCAACATCCGGCAGAATTTGTTTAAGAAGATGGTACGATTCATTGATGTGAAGTCTTTCGATTACACCTGTAATATTTTCAGCAGGAAAGCCATAATCAGAAGGTTCACCATTCATCCCGCAGAAAACAAATGGCAGTTTTTTCCCGATGTATTGTTTTGCTACTAATTCGCAAGCATTATCATCAAATACAATAACAATATCAGGTTTGAATTCATTGATTTTTTCAACTGCTTTTTCAGAAACTTCAGTTTTCCATTCCAGACTTGTCTTTCTTTTTGT
>Ga0208648_1002386_pt1 | contig 13199 bp, 11 predicted proteins | sample AntAceMetag02UKL_FD_184772 | JGI IMG/M metagenome (GOLD analysis project Ga0208648, IMG submission 184772) | Saline lake microbial communities from Ace Lake, Antarctica - Antarctic Ace Lake Metagenome 02UKL (SPAdes) (version 2) | ecosystem: Environmental > Aquatic > Non-marine Saline and...
TATCGAAGGAAATTTCCTACATATTATATAAAGGGTGAAGGGGAAGTCGATATCGCCTATATTGATAAAAACAGGTTCTGGCCGGTTGAAATAAAATGGACAAAACAATTACGCCCCAAGGAACTTAAACAGATTTCAAAATACCCGAACAGTCTTATATTAACCAGGTCAAAACAGATTGGGGAGATCAGAAATATTCCAACAATGCCTTTGCCTCTTTCACTGTTGCGTCTTTGCTCAAGCTAAGGGGGGAAAGTCCGCGGGCTAAAAAACAAAAATAAATTGACAGGTTTTTCAAGCAAAAGGTATGCTATATTTTAATAAAAGGTATACCTTGGGAGGTGGCGCAATTGTCTAAAGTAACCGCAAAATATCAAGTTACAATACCTGTAAAGGTTAGAAAGGAAATGGGTATCGTTCCTGGAGCTGAGGTCGATATCACAAAAAAAGGGCAAAAATACGTTCTTGTTGTTAACCCGATAGAAACAGTCAGGAAAAAGTGGCGTGGAAAATTCAAGGGCAGGCCGACAACAATGGAATATATGGATGAAGTCAGGGGCAAAGTAAATTGAGAGTCTGTGTGGATACCACCATACTGCGTGATATATTGAAAGATGAGTTCAGAAGCTTTCAGGACAAATTGTATACTGCTCTTATAAGAAGAGAAAAGCTGGTAGCCCCTCCAGTGGTGTTTGCGGAACTTATGCCCCAATTTAAAGGAAACACCAGGCTGTTATAGGAGTTTTTAGAGGAACACAAAATTGCGATTGAACCGCTTGATGTTCATTCAGCCATTGCCGCAGCCCAGGCATGGATGAGATATTTAAAACGAAAAACAAAGGTAAAATGTCCTCAGTGTGGTCAAAAGCTGAATTTTAAAGAACACTTTTTGTCGGATTTTTATATTGGAGGTTTTGCTTCGGCAAAGTGCAGCGCCATTTTTGCCAGAGACAGAGGCCTATACTTCAAATACTTTCCTGTGTTGGCCGGCTATGAACATTGTCTCAATCTCTAAAAATCGTTTTTTGCCGGAGTGACGACTTTCAAATAACTCGTTTGCACGAATTTGATATAAATTCTTGATTGTTCTATATATTTTACTTTTTAATAAAAATCAAACTTACGAGTCTGTTTTCAACCGCAGAATGTCGAAGTAAGGTATTCTATCATTTTTAATATGTAAAAAGATGGAGCATAGCGATTCCACACTTCATCATTCGAAATTCCTTGTTCGATATTCAAATAATTATATCTCGAATTTGCAATATCTTTCAAACTAAATCATAACTTTTTATTATGATTGACAAGTTATTTTTGGTTTCAGTGTCGCGAAGCGGCATAATCTAGCTTTTTACGACGCCATCAAACTTACGTAAAACTAAAAAGAAGAGGTAAACCCATGACAGATCAAAAAGAAACACCCAGCGTCTCTATGAGCAACACCAAAAAGGATATGATAGAAGCCTACAAAGCTATGAAGCAGCAACTTGAGGCAACGGAGAAACAATTGCTTGATGCTGAAAAGGTTCGCAAACAGATGGAAAAAAAGGCTTCAGAGGCAGTCGCAGAAGCTCAGACTTCGCAGGACCCGCTGCAGCGGCTACATGATCTTAAAGGAGCTTTCAGCCGCGAATTAACAGGTCTTGCAGAAGGGTTTGAAGCGGAAATCGAAACTTATAAAAAGATTCAGAGCGCCGTTAAAGCCAAACAGGAGGAGCTTCAGAACATTTACGAAGTGGAGACTGCCGCATCTGATCTTGCTGCTCTGATTGCTTCCCAGCAAGTTTGCAGGGAAGAATTCAAAACCGAGATGGAAAAGCGCAGAACGGAATTTGAAAAAGAAATGCGAGAAGCCAGCGTAAACTGGGACAGGGAAAAGTCTGAGCAGGATCAGGAAATAGAGGAACAGGCAGCGTTTCTCAAAAAGCAGAGGCAGCGGGAAAAAGAAGATTACGAATACAGCTTTGCACGGGAAAAAGATCAGCGTAAAAACGAACTTGAAGATCAATTGAAAGCTATTGAAAAGGAAATTATCACAAAACGTGAGGCTTTTGAACAGGAGCTCCAGCAGCGCAGAGATGAGCTGGATAACCGGGAAAAGTTTCTTTCCGAACATGAGCAGGCTTTTTCAGAACTGCAGCGTCAGGTGGAAACTTTTCCTCAGACATTGGAAAAGCAGGTTCAATCGGCAAAAGAGAGCACTGCCGAAAGACTTGCCAGCGATTTTGAAAAGAACCAGGCGCTTATGGAGTCAAAATTTGAAGGTGAAAAAAACGTGCTTAAGGGCAGGATAGAATCGCTTGAAACAATGGTGAAACTTCAGACAGCTCAAATTGAAGAGCTGTCGAGAAAGCACGAACAGGCATATGAAAAGGTCCAGGATATCGCCAATCGTGCCGTAGCCGCAGCAAAACGGGAGATCGTTTCCGTGCCTTACAGGCCCGTCTCTACGGGTAAAGACGAAGGCCACGGCAACTAACGCACGCAGACAGGCGAAAGGCGTGTCTGTGACAGCCAAACTTAATGAAATTTTTTCTGACAAGGTGGTTTCTCTCTGGTACTTTTTAAGATACAGCCTTCAGGCGTCGAGACCTTTGAAAAATGCTCAATTTTATTTAAGTTCAAGGAAGGCGAAAATTTCAACCGCAGGAATATATTGAATATTTCGAGGATTGAAATTTGAGCCTGACGCAGAAATTGGGCAAAAGGGGGCGTTTTGCAAAGGTCTCGCTTCGAGACCTTGCAAAAAGAAGAGTAACGCGACAATCTTATCGTGATATTTGCAACATGTTTACAATAAAATTAATTAGTTAAATAATCTTTCTTGATGTAATTCAAAGGGCGGAGCTGTTTTGAGGGGTTAAGGAGATTGCAGAGTGGTACAAAAAAGCTGGGGAGCTGATATACCGGCAGTGTTGGGCTTACAAATTATCACATAGATTTTCTTGACTACACGCAAATTGCGTGCGATACGTAAAACAGGTGAATTGTTTAAAACTGAGAAAGGAGTCTAACCCATGAAACAAAATATTACATTGAGCATTAACAAAGATCTAATCAGAAAAGCAAAAATATTAGCTGGTCAAAAGCAAACATCTATCAGCGGAATGCTTAGCCAGGAATTACAAAAAATTATAGACGATTCGGAAGAATATGAATTGTTTAAACGAAAGGCTTTGATCAATATCAATCACGGATTTCATTCGGGTGGAAAAATTGCGGTTTCAAGAGAGGAACTTCATGAAAGGTAAAATCTTTATAGACACTAACATTTTGATATATGCACATGACCTGGATGCAGGTAGTAAAAATGAAATTTCCGCTGACCTTATGCTAAATCTGTGGGAAAATAGAATGGGAATTATTAGTACTCAAGTATTAAAGGAATTTTACGTGAATGTTACACGCAAGATTTTAAATCCTTTGTCAAAATCAAAGGCAAGAGGAATTATTGAGAGTTATCTGGTCTGGCATGTTGAGTTGAACGGAATCAAAACAATATTATTTGCTTCCGAGATTGAAGAAAGGCATCATTTATCATTTTGGGATTCTTTAATCATTGCTGCTGCGTATAATGCAAAAGCCTATAAAATTTTCACTGAAGATTTGAACCATGGTCAGACAATTGAAGGTATTCTAATTGAAAACCCTTTTAAAAAAGGAGACTGGAGACCGGATAAATAAAGAACGGAAAATGGAGACGGGAAAAACAGGAAACAGGAGAAGGAAGGCAGGAGAAATGAAAGTTGATGAATGATGTTTTTATTTAAAAAAATTGTAAGCCCATTATTGTTGCCATTGCCCATTATTCTTGCAATTCTGGTTTCCGGAATTTTTTTGCTTTATTTTACACGCAGACAGAAAACTGGTAAATTTTTTATTTCTGCAGGAGTTGTTCTGCTTGCCTTGTTCAGCTATGGAGGCATATCTGATCTTTGTTTGAGACCCCTTGAATATAAATATCCTCCTCTCGCGGAGCCAGGTCAATTTTCCGATGTCAAGTGGGTGGTTGTATTAGGCGGAGGCCATATTTCAGATCCAGAACTTCCTGTTACATCACAGATTTCTGATTCTGCCATGATGCGCCTTATAGAGGGAATACGTATTCATAAACTCCTGCCGGAAAGCAAACTCGTTTTGTCTGGCAGCGGTGTTTTTGATCCAGTTCCGGAATCAGAAACAATGGCGAATATTGCAAGACTTCTCGGTGTCGAAGAAAACAGCATGGTTTTAGAGAGTCTTTCCATGGACACTAAGGATCAGGCGCGTTTAATCAGCAAAATAGTTAAAAACGAAAGATTTATATTGGTAACCTCTGCTTCTCATATGCCTCGTTCAATGGCTCTTTTTCAAAAACTGGGCATGAGACCAATACCTGCTTCAACAGATTATATGGTTAAAGAAAGCCAGGGAATCAGCTTTGGTATATTTTTTCCAAGCACTACCAGTCTGCAAAAGATGGAAAGGGTATTTCATGAATATCTGGGTTTGGGATGGGGATGGATTAGAGGGCAGATATAGAATTAAGTGTTAAGTGTTAGGATTAGAAGATTAGGGGTTAGGCTGAACCCTGAGCTTAGCATGCGGTGAAACAGTTTTTTGTCATTCAAAATAAATCTTTTTTTGCTTTCTCTTAGCCTATGATGTAAAAGAAAAACCATGAAACTAAGTCCTCTTTATAAAAACTTCTTTATTATTCTAATAGTAGATATTCTTCTTGTAACAGGATCTTTATATTTTGCCTACCTTGTGAGGTTTGATTTTATAATTGATGGCAAGGAGCTGCAGAATTTCAAAAAGACATTGCCTTTTATATTGATAGTCAAATTTGTCTGTTTTTATTTTTTTGACCTTTATCGAGGCATGTGGAGATATACAAGCATTATTGATCTGCTTAATGCAATAAAGGCATCAACCATATCTTCTCTTTTTATAATCGGTTTTATTCTTTTTAAAACCAGGTTTGAAGGCTTTTCACGTTCAGTTTTTGTTATTGACTGGTGTTTAACTATTTTACTTATTTCTGGATTCAGGCTTTGTGTTCGCTTGTATTTTGAATGTTTTGGAGACCATAATTTTTTAGAGGCAGTAAAACCGTTTCTTTCAGGGCTTTTTACAAAAAAATTATCAAACAGGAAGAGACTTCTTATTGTTGGTGCCGGCGACTGCGCAGAAAAAATATTCAGAGAATTAAAAGATAATGCGCGGCTTAAATACAATGTAGTTGGTTTTCTTGATGATAATCCTGTAAAGATTGGGAGGAAAATCCACGGTATTTCAGTTCTTGACTTTATAGAAAATATCAAGACAGTTGTAAAGCGGACAAGGGTTGATGAAGTGCTTATAGCAATTTCTTCAATAAGTGCAGCGCGAATGCGAACCATTGTAGTCCTTTGCAGTAAAAGCGGCGTTGCGTTTAAGACAGTCCCAGGCATTGGAGAGCTTATTGACGGAAGGGTGACAGTAAGCGCTATTCGAGAGGTAGATTACAGAGACCTTCTGGGACGTGAGGCAGTTATGCTGGACGAAGAAGAGATAGACGCACACATCAAAGGCCGGTGTGTAATGGTAACCGGCGCAGCCGGTTCTATTGGCTCTGAACTTTGCAGGCAGGTCTGCAGGTTTCGACCAAAAATGATTATACTTTATGAGATAGCAGAAAGTCCGTTGTATGAAATCGATCTGGAACTTAAACGGAGTTTCAGCGATGTAATAGTTGTGCCTGTACTGGCAGATATCCAGAATAAACATGAGCTTGAAAAAGCAATTGGAGCTAATAAACCTCAGATAATTTTTCATGCTGCTGCCTACAAACATGTCCCCATGCTTGAGTTGCAGCCATGGAAGGCTGTGGAGAACAATATTTCAGGAAGCGCAACGCTTATTGACCTGGCAAAAAAGTTTAATGTTGAGAGGTTTGTTTTTGTTTCAACAGACAAGGCAGTGAGGCCTACGAATGTTATGGGAGCTTCCAAGCGTGTTGCTGAAATGATTGCCAAAAGTTATAATAAAACAGATGCGTCACAAACCAGGTTTATCATCGTACGCTTTGGCAATGTTGTTGGAAGCGTAGGCAGTGTAGTGCCGCTTTTTAAGAAACAGATAGCAAGGGGCGGTCCTGTTACAGTTACACATAGCGATGTTACACGTTATTTTATGACGATTCCTGAGGCAAGCCAGCTTATTCTACAGGCAGGTTCTATGGGTAAGGGTGGAGAAACTTTTTTGCTTGATATGGGAACACCGATTAAAATCGATAATATGGCGCGGGATTTAATCCGTCTTTCCGGATTTGAGCCGGATGTTGATGTAAAAATTGAGTATACTGGTCTCAGGCCAGGAGAAAAACTTTACGAAGAGTTAATCACAGATGGCGAAGATATTGTCAGCACCGGCCATGAAAAGATCATGGTGCTCAGAGGAGATGGCTGTGATCAGACAATTTTGAATGCCAGAATAAAAGAATTGATTCAGATCGCCGGAGATCATAATAAAGAAGGCATAAAGGCAAAACTCAAGGAAATAGTACCAGAGTATCAACCGCAGTTTTAAAAAGAATTAAGGGATTAGAAAAATGGTACGCCTGGCAGGATTCGAACCTGCGACCTACGGATTAGAAGTCCGTTGCTCTATCCATCTGAGCTACAGGCGCACATAAAATAGACTTTTTTCAAAAAAACATATTACTAACAAATATTTGATTTTGTGTCTATCAAAAATTTTACGAATTCATCAAATAAAAGTCTTCCTTTATTTTCATTGACATATTTTATTTAAATTGAGATTTCTATTAGGAGCCTGTCCGAGAATTATGTCTGTAACGAAAAAATGTGAAAGCGAGGCCAAATTTTTGGAAATTTGAAGAGAATAGCAAGCCTATTTGACGAAAATTTGCGAAAATTTGGGCCGCTTCTCACGCTTTTGCAGTAGGATCAGAATTCTCGGACAGGCTCATAGTTAATTATTATAGTGATATGGGTATTTTGAGATCTTTACAAAATACCCTCTTTTATTTTCGCCAGAGGTCTTGAGACCTGGTCTCAAGGCGCCGTCAAAGTAAAGAGTCAAAACTTAAAATGAATATCAAAAAAAAGAAAGAAAAGAAAACAAAAAAAACCCCGGGCAACTCTCTTGTCAAATTCGATCCTCTTCAGCGATATCTATCTGAAATAAATCGGCACAAATTGTTAACAAGGCAGGAAGAAATAGACCTCGGAATAAAAATACAGGAACATGATGATCCGGATGCAGCTTATACCATGGTGACTTCAAATCTCAGGCTTGTAGTAAAAATTGCGCTGGAGTTCCAGAGAATATGGATGCAGAATCTTTTAGATCTGATACAAGAAGGAAATATAGGGCTTATGCAGGCTGTAAAGAAATTTGATCCATACAAAAATGTTAAGTTCTCATATTATGCTTCTTTCTGGATAAAAGCATACATTCTCAAATTTATCATGGATAACTGGCGTCTTGTAAAAATTGGCACAACCCAGGGACAGCGAAAACTTTTTTTTAAGTTAAAAAAGGAAAAACAAAAACTTATTGAAGAGGGTTTTGATCCCAAGCCAAAACTGCTTTCAGAAAGACTGGGAGTGTCTGAGCGGGAAATAGTAGATATGGACCAGCGGCTCGATGGTTGGGATGTGTCCTTAGATGCGCCCTTAAAAGATGATACAAATACATCAAGAATAGAAATCCTTGAGACAACATCTGATTCTTTGGAGGAGCAGGTGGCAAAAAAGGAGATAGAATCTCTTCTACATGATAAAATTGCTGAATTTAGAAAAAAATTAACAAAAAGGGAACTCGAAATATTTGATTTGCGCATTTTTTCAGATTCACCTGTTACTTTGCAGGAAATTGGTGATCGCTATAACATATCAAGAGAACGTGTGCGTCAGGTTGAAAAAAATGTGATAAAAAAAATAAAAGATTATTTTAAACAGGAACTACCTGATTTTGAATCTTATATTGATAAAGAGTAGGGCTTTAATAGTGGCCTCACGCTAAGGCGCAAAGGCGCTAAGAAAAAAACGGTTTTTTTCGTGTTCTTCGTGTTGAGACGAATAAAAAAAGTGTTAAGTGTCAGGAGTTAAGTGTTAGGATTATAGGATTAGAAGAAAAAGAAAAGGAATGAACCCTGGTCGCCTCTGGCGCCGCCGAAGGCGGGTAAACATCGAACATTGAACGCTCAACATCGAACCCTGGTCGCCTCTGGCGCCGCTGAAGGCGGGTAAACATCGAATGTGGATATCGCTCCGCTCATTTTTATAAAATTGAAACGCCGAAGGCGTACCATAATTCGACGTTGGAAGTTCCTTTTGTTTTTTTTAAATTAGCGCCTTAGCGCCTTTGCGTGAGACATTTTTTTCTCTGTGTTCTCTGTGGTTAAACAAATAGAAATTAGAAACTGGAAATTAGAAATTTGGAAAACCAGAGACTGAAATAGTGGACAGCTTACAGCTCACTGTTTACGGGTTTTTCCTGATTTGTGCCTTTGCCTGCCCGCAACGCTTCGCTTGCGAGGCGGACGGGCGTGAGACATTTTTGCCTCTGTGTTCTTTTTGGTGAAATATATATGGAAACAGGATAAATGAAAGCTTATTTTTTAAAACCAATAATTTGCGCAATGCTTGTTTTGTTGTATTCAGGCTGTGCTCTGGATACCATAACAGTAAAAACGGACGAAGAGAAGGTGGTTGCCGTTTATAAATTAGACAGCTCTTATTACTACTATGTAGAGTCGCGGCTGCAAAAAATAAAGGGCGATATTGACAAGGCACTTTTATATCTTAAGGAGGCCATTGAGAGAGATTCTGATTCTTTATATCTGCAAAAAGAGCTTGCCAGTCTTTATTTTATTCGAAAAGAAAAACAAAAGGCATTAAGCGTTGTCGAAGGTGTTTTAGAAAAGGATCCTGAAAATATTACAAGTCTTATAATGTATGGGAAAATAAAACAGGATTTAAAACAACTTGATGATGCTGGAAAAGCATATGAAAAAGTTATTGCCGCTGATCCAAAACAGAAAAACATCTATTTACTGCTTGGTATTATTTATATCGAAAAAGGCGAATTTCCTGAAGCTTTGCATGTATATGAGAGACTGATTGAACATTTTCCAGCCTCTTATACCGGTCATTTTTTTATGGGAAAAATTTATGCAGAGCAGGGGGATGTGTTAAATGCTGAAAAAGAATTCAAAAAAACATTAAATTTCAGGCCTGACCTTGAGGAGCCGCAGTTTGAGCTGGTAAAGTTGTATAAAAAAACGGGAAAAGATAAAAGTATTATTCAGGTTTTTAAGGATATTCTGAAAACAAATCCAAACAATATTCAAGCTTCCATGGAGCTTGGCTATTATTATAATAAAAACGGAATGCAAAAGGAATCTGAAGAATTATTAAAAAAACTCGGCTCAGACAGTTTGTCAAATACAGAGATTATAGTTAAGTTTATTAAAGTTTATCTGGATAAAAAAAAATATGATGAGGGTTTAATTGTTTTAAATGAGATGTTGAAAGGAGCGCCTGAGAGTTCAGATATAAATTATGTCATGGGAATATTATATGACGGAATGAAAAACAGTAAGGCTGCGATAGAACATTTAAAAAAGGTATTACCGGATTCAAAATTTTATCAAAATTCTGTTATTCATATTGCCTTTTTATATCAGAAGCTGGACATGATCAGGGATGCTGTAGTTTATTTAAAGAATATCATAAAAAACAATCCTGATAATCCTGAATTTATGCTTTATCTTGGAACATTTTACGAGGAGATCGAAAAATATAAAAATGCGGAAGAAATTCTTAAACAGGCGCTTGAGATAGATCCGTACAGCAGTGAAATCCATTTTCGTCTTGGAATTGTTTATGATAAATGGGGCAGAAAAAACGATTCAATAAAAGAGATGAAGACAGTGATAAGTCTTGATCCCAAGAATGCAAATGCTTTGAATTATCTGGGTTATACTTATGCTGATTCAGGAGAAAACCTTGATGAGGCAGAAGGTTTAATCAGGGAGGCATTAAAATATAAACCTGATGACGGCTATATTATTGATAGCCTTGGATGGGTATATTTTAAAAGAGGTAATTTTAAGGAAGCATTAAAATATTTGAAAAAGGCGTTTGATCTGGTTCCTGATGATCCTGTTATACTGGAACATCTGGGAGATGTTCATATGAAGATAAACAACAAACCAAAAGCTCTTAAATATTACGAACAATCTTTTTTAAAGAAAAAAGATAATAAAACAGAGCTCGAAAAGAAGATTAGGGAATTAAGGGATTGAGTATCAGGGAATTAAGGATTTCACCGCTAAGTCGTCTTATAAAAATGAAACATGCGATTAGAGACCTTTGCAAAACACCCCCTTTTGCCCAATTACTGCGTCAGGCTCAAATTTCAATCCTCAAAATATTCAATATATTCCTGTGGTTGAAATCTTCGCCCTCCTTGAACTTAAACAAAATTGAGCATTTTTCAAAGGTCTCGATTATTCTTATTGCGGCTGCCTTTTTTCTTTCCGCCTGTAGCAGCATTTCAGGCATGGCTTCAAAGAAATCTCTGGTTTCTGAAAAATCATATGAAGCTGAAAGAGTGCTTTTATCTCTGGAAAATAAGAATAATAAATTAAAAACATTCAAAGGTACAGGAAAGGTTACATTCTGGAAAAAGGATAAAAAAGGGTTTATTTCCAGTGTAGCATGGGCCGGATCAGAGCCGGATAAAATAAGGATTGTCATGCGCAGTCTTTCTGGACAGCCTCTTGTCAGCCTTGCATCCGATGGCAAGTGGACGTATCTTTTATCACATTCTCAGCAGCGTTTTTATAAAAAGCCTTCCAAAAATTCCACTCTAAAGAAATTTATTTCAATTGCTATCAAACCCGTTGATGTTGTTTCAATCTTAGCCGGCCGGATTCCGGTTAGCACGTACGATTCAATTACAATTAAAAAAAACGAATCAAAGCAAGGATATATTCTTGTTTTAAAAAATAGCAGGAACGAAGTTTTTGAAAAAATATATATTGATGAAACCAGGACAAATGTACAACAGATTGAAATGTTTAATATAAATGGCTCATTATTGTACAGGGCAGAGTTTGTGGGAATGCAGGACATTAATGGCTATCAGGTCCCTTTGCAATTATTTTTTTCAGGCCCGGATGGAGACAGTTTGCAGCTTAATGTTAAAAGATACTGGGCAGATGTTTCTGTTTTACCATCGACTTTTGTTCTGACTCCGCAAAAAGGATTAGAAGATTAGAAGATTAGAAGATCAGAAGATTAGAAGATTAGAAGATTAGAAGATTAGAAGATTAGAAGAAAAAGAAAAGGGATGAACCCTGGTCGCCTTTTGCGCAGCCGAAGGCGGGTAAACATCGAACATTTTCTGGTTCCCATGCTCCAGCGTAGGAACCTATATGGTATGCATTCCCACGCTGGAGCATGGGAACGAGCAAAAAAAGTGTTAAGTGTTAAGTGTTAGGTGTTAAGTGTCAGGATTAAAGGATTAGGGATTAAGAATAAATTTCTTTGCGAACTTTGCGGCTTGAGCGAAGCGGGCGGTGAAAAAAATACAAACAGAAATTAGAAACTGGAAATTAGAAATTAGAAAACCTGAGGCTGGAATACTGGAAATTTGACAGGATTTACAGGAAAATAAAAAATCCAAAAAATCCAGTTAATCCTGTCAAAAGAAATAATATTTTTACTTTGCGAACTTTGCGGCTTGAGCGAAGCGGGCGGTGAAACAATTTTCTGTCGACCAAAATTCAAAACTAAAAATTCAAAATTATATTGCGCCTTAGCGCCTTTGTGTAAAAAATGGAATATTTGAACAATAAAAAAATGCTAAATATTATAAAAAATGTCTTGAACACTCGTGAAACCAAAATTCTGTCAGATTCTGCGACACTTAGCTCATGCGGCCTGAGGTGTTGTGACGAGCCGCAGCTGAAAACAGAATATCGCCAGGCCTTTTCTCTGGATGTTGACCGCATTCTCCATTCTCTTGCATATACACGATATATTGACAAGACTCAGGTTTTCTATCTGATTAAAAATGACCACATTACTCACAGAGTGCTTCATGTTCAGCTTGTGTCAAAGATCGCCAGAACTATTGGACGTTTTTTGAGATTAAACGAGGACCTTATAGAGGCAATAGCTCTTGGCCATGATATTGGCCATCCTCCTTTTGGTCATGACGGTGAAAGATTTTTATCCGAGCTTTGCATAGCAAACAATATTGGATATTTTGTGCACAGCGTTCAGGGCGTTCACTTCCTGGACAGGGTTGAAAACAAAGGAAAAGGCTGGAATCTTTGTTTGCAGACCCTTGACGGGATATTGTGCCATGACGGAGAAATACACAACCAGCTGCTTGAACCAGTAAGAGATAAATCTTTTGATACACTGAAGTATGAAATGTTGTGCAAAAAAAACGATCCGGAAACAAAGCTTATCCCCATGACACTGGAAGGTTGCGTTGTAAGGATGGCAGATACAATAAGTTATGTTGGTCGAGACATAGAGGATGCCATTCGTCTTAATATTATAAAAAGGTCTGATATGCCCGAACTAAGCAATAGACTGCTTGGTAATACAAACGGTAAAATAGTATATAATCTTGTAACTGATGTTATTGAAAACAGTTTTCAAAAGCCCTGTGTTGCCTTTAGTTCCGATGTGTCTGAGGCATTAAAAATTCTTAAACAATTTAATCTTGAATATATTTACCTGAATCCAAAGATAAAAAAGAATTCGCAGCACATAAAAGAACTTTTTGAAAAACTTTTTGAAAAACATTTAAAGGATATTGAAAAAGAAAATCTTTCCTCAGTGATATTTACAAATTTTTTAAAAAATATGTCTAAAGAATATATTGCTGATCACAGCAATGAGGAGATTGTAAGGGATTTTATTGCCGGCATGACTGATCAGTATTTTTTAAGACAGGCGGAGCAGAATTAGGGATTAGAGAATAAGTGTTAATGCCGGCCTAACGCAAAGGCGCAAAGGGATAGATATAAATTAAAGGTGTCGGGGATATCAGGGGTCAGGTGTCAGGATCAGAGGATTAAGGATTAGGAGACTGGAGCGAAGCGACTCCTTAACTTTAGGCACTTTAATATACTTTAGGCATTTTAGGCACTGAGGTACAGCGAATGCGGATATCGCTCCGCT
>Ga0208648_1002387_pt1 | contig 13191 bp, 5 predicted proteins | sample AntAceMetag02UKL_FD_184772 | JGI IMG/M metagenome (GOLD analysis project Ga0208648, IMG submission 184772) | Saline lake microbial communities from Ace Lake, Antarctica - Antarctic Ace Lake Metagenome 02UKL (SPAdes) (version 2) | ecosystem: Environmental > Aquatic > Non-marine Saline and Alkaline...
GTGGCTGCAATTTTTCTGTGCCTGTTCTGGCTGGTTGTGTCTGTGGCATTGCTCCACCAGCATTATTCAGAGCAGACTGGGCTTTTGCTTTCTCAAAGGCAGAAGTTCCTCCATGTTCAAGATTAATTTTATTCTGCAGCATTTCATACTGCTCTCTCGTTAAAATATAAACAGTAAATACTTTTTTGGTAACATTTTTATTTATATTAAAGATCAGAGTTTGAAATAGCAGGAAAGATTCCTTCTTATATTCAATCAAAGGATCCTTCTGGGCGTATGCTCTGAAGCCAATACCTTCCCGCAAAAGATCCATCTCATGCAAATGATCACGCCAGAGATCATCTACCACTGAAAGAAGTGAACGACGCTCGATTTCCCGCATTTGTTCAAAACCTAAAGTAGCTTCGCGCTTATCATACGCTTCCAGTACTTTTTCCAGCGTATTTTCTACCAGGTTTTCCAAGGTTATTGTCCTGATGTCTTCTGGTTTACAGGGTATATTATATTCATGGGATAAAAAACTGCATATTGCATCCAGATCCCAATTTTCATAATATTTTTCCGAAGCAGTAATTTCTTCAACTTTCTCTGTGATAGTCTCTCTGATCATCTCAATTATTTCATTTTTAAGATCATATCCCTTCAGTACGTTTCTCCGGTAGCGATAGATCACTTTACGCTGCTGGTTCATGACCTCATCATATTTTATTAATTGCTTTCTGATCTCAAAATTATAACCTTCCACTCGTTTTTGGGCATTTTCTACTGCTTTATTCATCCAGGGATGGGCAAGAGCTTCACCACTCTGAAAGCCAAACTTCAGCATCATTGGTGCAATCTTGTCTGATCCGAACAAACGCATTAAGTCATCTTCCAGAGAAAGATAGAAACGTGAAGTTCCAGGATCACCCTGCCTTCCAGCTCTACCTCTTAACTGTCTATCAATTCTACGGCTTTCATGTCTTTCCGTTCCAATTACATGCAATCCATCAATAGGCAATCCCAAAGGATATTCTTCAGTAAGGTTATGACTTAGCGATTGATACTCTGATTTTGGTTTACTCACCACTCCCTTACCAAGTTTAATATCTGTTCCACGACCAGCCATATTAGTGGCAATAGTCACAGAACCTGGTTCTCCGGCATTCTTTATGATCTCTGCTTCACTTTCATGGTATTTGGCATTTAATATTTTATGCTCTATTTTTTTACGAGAAAGCAACCTGCCTAATTTCTCAGAAACATCTACAGTTACAGTACCCACCAGAATAGGTTTACCCCGCTCATGCCAATACTCTATCTCATTAATAATTGCCTGATACTTCTCATTTTTGGTCAAATAGATCAGATCATTATGGTCAATTCGTGAGATTGGTTCATTAGTGGGGATCACCATAACTGGAAGATCATATATTTCCAAAAATTCTCCTTCTTCAGTAATGGCTGTACCGGTCATACCAGCTAGTTTATCATACATCCTGAAGAAGTTCTGCAATGTGATCGTAGCAAAGGTTTGAGTTGCTTCTTCTATGACACAGTTTTCCTTAGCTTCCAGAGCCTGATGCAAACCGTCTGAAAAACGCCTTCCTGGCATCATTCTTCCAGTAAATTCATCTACAATCATCACTTTGCTGTCCTGCACCACATACTCTATATCTTTTTCAAAAATTACGAAGGCACGCAATAACTGCTTTATGTTATGAAGTCTTTCATTTTTATCAAAGTAATCATCCTGAACCTTTTCTTTGGCTTTCACTTTCCCTTCAAAACTCAGGTCAGGATTATCATCCACTTCTGCCAGCAATTCATCAAGCTGCCGTAATACAAAGAGTTCTGAATTACGGCTGGACATAAATTCATTACCCCTATCAGAAAGTTCTACACTGTTATGCCTTTCTTCAACAAAATAAAGAAGTTCTTCGTTTATCAGATTCATTTTCTTGTCTCTGATATACAAATCTTCATAATCCTGTAATTGTTTCTTCAATTCACCCTGTTTCATTAACTTAGTAAAGGATTTGTTCTTAGGCGCTCCCCGATAAATTTTGAGGAGAAGATTTCCTATCTCATCCTGATCACGATCTGTTTCTTTTGCCAGTTCTTCCCGCAATCTTCCAACAAAGCCATTGATCAATATATTCTGTTTATCAACAAGCTGGCGGATCATAGGCTTCAATTCAGGATAAAAATTCTTGCTTTCTGAAACGGGACCACTGATGATAAGTGGCGTTCGAGCTTCATCGATCAGAACACTATCCACCTCATCCACTATGGCATAATATAATTTGCCCTGTACCAGTTGTTCTTCTCTGATTGCCATGTTATCACGCAGATAATCAAATCCAAATTCACTGTTTGTGCCATAGGTTATTTCGCACTTATAAGCTGCCAGTTTCTCATCATTATTCAATCCATTTATATTCACACCCACTTTCATTCCATGAAATTCAAAAATCGGTTTCATCCATTCGGCATCACGGCTTGCCAGATAATCATTCACAGTTATAAGATGACAGCTATGTCCCGAAAGGGCGTTAAGAAATAAAGGCATTGTAGCTACAAGGGTTTTTCCTTCTCCAGTTGCCATCTCTGCGATTTTGCCTTCGTGCAAAGAAATTCCACCAATTAATTGAACATCATATGGAACCATTTCCCAAACCTGCATTGTACCACGCACTTCAAATTCATTACCCAGCATTCTACGACAAGTATCTTTCACAATTGCAAAAACTTCAGGTAAATATTCTCCCAGGATTGTTTGTCGTTCCGTTTTTATCTGTTCGATCAAGATGTCTATCTGATTGCCATAAGAGGTTCGCTCTGAATCCTTTACAGCCATCTGATAATCACGCTGCAATTCATCCAGCTTTGTCTCAGAACCGGAGATACGCTCTTTAATATTATCTCTAATGGCATTTACTCGCTCTCGCAGTTCATCATCACTCAAATCAGCCAGATTTGGATATATTTCATGAATTTTATCTAAATAAGGCTGAACTTTCTTCAGTTCGCGTTCATATCTATCACCAAACAGTTTCAGCATTATATTCTTTAGCATTATAACTTCCCGTCTTTTAATATACTATAATCAGCATTTCTGTATTATGTGTCAATAACTTCAAGTTTTTTACTCTTCAAATATCTATGACAAAGTTTCCAGCCAGGATCGATAATCCTGAAGAAATCTTTTGGCATTTTCTCCGGTTAAACTCAAACGCCAGAATGAATCTCCACCCTGTACGTTTTGAAAATTTATCTTCAAGACCATTTCACCCAGCTCATCCATCCACTGACAAAACAGCACTTTTTTATAAGGAATCACGTATTCTTTATCATCATAATAACTTTTCATCTTCATTTCCCTCCAATTGGCAAACTTCTATTATTGTCTATCATGTCAATTATTTTCTACCTTACTAAGGTTCTAGTTTCAGGATATCTAATTTTATTATAACGTGAAATAATCAATAGAGAATAAAAAAAGGGACAAACAAAAGTTTGCCCCATCAGAAAAATGTTTTTTGATTATTTCTTAATTTACAGGCTCTTTGCCAGAATATCAAGTCCTTTCTCTAATTTAGCAATATCTAAAGCATAACTGATCCTTATCCAGTTTTTGCCATTTTGTCCAAAAGCGCTCCCTGGGATCACAATTACGCCATTTTGGGAAAGCTCTGCTGCCAGTTTGGTATCATCACCATCAATCTTGATAAAAAGATATGGTGCAGCATCAGGTGTGAGATATTCTATATGTGGCATTCTGGCAGCAAAATATTTCACTATAAAATCATAGTTCTTTTGCAATTGGGCTTTGATCTCATCAATCGTTGCCATCCCTGCTTTGCTTAAAGCTGTAATTCCAACTTTCTGAGAGATATAAGGAGCACAGGTGCTCTGATATTGATGAGCTACAACTATCGGTTTAATATATTCAGAAATCTTGCTTGCAGCCCAGCCAATCCGCCAACCCGTCATACAATATGCCTTGCTTAATCCTGAGATCACTATGGAATTATCATATAATTCCAAAATACTGGGCTGACGCGGGATAAAGGTCAATTCCCGGTATATCTCGTCTGACATGATCATGATATTCTTTTCTGAGCAAACATCTACCATATATTGCAGTTCTTCAAGCGTAAAGCATTTACTTAAAGGATTAGATGGATTGCAGATCACCACAATTTTTGTTTTGCTGTTTATCTGGGCAGCAAAGTCTTTTCGGTCAAGACAGAATCCCTTAGCAGGCTCAAGCCGGTAATATACTGGAATACCCTTATTCAGCTTAATAGATGCCTCGTATGCCAAAAACGTAGGATCAGCCAGCATCACTTCATCTCCAGGATTCACAAAAGCTGTAAAACATGAATGGATTGCCTCAGCAGCGCCGCAGGTTATGCACACTCCATCGATTTCAATCTCATTGTTATAATAATCAGCCACTTGCTCGCGAAATTCTTTCATACCAGCATTTTCCGTATATCGGCAGTTTTCATTTAATGCCACTTCAGATGCCCTTTTTCTCAATAATTCAGGAGTTTCAAACTGAATCTCTCCCAATCCCAGGTTTATTGCCTTTCCCTGTGCTGCTTCAAATATCTGTCGTATTATCGATTTCTGGACAGAATTCATCCGCTCAGCTTGCTTTAAAAGCATTTTACCTCCATGATAATATTTTTTGAACTCATAAATGGTGACCTTTTTATTCTGTCAATCATAATAAAAAATCACCACCTAAACAGAAATTTAGGAGGTATGTGTTAATATCTCATCTTGTGATTGAGAATCTATTTCTTATAAAAATGTAATAACCTTTGCTCCTATATTATTACCAGCTTTCAGCTCCAGTAAAGCCTCATTTGCCTTTCTCAGTGGATATTCCGTAACTGCTGGTATTAGTTTCATCGCGGCTGCAATATCCAAAAATTTCTGTACATCTGATATTGTCACATTCGCAACTGACTTGATCTCTTTCTCCTGCCAGAGATGCTCTTCATATCTGATCCGTAAAAGCTGATCCTGGTCATGATCTTCCTTGCGGATAGCATTGATCACAAGTCTTCCACCAGATTTCAGATTAGAGAGAGCTTCCACCACTGGTTTCCACACGGGGGTAGTATCTATAATAGCATGACACTGTAAGGGTGATTTTTCCGAAGTATCGCCTGCCCATTCAGCACCTAATGAAAGAGCAAACTCACGCTCAGCTGGATTTCGGGCAAATACTTGAAAATGGCTTTTCGGATATAGATATTGTGCCGTTTTAAGTACTAAATGTGCTGATGCCCCAAATCCGGTAAATCCCAGATAATCACCATCTGAAATATTGGCAAGCTTCAATGACCGGTAACCCACTGCTCCAGCGCATAGCAATGGAGCTGCTTGTATTGCAGAATAGAAGTCAGGGATTTTTACCGTAAAAGCTGCTTTTGCTGCCATATATTCAGCATATCCACCATTTACATCTCTACCGGTTGCCATAAATTCTGAGCAAAGATTCTCCAACCCATTCTGGCACCATTCACACTTTCCACAGGCAGAAAATATCCACGCTACTCCCACTATATCTCCAGGCAGAAAGTTATCTACATCAGCACCGGTTTCTATCACTTCTCCCACCACCTGATGACCAGGAATTACCGGATATTGAGGTGGGGGAGTGCGACCTTCTATTTCATCAAGCTCTGTGTGACAGATCCCGCATGCCTGCACCTGGATCAATATCTCATTCTTCTTGATCTCAGGCACTGCAATATCTACAAGCTGCAGAGGTGAGGTCTCTTCTTTCAGATCATATATAGCATCAAGTATCATTGCTTTCATTATAACACATCCTTTTATTTAAATCTGGTTCGATAATATTTAAAAGGTATATTTCACTTTCATATAAGCCTGCCGGTAATCTACAATATATTTCTCTTCGATTTCATCCTGGACGGTTTTGTAACCTAAATAAAGATAGCATTGATCTTTGAATTCATAGCTGAGATTGGAGAAGAAACCCAGGTAGGCTGTATGCCACTCTGTTTCACAATTATTGTAGCGTAAACCATTCGTGAGAGAAAAGCGATTAGAAAAATTTATGGTTAAATTCATATTTCCAATCCAGTATTGCTCATCTATCCCGCAGGAATCAGGAAAATCAAAATACCTCTGTCGCTGTGCTGAAAGGTTGTAGAAAATATTATTACTTATAGCTCCAAAAAAACTAAGACAATAATTATCTGTATCAGAATTTTGCTCAAGACTATAAATGACACTTTTCCCGGCATTATAACTGACACTTACGCCCAGCCAGTCATATTTCCAATAACTACCAGAAGTCCAGACATTATTCCAGTCAAAAATTGTACCGTTATATTCCTCTTTACCTAAGTTAAGATTCATATTGAAATTAATTTTCAGTTGTGAATTCAACCAGAAATTAATCCCGCCATTCTCCTCAATCATGTCTTTACTGCCATTATCAATAGCTTTATGATACCAGATACCAGAACCGAATCTTTGCAAGAAATCGCCTTCTGGTTCGCGATTATAAGAGATATTGGTATTCATAGCAGAGAAATTACAATTATAGACCAGTCCCATATCTGTATAAAAATCTTTGCTGCGACTGCAGCCAAAAATAGACCAGTCAAAATCGCCTTTCTCACCATTATACCCGCAATTAAATGTATATCCTTTTCTGTTTTCTTGCTCAGGACTATCTTTATATGAAAGATCAATTTCAGTCCATACTGTTTGATTTTGGCTGAATTCCCAACGTGGATTGATAACCAGAACTTCATTATGATATTCTTTGTTCATCCGGTTCAGCAGCGTCATCTGAATGTTTAAATTATTCCATTTTGGTTTGAATGCCAGCAGATTATACACATCATCACTATGCAGCACTTCACCATTTTCTTTCACTTCTTTATCCATGGCAGACATAAAGCCATAGGAAAAGTGTTCCGTATTACCGGTTAATTTCACAGCATAATTGGGCTGCCTGATATGTCGCGAATAAAATATATTATTATCAACGCCAAATACATCCAGATCCTCAATAAAGAAATACCTGTTTTCATAAAAACTGGGTTCATAGCGAGCATTAAAATTATTCTCTACCTCATCCATGGGAATATCAGAAAAGTCAGGATTAAAGCTCAGTTTTAGCTTAGTTCCTGAAGACGGATTATAGGAAAAATCGAGACCCACATTATCAGGATCAAAGGAATCTTCCTTTTCTACCAGATCATATTTTTTCACGAAGTAAGGAGCTATCTTATAGTTCTTGTTTTTGGCAATTTCATCTTTCAGGCAAACGTCATACGCTGTCCGGTAATAATCCTTACCCATCTCAATTGTGCCATAGGGAAGTGAATAAAACTCCTCTTCGACTTCAAAATAACGCGTCATGATAATTTTCCAGTTATAGGGCGGATTACCCCAAAACCGCAAATCCTTGAAAGGTATAGTCATCACGCTTTTCCATACATTCCCTGAAATAGTACTTTTGCTTTGATAATCGCTGTTCCAGCTTGTATCAATATTCATATCAGAGTTTCTGATGCAGTCATAATGATTGTCTAATGGAAAGGAATAGAACATATAGGCATAATAATTCTTGATATCAGTGATGATCTGAATCCTGAAAAAGTCAGAGTCCACCCATTCATCAGCAGAAGCCAGCCTGCCCTCTTCAAATTTATCATCAATTTCACATTCCATCAGCACATACAATTTTTCGCAGTCATGCCAGAGCCACACATCGGTCTGCAAAGGCACTGCCACAGAGTCATCTGGTGAAATCCGCACAAATCCGGTTAATCGATTTGTCTCAACCTGCAATTCTTCTGCAGAAAACGGTATCGTGAATGCAGCTAACCCGCAAGAAAGCATTATCAGTATAATAAATATTAAAAGTATTTTCAAACCTACCTCCAGATTAAACTAATCTCTGTTTCCATTTTTCCAGATAAAAAGTCAAGAATATTCTCCTGGTCTGACAATACGGACAAAATCAATTAAGCATTTCAATAAAATATCGAGATTAATGGGAAATAGATATTTTTATATGTCATCTTGGAGTTTGATTTGGATAAAAAAAGAGGGGGGGGCAGATAATAGCTGCCCCCCCCCCATAGTCCATTCAAAGGAGAGACGGACTAATTATTTCAAAAGGACTACCTTTTGAGTGTTGTTAGCAGTATCAGTATTGAAGTTCAGGAAGTAAATTCCTGATGGTGTATTCTGAGCATTCCAGCTGACACTGTGATTTCCGGCAGCCATCTCTTCATTAAGAATAACGGCTATCTTTTGTCCTTTGAGATTATAAACTGTTATCTTCACGTTCTCTGTCTGGGAGAGACTGAACTGAATATTTGTTACCGGATTGAAAGGATTAGGATAAATCGCATTCAGCGTAGTTACTTCCGGTAATTCCTCGATATTAACTGTGAAATCTATTTCATTAATAGTTCCACTGATCTCACTGCCGATCAGGTTTTGAGAATCAAGACTAATCCGGCAAATCTCACCATTTATAGGTAGAGCAGAAGCCAGAGCCATCTTGCTGCCATTTACGCAGGTGAGAGCTTGATCACTATTGAAGCTGATTTCTCTGCCTGTGAGATCTATATTAAGTTCGATCAGGAATGAATATAATTCTCCCTGAGCACTGATGATCAATTCAGTATCAACCTGAACAATTGAGAGTTCTGCTGCAGGATGAACATGAATTTCTCTTGCTTCAACCGGGAAGATATCGATTATACCAACGCTATACTGCAGTACAAGAGCAGCATCATAAGCATCCACATCCTGATCTCCGGAAACGTCTCCGGCAATCATCTGCCATGTCCAGGGAAGTGGAGAACCTACAGGATCCATTCCCACAGTGTATTGCAGTAGATTAGCAGCATCATAGGCATCTACTACTCCATCAGCAGTAACATCACCATAGAGTATGGCAATTCCTTCATTATATATCATGTTTGAGAATGCTGGTTCTGATAATACATCACCAAGATATTCTACGCGTACACAATATTCATAATCCCCTTCTACGCCTATCTGATCCCAGCTCGTATCTTCATACATAGTGTCTTGTAGGGATGAAGCGATTAATGTCCAGCTCTCAAAATTAGCTTCATCATCTGCAAAACCTCTAAATATGCTGTAACCCTCCATGCGTTCCAGACGATTTAAGGTTCCAGAGTCTTTGCTGAATTCATTTTCAACTATTGCTGAGAAAAGTGGTACTGAACATCCACGTGTCTCTGGTTCTCCAATATAAACATCATCGATATCCCAGCCGGAATAAGTTACAGAACTATCAGAACCAAAGTGGAAACGGAACATTACGTCTTCGCCATCATACATAGATAGATCAAAGGCTGCCATTATCCAACCGCCTGAAGTACCATTATAGCAGACTTCTCCATTTAAACCTACAGCAGTTCCTGGATAGCCACCAATAGGTTCGATGATTGTCCAGATTGCGCCTTCATCCAGCGAAATCTTCACATTACCACCGTCCCAGTAGTTTTCAATGTCATACCACTGATAGAAGATCAGTTGCGTTTCATCAGAAGGAATACCGATCACTGGAGTATAAAGTGAAGAGTTAGCACTGTTGGGGTATTGAGTATTAGGCCATGCACTCCAGCAATTATCTCCACTCCAGGCATTACCGGCATTACTGCCGTTTGCCCATTCCCAGCCAGCATCACCGACAAATTCACCATCATCAGCTTCAAAATCATAGAAAGTATTCAAAGCTCCTGAGGGTGAATGCCAGGTGATTTCGGCATTTCCAGATGGGTTTTCTTCAACATAAACATCATGGGCAGGATATATCATTTCTGTGATCATACCTTCGTAGATGACCACACTTTCCATAATTTCAATATTATCTTCCAGAGTGGCAAAATTCGTAAGCTCTGCTTCCAGATTATAATTACCTCTCCAGATGTTAGTGATCACACATTCACCGTTTTCATCAGTGACAGCCATATATTCCGGATAATTTCCATCTGGATCAGGCTCTGTAGCTTCCAGAGAAACTTCTGCACCTACCGGTATATCACCAATATTGGTCGTGAGTGTTACTTCCAGAGTGGCATACATATTTTTGCCAACCCAATTACTGAAGGCTGGACCAGACATGTTGTTATTGGTATAAACAGAGCGAACAGCATAGGTATATACTATACCATCTATCAGGTTAACCCAATCAACATCAGTATAGAGGATGTCGGGAATTATGGCGGTATTAACCTGATTCCACATCTCCCAGTTCGCTTCATCACCATATTCACCAATGAATACATTATATCCCATTAGTTCACGATCACGAGTGGCATTAATTCCACTTTGAACAGCGAATGGATTTGTATTATGAATTGGCATGTATTTAGCTTCACCCACTGACTGTGTTCCAACAGGTAAATTATGAGCATATTTGTCTATAGTTCCTTTATGCGGTGTGATATTACTGAAATCTGCTACTGGATTTTCATAGCTTACAGTTAACTCACGTCCAGAAGGACCTTGCACAATTGCTCTCAGCATGAAATCCTGATAAGTTGAAATAGTCCATGCAGTACCACCTGTAACGTAGTGTTCATAGCTTCTGCCCATAGTAGGAGTTGTTTCGTCAATTCCAATTCCAGCACAATCAGGATATACTCCACCTTGAGCATAACCCAGGAAGAATTCGGTTCCATCAACAGGAATTGGTGTATCAAAGGTAAATGGTACCCAGTAATAATCAGTAGGGGTAACTTCCACGCTGCCTAATAATTCACCAGGCAGTCCTGTGGCATCATCATAAGCCCAAACACAGGCGGTGAAAGGAGTCAAAATATTTCCAGCGGGCCAGGTTCCATCATAAATATGCATACTTCCACCAGTTACCATACAGGGTCCTCCCTGAGCAGTGAACCAGACTGATCTTTCATTTCCAGGATCATACCAGGCAGTAGCATTTTCAGCTACATCATCATCATAGATGATTTCATAGGGTGGATAGGCTCCCGGAGCTTCCCAGGTGAGATCACATTCAGTATCTTCCGGATTTACAACTGCCAGCACTCCAGATGGAGGATTGGCTTCCTCGTAGACCATTCCAGTATATGTGACCACATCTTCCAGAATATCAATATTATCAATTAAAGTAGAAAATCCTGGATATAATGCTGTCAGATCATAATTGCTTTTCCAGATTCCAATTATTGTGCATTCTCCATTTTCATCAGTTATTCCGCTGTATTCAGGATAATTGCCATCAGGATCAGGTTCAGTAGCTTCCAGAGTTATTTCTGCACCTGCAGGAATATCACCAACATTGGTAGTCAGCGTAACTTCCAGAGTGGCATACATATCTTTCCCTACCCAGTTACTGAAAGCAGCGTCAGAAAGCACTTCATTAGTATAAACTGCTTTAACTGCATATTCATATTAGCCATAAGGATTATTTACCCAGCTTATATCAGAGTAAAAGGTCTCCATAACACCTTCTCCAACCAGAGTCCATAGATCTTCATTTCCTTCATCTTCCAGCAACAGACTATAAACATTATAACCTTCTATTATCCTCAGAGGATTTTGCGGTGCGAGTGAAACTACTGGATGGAAGTTCGGATTATCGCTGCCTGCAACTTCACGTCCAGGCATACCGACAAAGACGTCATCAATATACCAGCCCTGATAGGTTACGGAACTATCAGAACCAAAGTTGAACATGAACATCACATCTTCACCCTGATAAGCACCAATCTCAAAGGTTGCCAGGGTCCAAACCATGCCATGACCATTAAAGCATTCTTCACTATTTAAACCATAGGCAGTTCCAGGATAGCCTCCCACTGGAGTGATCAAGGTCCAGCTTGTTCCACCATCAGTAGATATTTTTACATTTCCACCATCAAAAGTGGTCTCAATATCCATCCAGTGCCAGAATGTCAGCACAGCATCATCTGAAGGAATTGAAATTTCCGGGGTTACTAATTGGTAATTAACACTATTGGGATATTGAGCATTCAATGTGGTACCCCATACATTGATACCGCTATAGGCACCAGACATAGTGTCTGTACCCCATGCCCAGCCCATATTGGCTGTGAATTCACCATTATCATTTTCAAAATCCCAGAAGTTGGAAGCTTCTGGATCAGGAGCTTCCCAGATCACATCAACTACTGTATCTTCAGGATTCTGAGTTGCAACCACACCCATTGGTGGGAAGGCAACTTCGTTTACTATGATATCGCCCAGATCAGTATTTGTTTCACCAATCACTGCTTCGCCTACCAGTACTTCATAGCCTTCTGCTACAACTGTAATCTGATAAGTATTAGAAGAGAAAACATCCTCTATCAGGAAGTAGCCATCTGGATCTGTGATACCTTCATGAACTCCCATTCCGCTCAGAGTTACTTCAGCACCTCCCAGACCAATATCCGGATAATCGGAACCTACTACACGTCCAGTAACTTCCACATCTGTAGCAGGAGTAAGATAGAAATCCTGGTTAGTTGTCTCATCTGCTACTATTACCACAGTTTCAATATCTTCACTGTGAGCAAAAAGAGTTGCATGAGCTTCATATGTACCTTCAAAGAGTCCCGGGAAGTTGTAATGTCCACTTGCATCTGTGAAAGTATGAACTCTTTGTTCTATTAGATCAATCAGTACACCTTCCAGAGGTTCATTTGTAACTTGATTATAGGCATATCCTTCCAGGGATCCCAGTCCGCTTATATTAATGAACATCATCGTATTGGGATTACTGCTCAAATAATTGATGGTTGTAGGTGGGTTATAAGGATCATAATCATCTGAATCACTCTGTGCCCAGATGCAGCGGTCAGTATACTGAGTATCTGTATAATAGAAAGTATCTCCTGTACTGTAATACTGGGTATCCATCACTCTTTCCACAAATACGATCACATTTTGTCCTTCATAAATGAAGGGCTCAATAAGATCAACCATGATCTCATTAATGCCAATTGGAAAATCTAAGGTGCCACTAAATACCTGTGTCATATCAGTGGCAGGCACCCAGCCACCACTCAAATTATCTAATGTAGTGTTCTGCATCCAGATATTGATCGGCATGTTAGCCCATCTTTCGACTTAAAGTGACATATTTGATCATTATTTCATCGTAAGTTATTGTTATATAGTATGTCGTTATCTAAA
>Ga0208648_1002389_pt1 | contig 13167 bp, 8 predicted proteins | sample AntAceMetag02UKL_FD_184772 | JGI IMG/M metagenome (GOLD analysis project Ga0208648, IMG submission 184772) | Saline lake microbial communities from Ace Lake, Antarctica - Antarctic Ace Lake Metagenome 02UKL (SPAdes) (version 2) | ecosystem: Environmental > Aquatic > Non-marine Saline and Alkaline...
CGGTGACTGGGATAACTATTGGAAATACCATATTGACTGTGAAAAACAACGGCTCTATGCAGCATGAGGTAATCTCAACTGAAATGAGCCAGACTCAATAAAATTAGCGAGAACCAACAATTGACATTTTTACGACTTTTTCTTTTTAACATGTCTTTCCTCCCTTTTGTGCTGATTAACTTTTATTAGAGTTACAATAATGTATATAATTATTTCACATATATGAGCTTATGAGTTTTTATTTCATTATTATATTTAGCAGAAAGCATATATATTCCATTGGAGTGATTGTTTAAATCTATTTTATATATTTTATTACCCTTATTTTGCTTAATAATATTATTATATAATTTTCTTCCAAGTATATCATATATATTGATTTCCATAAATCCTGATTTAGGAATATTGACTACTAAGTTGGTATTATTATTAAACGGATTGGGGTATAATGAAGACATAAAATAACTGGATGGATATATAAGTTTATTATAATCAATTTTTAATCTATTAGCAGCATCTAAAACTCTGATTCCATGATAACTATCTATGACATAAACAATACCATCGTTAACATATATTTCTCTGGCATCTAATTTTTCTAAAGATGTTCCCAGAAGAGTAATATTATCTACATCAGATATATCATACATGCGAACCCCTGCTGAGTCGCCAGCAGTGTAGAGATAATCGCCTTCAATTTCCATATCTCTTACTGTGCTTGGTAAATCTAAAGTATTTGCAATTTCCGGTTCTTCAGGATTTGAATAATCCATTATATATATCATACCCTGTTTTCCACGAGAAGAGTTTGAACCGTTCATATAACTGATCGATACAAATATATATTCTCCATCTGTAGTACAATGAATTTGAGAAGAATAAGGATTATCAAGGAATTCGGGACGATATTGTGAAGTTAATCTGGGATTTCTACTATCGGAAACGTCGATTGCTGTTAACCGCTGAATGTTGTATCCGCTGGCTTCAGAGATGAAAAGCAAATCCCCTGCCAGGTTAATTTCTTTTCCGTAAAGAGAATACGTATCAATAGTGGAAATTAGAACAGGATTGTTCTCATTGCTTATATCGTATAATTCAACGTTAAGATAAGCGCTACTATCCTGTAGCGCCAAACAATATACAATACTATCAGTTAAACATGCATTAATTGTAGTAGTGCCGAATGTGGATAATTCATTAAGTTCAGGAAAATCAGAAATATCAAACATAACACAATAACGACCAGTCATTAGCAATACATCATCATTATAATAAGTATTAATGGTATAAAAACCTTGTCCAGCATCCCAATATTCATTGAGTATTCTATAAGGACAAGATAATCTATTAGGATTATTAATATCTATGAATAATAATATATTTCCAAATATATCTTCATCATAAATACTATAATCTGTTACAGTTAATAAATAATCATTTATAACAGATAATGTTGGAAATAAATATATGTCAGAACTATATCTGCGCCGAAACACGAGCATAGGATCATCATCTATATCATATATATGTATAAAATTTAATAAGCTTGTTAATGTTATAAGATAATTATCATATATTAATGATTTATTAGCATATAATGTATAATTAAGATGTATTGGATATTCTTCAGGATTATAAGGATCTGATAAATTTAAAATTTTGATTCCTTCATGCTCACAGGAAAAGTATGCAATTGGGAAAGCTTCAAGACATATATGTTGAGGGCTGGCTTCATAAATTGGATTACGATCTGATGGGATATATAGTGCGATTTGTTCAGGATTTTCTAAATCAGATATGTCGAAAATCCTTAAACCGGATGACTGATCGGAAGCATAGAGGATATCATCATGGACAGCAACATGCACAATCATTCCCTGAGGATTAGTCTCCGAAACCATCTCTGGCGATTGTGGGTTTGAAACATCGATAATCTTGAATCCTTGTTCTCCAACTGCTATAAAAGCGAGTTCATCTTCTACAACAAGGTTTTCAAATACACATTCAATCTCTATTGTGCTTATATGGACAGGATCTTCAGGCTGCGAAATGTCGTAAATCAATAATCCACTTTCAGATTCCAGCATGTACAATATACTATTTACGACATAAGCGTCGCAGATAGCAGTTTGAGTCGGTATAGTAGAAACCAGTTCTGGAGTCGTAGGTTCTGATATATCAACAATTATCATACCATTTGAATTTGCGGAGACAAATGCGTAATTACCTGAAATAAAAAGCGCTTCAGGATCAGACGGCAAATCAATGAAACCAACTTCTTGAATATTATAAACATTTGATATATCTTCTATTAGGAGGCCTGTTTCACCATCAAGAAAAAATATATAATTTTCTTCAATTTGAAAGTCTTTAATTGTGTGGGAAAGTTTATTCCAGAGACCTCCAATGGTAGGAATGTTAAGGCTGTCTTGTGCAAAAACAGAGTTGGACAATAATATTGACAATAATAAGCATTGAATTACACGTTTACTCACAATTACCTCATAATGATAAGTGTACTTGTTCGAAAAATGGTATTCAATTATAAATATGGTTTTCAAAGGTAAAGCAAGATTGTTATTATAGTCAAGTATAAAATAAAAATAATTGCATCCCTGAAAAAATTAAGGCTGCCAAACTTCAGCCAATTTGGGATTTTTTGGATTTTTACGGTTTAGTCACTGTAACCTGGACAGCTTGTGTCCAGGGATAATATTCTTTCCCGCGGTGGACGGGTGGCCCGACTGCTTGCTGTCGGGTGGGTGGCCAGGATAGCTTGATATCCGGGTTTATTATACCCTGCTATATCCACGAATATTTTTCTTAAAAGTGCAGCAAGTAAACGAACAATTTTTAATCAAGCCAAGTATTGGTCAATTACAAATTTCAAATTTAAAACCTGGATTAATATACCCTGCTGTTAAACCAGGAGGGTCACCTGTCGTCACTATAGCCTTGACAGTTTGTATCCTGGGATATAATTTCTTTCCCGGATGCAAGCCATCCGGGCTACATATTTAGATTAGAAGGATGGAATTTACGGGAATAATAGGTCGCTCATATATGAATCATTTAGCAAGAATACTTTATCAAGTCTTTATAATTGTGACTATAGCGCTGACATTAGTAGTCAATTCCGGTTGTTCTACTATCGGTTACAATATTGGGAGAAAAATTGATATTGATAACCAGGAAAGGATTGAAATAAATCCAGATTCATTATGGCACCTGTATAATATCGGTACACTGGTCGAGGTGATCACTAAAGAAGATAGAGTATATACCGGGTATGTTGATAAATTTCTTAAACGAGGTTTTGTAATTGTAATTGACAGAATGGCAGAAAGTAATAAACCTGCAAGGAAAGTAAGCATTCTGGATCATTACAATAACAGATTTATCCTCAACTACGAGGATATCAGTAAAATTACTGTAATTCTGCGCGGCAATAGAAATAAAATATATTCTCGTATCGGAAAGGTGGTTGATTACTCAGTCCTTATATTCCTGAGTATTATAGCGGCTAACTCTGGCTAAGAGCTTTAATTTTTGGCAGTTTCTGCCCGGTTCGGAGACCCGGGCCTACATCAGAACTTGAATCCGAAATGAAGACCGGGCTCAAATAAGAAATAATTTGGTGAGTCGCCTTCTATTTCCTCGAAGGATGCCGGGAAGTTGGTGTTTACAGGCCAATAGTTGAATGTAACAGAAGGCTCTATGAACCAGCGTTGATCTAAGAATTCAAAGCGGTACCCGGTTCGGAACTGAAGATACAACTGAAAACCGGATTGAATTTTTTCGTCTTCGGAATCATAGAATTGCTGCATAAAAGGAGTTGCCTGCACTGTCGAATATAAGTTCTTCCAGTAGAATCGCTGATAACCCATTCCTATACCGATAGCACTGACCTTGCCCGGGTACTTTTCTTCAGAAGATTCATAAGTGCCCAAGGGTTCATAATATGTCCACGTGATAGCTTCGACTATAATTGCTTCTTTCCCGGTCAACCGGTACCCGTAATTCAATTGCATAAAATGGGGATGATCGCCCGGTACAAGATTACCCAGGAGGAAAATCGTGCTTCCAACAGAGTGTCGCTGATCGAGAACTGGCTTTTCTGTTTGAGTCGAGGCAGAATCAGTCGGGGTGAAATCTTTGCTGAATGCCAAGGTGACAGACAGGCAAAAAATTAATGTTGATAAAGCTATTCTCAATTTCATTGCATTTTCCATTATTAAAGTTGAAGTGAATCCTGGTGGACAGATCGTTAGATGATTAGGGTAATGGATTCCACTCATGATGTACTGCTTTTTGTTTTCCTCTAAATTTAGAAATTGCTTTTGCCCTTTGCAAGGTAAAACAGACATTCACCGTTGGTAGATCATCACAAAGGGTTTAAATGCAATTCCCGGACATCGATGCGCCAGACGTCGCACAGGTCTGTCCGGGGTACACGCAGTGTCACCCATCATATTCATTCATCTTGATACTATAGTAGTTCTTAATAATGCTCGTTTTAGGATCGGTTAGCATTTCCCGGACATCGAGCTGTCCGGGGCACACTAAAAATTAAAAGAACTTTACTTTTGAGAACTACATAGAACTTTTTAAATTATATTGTGTAATAGATAAAATCTAATATGATGAGGATTATGTGCGTAATTTATTAATGATCGCTGTTGCCGGTGGACTGGGTACCCTGGCGCGGTACGGTACGAGCGGGCTTGCTTACAGGCTTATGGGAACGCGTCTTCCCTGGGGTACATTAATGGTAAATGTGATCGGCTGTTTTTTGCTTGGTTTTTTGATGCACATAGGAATAAACAGCACATTCATCCCCCGTGAATGGCGCATCACAATAACAGTCGGATTTTTGGGAGCTTTCACTACTTTTTCAACTTTTGGGTATGAAACAGTCAGATATATTGAAGATGGAGCCTGGTGGCAGGCTTCACTAAATATCGCTACAAACCTGGGATTCGGTATTCTTGCGGTTATCCTGGGGCTCTATTTAGGAAAAATGTTAATGGGAGGATCATGATGTCACAGTTGGAAGGCAAACAGGTATTGATGAGAATTTTCATCGCTTCAGCCGACAAATTTGGCAGCGTTCCACTTTATAAAGCACTTATTGACATGATGCACAGCGAAAGAATTGCAGGCGCTACCGTGCTGAGAGGTGTTATGGGATACGCTAACGACAGTATGCTTCATTCGACAAATCTTCTACGCCTGAGCGACAATTTGCCTATGGTCATTGAAGTGGTTGAAACCGAAGAGAACCTTGACCGGATCATGCCCCAGGTAAACGAAATGATAAAAAAAGGAATGATAACCCGTGAGGCAGTGGATGTAATCAGGTACACACCCTGAGGTTCACCTGGATTCCCAGGCATGTTAACTGATCTACTTATTAATTTGTACCGTATTGCGCCCTGGATGGTGTTCCAAAAAATATTGAAGATGTTCAGGTATATTATTCCTTATATTATAGCTATGATTTGAATCGCTATTTCCGTGACCTCACAGACTGGAGAAGATTATGAGTCGGTCAGCAGTTTCCACAATTCTTGCCCTGTTCGTCCTGAGTTGTTTTACAACTCCCCTTTTCGCTGAGCAACAATACAGATTTGGTTTTATCCCGGATGATAACTATCCGGAATGGCTCAAACAGTCGCCTGTTCTTCAATATAATGGCGGGCAGGGAGAGCTTGATGAAGAATGTGATAATTCCGATGGTCTTCCGCCGGTAGGCAGCCAGGGGATGCAGGGCAGTTGTGTAGCCTGGTCGGCAGGGTATTACCTGATGACATACGTTCAAGGGCGGGACTATGAATGGGATTTAACGGATTCAGAGCATCAATGCAGCCCGGCATTTGTCTATAACTTGATTAACGGTGGTATCGATGATGGCAGCAGTAATATGTATGCCTTCACTGTTTTTATGGAACTTGGTTGCGGTACACTCGAAGATATGCCGTATAACGATAATGATTATACAACTTTTCCGTCGGAAACAGCCTTTCGTAATGGAGTGCAGTTCCGGATCAGTGATGCGTTTGTTATTCCGCTTGAACGTCAGCGTGATCTTGGCCAATTGAAAACATTACTCTTAAACGGAAATATCGCTGTTTTTGCAATAATGGTTTATGATAATCTTCAAAATATTGACAGGTATGACAATACATACTGCCTCAGTGATATCCCCGGAGCGCCTCTTGGCAGCCACCAAGTTACAGTCGTTGGGTTTGATGATGACATGGAAACCAATGACGGTACAGGGGCTTTCCGAGTGGTGAATTCATGGGGTTCAGGCTGGGGTGATGACGGATTCTTCTGGATGTCTTATGAAGCGATGATAAATATGTACACCAGCTTTCAAGCTGCTTTCTATGTAGAAGATCGTAACGATTATAACCCGAACCTGCTGGTACGAGTTGCGGTGGAGCATGAGGACAGGTTCGCACTCCAGTATCACATTGGGCTTGGCGAGCACAACAGACCAGAGGAGAGGTTTGGCTATTTCTCTCATACTTTTTCTGAAGATCAAGTCGCGTTTGAACCTGGGAGTGCTTTTGTCCTGGATATTACCGATATGCAAAACCTGATAAATGAAAATGGAGAGAATAATATATTCCTGGACGTTGAGGATAACTATGGTGGTGATGGGTACGATGGTTCAGTCATTTCACTTTCAATAGAAAATCTTTCAGAAGAATATGAAATCTATTCGACTCAAACCCCAATGGATATTCCAAATAATTACTCGTATGGTACCGTTGATATTATCCTTGATTATTCAATTTTACCCCCGGTAAATCTTGAAGCAGATCTGAACAACTCTAACGGGATAGTAAGTTTGAGCTGGGATGTTGATGAAAACGGCAATGAGCTTGATGAGTTTATCGTTTATCGAAACGGTTTAGAAATTAGAACTACCGCAAACCTGGAGTATGATGATCTATTGGAGAGTTACGCTGAAAATCTCTACTCAGTTGCTACAACACGAGATGTTTCACGTACGAATCCATGTGAAGAGGTAAGTGTAGAGTGGTATGCCCCGGTTGCGCCAAGGTTCACCCGGATATATTCAGTAGAAGCCGAAACCGGTGAATACTTGCTGAAATGGGATCAGGTACGAAACGAGGAATATTCATACGATGACGGCAGTGCGGAATCTAACCTTAGCCCCAGTGGTAATGCTCAACCTGGAGTTATGATAGGCCAGAGGATAAGTTTGAGCGACCCCGGAATAATCACGGGTATTGGCGCATATTTCATGGATGGTGAAGGCATTGAAGGAGGGCATGCAAGCCTGGTGGTATTTGAAGAAGGAGATGATGGCCTTCCCGGGGCTGTCCTTTATCGTTCATCACGATTCTTACCTTCGCAGTTAGAGTGGAACTGGGATGAAATAGTCAACCGCAGAATATACATCAACAGTGCCAGGAACATTTGGGCGGCGGTATGCTGGAATAGCCTCGACGCGGAGCCGCTTGGCAGGGATACGGATGGAGGAGAACAAAGTCAGACTGCTGTTGCGACCGATGGCGAAAACTGGATAATACTACCATTGCCGGGAAGTCCGATGATTCGTATTACCTATGGAACCGAAGAAATATTCGAGAATGAAACCGGGTTAACCGGTTATAATGTTTCGATGGATGGATCACTGTTAGACAGGGTAGAAGATGACGCTTGCGAATATGCCGGTTCATTCCTGGAACTCGGAACCTATGAATTCATGGTTGAAGCCATATACGAGCAAGGTGCAGAACAGGGAGAACTACACGAGTTCACCTGGGATGGAGGAGAAGTCGGTGTTGGTGAAAATAAGACAACACCCTACACATGGCGAGTTACTAAACCATACCCAAACCCGTTTAATCCAACAACAAATTTTTCTATTGAATTAGCTGACAACGTTAAGGTGGAAATTGCAGTTTATAACCTGGCAGGGCAGAGGGTTGCATTGATCTCAAAGGGAAATTACTCTGCCGGCAATCACCGAATGGTCTTTGATGGTTCCGGGCTTTCGACAGGTATGTACTTCCTGCGAATTAATGCGGGACCAATTAACGTGACAAGGAAGATTGTGCTCATGAAATAAGGACAAATGTCCTAATAGCGTAAAATTGTATTGCTAAAATAAATAGCAGGTGAACAAAATGCGCTTAAACAGGCGTGTGCTAATCTTAATTGCGATGTATTGCATTGTTAATAATGTAATATATGCTGAAAGTCGTTCTCTAAACGATCGTGGTGTGACCTGGCAGGGTGACTGGTACATACACAGTGACGATATCACACAGTTATTTAATTATCCGTACATATATGTGTATGACCAGTACAGCATCAGGGTCCATAAAATTAATGCAGGTAACCATAATCGTTCCATAGATTATATTCATCGATTACCTTTGGATCGCAACCGTCAAAACTCACGGTCATATATAACTAATCAAAATGGTCTCGTTGTGTGGGGAAATACGAGATATCACATAGCTGAACAAGTTGGCGACAGCCTGGTAATATCCTTTGAGGGTTCAAGCAGTATGAAGTTTTACCAACCTTTATTCATTTCTCCTGACAGTTTATTAATAACATCAAAAATTTTATACAGTTTAAGAACTCCATCATCACCTGAATCTCTTTGGGCATCTCCTTTCTTTTCTATAAGACAGGCAGTTATTGTTGGTGACAGGCTGTTTGCAACAAATGTTACCGATGATCAAGAGCTGAGGATATTCGATATTTCGGATACTGACGATATACAAGAAATCGGCAATTACGACGGACCGTTTGCATGTAATGTGCAGGCTCAGACTATAGGAAACTCGGTCGCTTTTCCCAGATTTAACGAAGAGGAGTATGGAATACACTTTGTATTTCTTAACGAAGAATTAGAGGTAACGGATATTGAGTTCTGGTCGTACAACGACCATATCAATACACCTCATCCTTTTATGCCTTCTTACCTGGGCGTGATGGAAGTAAATCAGCAGGAGTTGTATGCCTATTTCTCACATGAGCAACGTGGTGAAAACCAGCCGAGTATTTTCCTTTTTGATCCGGATCGTTATCCGGATGATATACTTGTAGAAAATGTTTTGCTTCCGGTGGATTGGGAATTTTATATCGATTGGTTTGTTGATGGTCCTCCGTGTGCCATGTCGGATAACCTGTTTTTCTTCAATACTCTGGATTATGGCGAGACAGATTTAATTAGTATCGGTAACGATTTTCAAAGTAATCTAAATGTTGAAGATCACAGTTTTTTCTCAGATGCTTATTCTTCTTATCATTTTCTTCCATTCAGTGAATACTTATGTACAAGTGATGATTTGAATCTGGTCTACGATTTAGCGGATGATACAACTGGCGAAGTAGATAAAAAGTTAATTTTGACAAATTTGTTCACAGGAGGAATACCGGACACAGTAGGGATGTACCATGACTATCTTACTGATGGTGATATACGTGACTGTGAAATAATAGATCGGAAAATAATATTAACACATGGTGATATCACTGACGTTTTCAGAATTAACATAGACTCTACAATTGTCTTAGCGTACTCTATTGACGATGAAGAAAGAATCTATAATCATAAGTCATTTAACTTGAATAATCAATTGTTTAGTATAATGCGAAGTGGACATTTCTTGAAATTATATCAAATTCAAGAAGATGAAGCAATATTAATGGATACTCTTGCTTCTTCAGGCGCCAGAGATTTTCACTATAATCAGAATATGATTTATGCTATTAATAGTGCTAAGATTATATCTATAGAATTGTCAAATGATTATGAATTATCTTCTGTTGACACGGTTTATCTGCCTTTCAGAACGACCTGGTCTGGAATAGACAATGCCGTAGATGATAATTGGCTTGGGGCAGGTCCCTTCCTCTACAGTATCGAAAACAACGCTCTTAATTTAGAACACACGTTTGATTATGACAGTCCACGAGTCCAATCCACAATAAGGCACATATCTGGTGAAAAAGTAGTGGTTTATTATAGACATCCTGGTCGTTCCCGATATTTATGTGTATTTGATCTGTCTGACGGATCATTTACCGACACACTTGCTCTTATCATGGATCAGGTAGAATGTTGCGCTTTTGACGGTGATACTTTATGGACTTTGAACGAATCCTCTCAAAGTCGTTACGTTCTAACAGGCGAATTCGAAGGTGTTGAATTGTCAGAGTCTTCAATCATTCCAAATGAATATTGTCTATACCCAGCATACCCTAATCCCTTCAATCCAGACGTGAACATATCCTTCGATATTCCAGTTTTAACAAATGTGAAGCTGACTGTTTATGATCTTTTAGGCAGAACGGTAACCACACTCCTCAATAACCGCACTCAACCTGGACATCATACAGTCACATGGAACGGTATAAATGATTCCGGCACACCGGTATCATCAGGACTCTACTTCATCCGGCTGGAAAGCGATTCATTTTCCCAGACACGAAAGATTGTGATGCTGAAATAAATTTCGTAAATTCATTATTACATGTTAATAAGAAATAAAAAAGGTGTCTGTCCCTAGTTTCCATGCTGAAATAATTTACAGGTGAATAAGATGCGCAAAAACAGGTTACTAATCATCTCATTTCTGTTGTTATGCTCCCTTACCAGCCTAAACTATGCTGAAAGTCGTTCTCGACACGACAATGGCGCCATCTGGCAGGGAGACTGGTATATACACAGCGGCGATATTACACAGGAGATAAATTATCCCTACATATATGTCTATGACCAGTACAGCCTCAGAGTCCATAAGATTAACGCCGGTAACCATAATCGTTCCATAGATTATATTCATCGGTTACCTCTGGATCACACAGGCCCGAACGCGCGAACGTATATAAGTAGTCGAAATGGTCTGGTTGTGTGGGGAAACAGGAGATTGTACATAGCTGAACAAGTTGGAGATAGCCTGGTAAAATCTTTTGAAGGTTCAAGGGATATGTTTTTTTACGAACCTATATTTCTTTCTCCAGACAGCTTATTAATGACATCAAGAGTTTTATACAGTTTAAGAACTCCGTCATCACCGGAATCTCTTTGGACATGTCCTTTCCATGTAAGACAGACAGTGATAGTTGGTGACAGGCTTTTTGCTTCAAATCCCACTAATGATCATGAACTTACAGTATTCGATATCTCAGATTCCGATAATTTACAAGAAGTAGGTAACTATGACGGACCTTACGGTACAAATCATTTACAGGCTCAGACTGTAGGGAATTCGGTCGCTTTTCCCTGTTATGTCGGAGAGGATATGGGAATACAGTTTGTGTTCCTGGACGAAGATTTGCAGATAACAGATACTGAGTACTGGTCGTACAACGATCATATCAATACACCTAATCCTTATACGCCTTCATATCTGGGAGTGATGGAAATTAATCAGCAGGAGATGTATGCATATTTCTCGCATGAACTTCGAGGTGAAAATCAACCAAGTATCTTCCTCTTCGATCCTGAGCGTTACCCCGATGATCTTCTTGTAGAAAATGTTTTACTTCCTGTGAATTGGGATTTTCATATCTATACATTTAATGATGGCCCCCCTTGTGCCATGTATGATAACTTGTTTTTCTTCAATACTATATACTATGAAGAGACCGATTTAATTAGTATCAGTAACGACTTTCGCAGTAATTTGAATGTTGAAGATGATAATTTCTTTACTGATCCTTATAGAAATCGAGGTCTTCATGGTTCCTTCAGTGAATATATATGTACCAGTGATAGTTTGAACTTGGTATGGGACTTGGCTGATGACACAACCGGTGAAGTTGATTGTAAACTAATTCTGACAAATTTGTTCACAGGAGGAATACCGGATACCATGGGGATATACCATGACTATCCTCATAATGTAAATTATAGAGATGCCTGTGAAATAATGGATAACAAAATTTTATTGACACACGGTTTACTTACAACTGATGTTTTCAGGATTAATATAGATTCTACAATTGTGTTGTCGTACACTATTGATCACGAAGAATGGGTACATGATCTCAAATTATTTGAGTTAAATAATTTGCTTTTTAGTATTATGAAGAGTCGAGATTATTTAAAATTATTTCATATTCGCGACGATGAAGCAATATTACTGGATACTCTTGCTACTTCTGATGTAAAAGATTTGCAATGGAATCAGAATAGGATCTATGTATTCTATGAAGATAAGATTATATCTATTGAAGTCCTGGATAATTCCGAACTATCACCTGTCGATACGGTCTATTTTCCGTACAGCCTGGACAGGTCGAGTATTGACATAGCCGTAGATAATAATTGGCTTGGTGTAGGACCTTTCCTATACAGTATCGAAGACAATACTCTTAGTTTAGAACACACTTTTAATGATGATAATCAACAAGTCGAACCCACCATAAAGGAAATCTCAGGCGACAGAGTTGTAATTTTTTCAATTTTTTCTGGTGGCTCTCGGTATTTATGTGTAATAGATCTATCTGATGGATCATTTACCGATACGCTGGCTCTAATCATGGATCAGGAAGATTGTTGCGCTTTTGCCGGTGATACATTATGGTCTTTGAACCCATCCTCTCAAAGCCGCTATTTTCTTACCGGTGAGTGGGAAGGTGTTGAATCGTCAGAGTCTCCAATCATTCCAAATGAATATTGTCTATATCCAGCATACCCCAATCCCTTTAATCCGACTGTGAATATTACCTTTGACATTCCGCACCCTTCAAATATCAAAGTAGCTGTTTACGACCTGCTCGGACGACAAGTAACAACCCTCTTGGACAGCCGCAGACCACCCGGTTTTCACACCATTTCCTGGAACGGCGCCAGCGATTCCGGCACACCGGTATCATCAGGACTCTACTTCATCCGGCTGGAAACCAATTCCTTTTCCCAGACACGAAAGATTGTGATGCTGAAATAAATTTCGTAAATTCATTATTATTATGAATCTTTTCAATAAAGTGGAGTCTGTCCCTAGTTATCTAATATTGTAAATGCACGGAATACGGCAAGAACATTTCGCGAAAATTATGAAGACTGTTCAACGTCAACTATAATTTCCCTCCAACGACAATTAGAGTTCCCGTTTTTGTTTTGTTTGTTTAAGGCAGTTCTCCCCATGGGGAGAACTGAAC
>Ga0208648_1002390_pt1 | contig 13164 bp, 7 predicted proteins | sample AntAceMetag02UKL_FD_184772 | JGI IMG/M metagenome (GOLD analysis project Ga0208648, IMG submission 184772) | Saline lake microbial communities from Ace Lake, Antarctica - Antarctic Ace Lake Metagenome 02UKL (SPAdes) (version 2) | ecosystem: Environmental > Aquatic > Non-marine Saline and Alkaline...
CAAATCTATCATCAAGCTATTTGCCGAGTTGGAAGATGTGACTCTGAAGTCCGCTCCCAGCTACAAGAGTGTTAAGGGGCGTTATCTGGCTTCCCCGGTCGTGGATCAGCAGGATACAGTTTTGATCAAATCTTATGTCCGGCTCGAAGATGACGAGCTGGAGATTCTCAAGAAGGCCAAGATCAAGCAGGTGGAGGTCTTTCAACCGGGTCACTGTGTCGAGTACCTGATAAATATGTTATTGATTGATCCGGTCAGGAGTAAGAAAGAGGCTGAGAAATTCATCTACAAAAGACTCCGGCCGGGTGATCCGCCTACGGAATCTAAGGCCAGCAGTTTGATTGATAGGAGATTCTTCGATCGCCGGCGTTTTGACCTGGGCGCGGTCGGACGTTATAAGATCAATCAGAAGTTCGGCTGGCCGACCAGCCGGGATGAGTTGAAAAAAGTTACCCTGCGCAAGAGAGATATCGTCGCCGCGCTGAAATATTTGATGGAACTGAACGCAGGTGTGCCGGGAGCGTTCGAAGATGATATCGATCATCTGGGTATGCGGAGGGTGGCCATGGTCGGTGAACTTCTCCAGGATCAGTGCCGGGTCGCTCTCTCCCGGATGGAACGCCTGGTCAGGGATAAGATGGGCGTCTATGAAGTAAATGCGGATAGCCTGACCCCCCATAAGTTGATTAATCCCAAAGCAATGAATGGTGTCTTCCGTGATTTCTTCGGACGTTCACAGCTTTCTCAATTTATGGATCAGACCAATCCCCTGGCGGAACTCGCCCATAAGCGCCGGTTGACGGCTCTGGGGCCGGGAGGCCTATCCCGCAAAAGGGCCGGATTTGATGTCCGTGATGTCCAGTCCAGTCATTATGGGAGAATCTGCCCGATCGAATCTCCGGAAGGGCCCAATATCGGACTTATCGCCTCACTCAGTACCCATGCCCGTGTTAATGATCTGGGATTTATTGTCACCCCTTATAAGCAGGTAGAGAACGGCCGCATTACCAATCGGGTCCGGATGCTTGACGCTGATGAAGAAGAGAAATATATCATCGCCCAGGCAAATGTCAGAGTGGATGAAAAAGGTCGAATGCTTGATGATATGGTCAAAGTTCGTCAGGGCGGCGATACGGTGATGGCGCGTCCCGAGGATGTTCAGTATGTCGACGTATCCCCTAAGCAGCTGGTCAGTGTCGCCGCGGGTTTGATCCCGTTTCTGGAGCATGACGACGCGAACCGGGCGTTAATGGGATCGAATATGCAGAGACAGGCTGTACCGCTGCTCACCACGGAGGCTCCTCTGGTTGCAACCGGACTGGAGGAGAAGGTCGCCCGGGACAGTCGAATTGTTGTTGTCGCTGAGCGCGATGGTGTGGTGAATAAGGTTGACGCGAAGTCGATCAAGATCGACAAGGATGAGTACATCCTAGCCAAGTTTACCCGTACCAACGCCGGTACCAGTCATAATCAGCGCCCGCTGGTTACATTGGGCCAGAAGGTTAAGAAGGGCCAGATAATCGCCGATGGGGCGGCGACCGCCGGTGGGGAGCTGGCTCTGGGCAAGAATGTTATGGTCGCGTTTATGCCCTGGCGCGGATATAACTTTGAGGATGCCATTGTTATAAGTGAACGATTGCTCACTAAGGACTCTTACACATCTCTCCACGTAGAAAAGTATGAGATCGGCGCCCGCGATACCAAGCTGGGAAGAGAGGAGATAACCAGAGATATCCCTGGCGTCGGCGATGAGGCCCTGATGAATCTGGACGCGGAAGGAGTTATCCGGGTCGGGGCTGAAGTGAAACCTAAGGATATCCTGGTCGGTAAGATAACCCCGAAGAGCGAGACGGAGCTTTTACCGGAAGAGCGTTTGCTCCGGGCGATCTTTGGCGAGAAGGCCGCCGATGTGAAGGATACTTCCTTAAGAGCTTCATCCGGAGTTGAGGGTATTGTGATGGATGTCCGTGTCTTCTCCCGGAAAGATTCTCCGGAAGAGTCCGAGGAGAAGAGACAGGAGAAGATCAAGGTCCGGGAGATCAACAGCCTCTACAAGGAGGAAGTTCTTAAGATTAAGACCAGCCGGCAGGAGGATGTTAAAAAACTGCTCCACAAGAAGAAGCTGGACGGTTCGATAGTGGCGGTGGATACCGGTGAGGTGATTATCCCGAATGACCAGAAGATCACACTGGGCAGACTGGATAAATTGGAAGAGCAGGACTATCAGGAGATCGAGATCGAGGGGGATAGCCCGCTGATCAAGAAGCTGAGAAAGATTATCATGGTGAGCGAAGATAATCTGGACTCCCTCGACCTGAAGAGGAATCAGGATCTGGAGCAGGTTAGAATAGGTGATGAGCTTGAACCGGGAGTGATTAAAAAGGTCCAGGTTTATATAGCTACTAAACGCAAACTCTCTGTGGGAGATAAGATGGCGGGTCGCCATGGGAACAAAGGGGTTATCTCCAAGATCCTTCCCGTGGAAGATATGCCGTTTCTTCCGGATGGAACTCCGGTTGATATTATCCTTAATCCGCTGGGAGTGCCTTCCCGGATGAATGTGGGTCAGGTCCTGGAGACCCATCTGGGCTGGGCGGCGGGAGTACTTGGTGTGTCATTCTCCACTCCGGTCTTTGACGGAATCAGTGAGGATAAGATCGTGGAACTGTTAAAGGAGGCGAATCTTCCGGAGACCGGAAAAACCATTCTCTATGACGGGCGCACCGGCGAGGAGTTCGGGGCGCCGATAGTGGTGGGACAGATATATATGCTGAAGCTGAACCACCTAGTTGCGGCGAAGATCCATGCACGGGCTATCGGACCTTATTCCCTGGTGACCCAGCAGCCGCTGGGAGGGAAGGCTCAGTTTGGCGGCCAGCGTTTCGGAGAGATGGAGGTCTGGGCCCTGGAGGCCTATGGAGCGGCCTACGCTCTTCAGGAGATGCTTACGGTCAAGAGTGATGATATCATGGGAAGGACCAGGATTTATGAGTCTATCGTCAAGGGGAATAATGTCCTGGAAGCCGGTACACCTGAATCATTCAATGTTCTGATAAAAGAGTTGAGAAGCCTCTGCCTGGATGTGAGAACCGAAAAAGCCGAAATCAAGGCAGGGTAAAAAATATAACTCTTAGTCATTTTGTATGGATAAAAGAAATTTTTATTTCTTTGTGTGAGGAAGAAATATCGAGAAATCTCAAAATCCAAGCACCAAATAACAAATAAATACCAAATCCCAATAACCAAAATTCCAAACAAACCACCAAAGCGGAGGGTGTGATTTTCAACCCTATTGTAAAGACGATGCTATTTGGTGGGGCGCCTTTGCAAGCTCCGGCTCAGCCGGGCAGGTTTGTGATTTGGAATTTGTGATTTATTTGTAATTTGGGTTTTGTTATTTGGAATTTAAAGGAAGTATTATGGATAATAAAGCAGTTCATTTATTCGGGGTTGAAAGTGTTAATGTTTTTGACCAGGTGAGTATCCGGATCGCCTCTCCCGAAGTGATCCGTTCCTGGGCGCATGGTGAGGTTAAGACCCCCGAGACGATTAACTATCGGACATTCAAGCCGGAGAAGGATGGTCTCTTCTGTGAAAAAATCTTCGGACCATCGAAAGACTGGGAGTGCGCCTGCGGAAAGTATAAAAGAATCAAGCATAAAGGTGTAGTCTGCGACCGCTGCGGAGTAGAAGTCACCCTCTCCAGTGTCCGTAGAGAGCGGATGGGTGTGATAGATCTGGCCGTTCCTGTCTCCCATATCTGGTTCTTGAAGAGCGCGCCGAGCCGGATCGGCAATGTACTCGGTCTTTCGACCCGGATCCTGGAGAGCATGATCTACTATGAGAATTACATGGTTATCAATCCCGGGCAGATGAATATTCGGGACAAGTATGATTATGTCAAGTCGGGGATTAAATGCAGTTCACTGAATGAGGGGGTTGCCGCCAAGAGACTTCTCTCCGAGGATGAATATCTGGAGTATACAGAAAGATTTGACTCCGAATTCGAATCGGCGATAGGCGCTGCGGCGGTAAAGAAACTGCTGGAATGCAATAAAGAGACGATCAAGGATATCACTCCCGACAGTGTGGAAAAAGCGGACCTGGCGGAACAGATCAGCAAGGACTTTCAGAAAATACTGAAACATTCCGGCATTGTAAAACCGGATGATCTGGTGCTGCTGCTCAATGATGGCGCCAAGGTGTATCTTGATGAGCTTTGCTGGGGGCGGGATAGAAAGGAGATCGGTGTTGATGGTATATATGAGGCGGTGAAGGCTGAATCCGAACTCGAACGGATGGCGGGGGAGTATGCTGACCTCTATCAAAATTATGAGAAATTGCCGGCCAAGGGATTGGCCGCCGCTAAGAAAGAATTGGTTAAATTCAAAGTAGCGTATATCGATACTTACGCTTCCCTGATCGCCAAGCATGTTATTAAGGTTTTGCTGAAGTTACAGGTCCCGCTCGGAGAGGATCTTGAACAACTGATAGAACAGCTTCAGCGCCAGCTTGACAAGACCAAGTCCCGGCAGATGAAGAAGAAACTGGCCAAGCGGCTTCGGATTGTAAACAGTTTCTTCAGCAATGGTACCCACCCCGAATGGATGATTCTGGACGCGATACCGGTCATTCCTCCCGATCTGCGTCCTCTGGTTCCTCTGGAAGGTGGCCGGTTCGCCACATCCGATCTCAACGATCTTTACCGGAGGGTCATCAACCGGAACAACCGACTGAAGAGTATTCTTCAACTCAAAACTCCGGATGTCATCGTTCGTAATGAGAAGCGGATGCTCCAGGAAGCGGTGGACGCGCTCTTTGATAATGGCCGTCAGGGCCGCGCGGTCCTGGGCGCTGGTAACCGGCCGTTAAAGTCGCTGAGCGATAATTTGAAAGGGAAACAGGGGCGCTTCCGGCAGAATCTACTCGGGAAGAGAGTCGATTACTCGGGACGATCGGTTATCGTGATCGGGCCGGAATTAAAGTTGAATCAGTGCGGCCTTCCCAAGGAGATGGCACTGGAACTCTTCGAGCCCTTTATTATTCATCGGCTGAAGGAACTCGGATATGTTCATACCATCCGGTCCGCCAAGAAGATGATCGAGCGGCAGGAGAAACAGGTATGGGATGTTCTGGATGAAGTAATCAAGGATCACCCGGTTATGCTCAACCGGGCGCCCACTCTCCATAGATTGGGGATTCAGGCTTTTGATCCGGTTCTGGTTGAGGGGAAAGCCATCCGTATTCATCCGCTGGTATGTACCGCATTTAACGCGGATTTTGACGGCGATCAGATGGCGGTCCATGTGCCTCTCTCTAATGAAGCGCAACTGGAAGCCAGGCTCCTGATGTATGCTCCTAATAATATCTTTTCCCCGGCCAGCGGAGATCCAATCCTGAACCCGACCCAGGATATTGCCCTGGGGTGTTACTATCTCACCCGTGTCGCGGCGGGAGACGATAAATCCCCGAAAGCGTTTGGAGATGAAGATGAAGTTCTCCTCGCTCTGGCAGAGAAGACAATAACACTCCATCAGCGAATCAAGGTCAGGGGTGTCAATCAGAAGCTGAGCGAGTGTGACAGTAAAGGCAAACCGCTTCCCTCGTCCGAGTGGGAGGATTATACCACCGCCGGGAGGATTATCTTCAATCAGACATTTTCCGATAAGATCCCTTTTGTTAACGAACAGGTCAGCAAAAAAGGTTTAAGCGAGATTGTCGCCCGGTGTTACAGGGATGAAGGTCATGAAGAGACTGTTCGTATCCTCGATCGTCTGAAAGATCTTGGTTTCGAGAACGCGACCTGGTCAGGACTTTCCCTGGGGATGAAAGATATGGTCAAGCCCAAAGAGAAAGATGAGATCATCCGTAAAGCGAATAAGGAGGTTTCCGTTGCCGATCGGGATTATAATTCCGGAAAGATCACCAGCCAGGAGAGCTATAACCAGAAACTGGATATCTGGTCCCGGGCCTCCAGTGAGCTTTCCGATCTGGTCTTTGAAGGCCTCAAGGTAGATGGGGAACCGGGATTGAATCCTCTCTATATGATGATGGACTCAGGTGCCCGGGGCAGTATGGAGCAGATCCAGCAGATTGCCGGGATGAGAGGACTGATGGCCAAACCGTCCGGGGATATTATCGAGTATCCGATTCTCTCGAATTTCCGGGAAGGCTTGAGTGTTCTCGAATATTTCATCTCTACTCACGGCGCCAGGAAAGGGTTGGCAGATACCGCGCTGAAGACCGCGGATTCAGGTTATCTGACCCGACGTCTGGTCGATGTGGCCCAGGATGTTATTATTAGTATGGAAGACTGCGGAACTTTCAAAGGCCGTCAGGTCGAGGCCCTGGTAGAGGAGGGAGAGATTGTTATCCCCCTTAGAGATAGAATTGCCGGCCGGTTCAGTCAGGAGACGGTCCGGGGCCGGGATGGCAAGATTATAGTTAAGCGTCGGGAGGAGATCACTCCTGAAGCCGCCCGGGAGATTGATGAAAACGGTATCCAGTCGATCCGGATTCGCTCGGTCCTGACCTGTGAAGCTCCCACCGGAATATGCGGGGCCTGTTACGGCCGGAATCTGGCAAACCAGCGGCCGAGTACGCGGGGTGATGCGGTGGGTATTATCGGCGCGCAATCGATCGGTGAGCCTGGCACCCAGCTGACCATGCGGACGTTCCATATCGGTGGAACCGCCAGTATTTTCACCCGCCAGCCGGAGCTTTTGGCCGGTCAGGATGGGGTGATTAGATATGGCCAGCCGCTGATGCTGGTAGAACTGGACAAAGAAAGGTCCCTGGTCCTTAAATCGGGTGGGTCGATATCCATATGTGACTCGGCTGGTGAAGAGGCACAGGAACTGGCCCGGCATAAGATCGAGGTTGGATCCGAGCTTTTCGTAAAGGACGGGCAGAAGGTCAAAGCCGGTGATCTCCTGGTAAGATGGGATCCGCATAGTACTCCTATTTTGAGTGGTACCGCCGGTCGGGTGCAGTATGTGGATATCATCGATGGCGAGACCATGAAAGTCCACCGGTCCAAGAATAGAATTGAACGGCGAATCGAGCAGTTGACCGGGCATGAGCTTCATCCTCAGATAAATATTGTTGACGCGGATAATCCCGAGCGGATGCTGGAACCGCATCTTATTCCAAATGGCGCCCTGGTAGAAGTTGAAGACGGTGAAATCATTGAAGCCGGTCATCGTATCGCCCGTACTCCGAGGAAGCTCACAAAAACCGCCGATATTACCGGAGGTCTTCCCCGGGTGGCCGAGCTTTTTGAGGCCCGCCGGCCCAAGGATGCCGCGACGATCGCTCAGATCAGCGGACAGGTGGAGTTCGGAGCCCGTAAGCGCGGTAAACTCTCTCTCCTGGTGAAGGATCAGAAAACCGGCCGAACCGAGGAACATCTCATCCCGATGGGAGCGCATATTATTGTTCATGACGGCGAGCAGGTAGAGAAAGGGCAGAAGCTTACCGAAGGGCCGATTGTCCTGCAGGAGATGCTTGATGTCAGCGGGATGGAAGAGCTCCAAGAGTACCTGATCAATGAAGTTCAGAAGGTATACAGCCTCCAGGGAGTAAAAATTAATGATAAGCACATTGAGACAATTGTCCGGCAGATGGTGAGCAAGGTGCAGGTGACCTCTCCGGGAGATACCGAGTTTCTCTATGACGAACAGATGAGCCGGGCCGCGTTTTTCAAAGAAAATGAAAGGATAAAGAGCCTGGGCCTGTCAGCACCCGCCAAGTCGAAGAACATTCTTCTGGGAATCACTAAATCGTCTCTGGCTACCGACAGTTTTATCTCCGCGGCGTCATTCCAGGAGACGACGCGGATCCTGACCGATGCCGCCGCCAGCTTTAAGGTGGATCCGTTAAATGGTTTCAAGGAGAATGTGATCATGGGTCACCTGATCCCGGGCGGAGATGGGTTGCCGGAACTGAAACATCAGAAACTGATGCTGGTCGAGGATGTTGAAGAACCGAAAAAGTTGAAGGAATGAGAAGATAATGTCGAATCCCGAATGACGAATGACGAAGGCCGCCGCGCCCGGCTGCCAGGTGCATTGGACATTTATTCATTTGGCATTCTTTCGTCATTCCTCATTCGGGTTTCGTCATTTAGTAAGTTTCTTATTGCCAATAGTATCTATCTGGCTTAGTTTAAAAAAACAATAACAAAAAATGAGGTATCACAACTATGCCTACTATTAATCAATTAGTCCGCCGAGGCAGGAAAAAACCGATTAAAAAACGGAAAGCTCGGGCATTGGATAAATGCCCCCAGCGCCGGGGGGTATGCCTCCAGGTCAAGACGGCTACTCCCAAGAAACCGAACTCGGCCCTGAGAAAGATCGCCCGGGTCCGGCTGACCAATAACGCGGAGATTACCGCCTATATTCCCGGTGTGGGTCATAACCTTCAGGAACACTCCCTGGTACTTGTCAGGGGGGGAAGGGTGAAGGATCTCCCGGGTGTGCGTTATCATATCGTTCGAGGCGCTCTGGACTGCATGGGAGTAGAGAGTGACAAGGAAGGCCGTCCTCGTAATCGAGGAAGGTCGAAGTATGGAGTTAAGAAGGTAAAAAAATAGTTTGGGGAATAGATAGAAAACAAATCCCAAATTACAAGCACCAGATAATAGGAAATTCCAAATCCCAAGCACCAAATAACAAATAAATTCCAAATTTCAATGACCAAAATTCCAAACAATTAATTTAACATTGGAAAAATATTTTTAAGGACATTGTAAAGCATCTGTTATTTGGTGAGGCATCTTAGTAAGGCTTGGCTCCGCCAGGCAAGTTTGTTATTTGGAATTTGTGTTTTGTGATTTATTTGGAATTTGTTATTTGGAATTTGAGATTTAAAAAGGTTAATGAAATTTATAACATTGTTACTTACTACTGCTGTAATAAGTAGATTTATGATTTAGGAGGACAAATAATGGGTCGTAAGAAAAAATCTATCAAGCGGGATATGCAGCCGGATCCACGGTATCATAGTCTCCTGGTCGCGCGCTTTATCAATAATACTATGCTGGGCGGGAAGAAAAGTGTGGCGGAGCGTAATTTCTATAAGGCCATGGACATTATCGAGGAACGATCCGGACAGGAACCGCTGGAAGTCTTTCAGAAGGCAATGGAGAACGCGAAGCCCTTTCTGGAGGTCCGTTCCCGCCGGGTGGGTGGGGCTACTTACCAGGTCCCGGTTGAAGTCACCCAGGACCGCCGGACAGCTCTGGCGATCAGGTGGATAATCAGTTTTGCCCGGGGACGGAAGGGCATGCCGTTCGCTCAGAAGCTGGCTTCTGAGCTGATGGATGCCTACCAGGACCAAGGCTCAGCCATCAAGAAGAAGCAGAATACCCACAAGATGGCGGAAGCTAATAAAGCGTTTGCGCATTACCGCTGGTAATGCCGAGATAAGCGTTTCTCTCTAACCCGGATTATGCCATTGCTGCGATAATCCGGGTTTAGCTTTATAAAATAGCTCACTTTGTGAGCTATTTTATAATGTTAAACAATGACTGAAATCTGTTTTATTTCCAGTTATATCAAAAGGACTAATATCCAGTTTCGGATTTCGATAAATACGATTATTGGACTATTTGTGGCGTTGCGGCAATCTAATTATATTAGTCATTGTTCAAAACTATAAAGTAGCGAACGAAGTGAGCTAATTTATATGCATGATATACATATAACAAAGGTTCGGAATATTGGCATCATGGCCCACATTGATGCCGGCAAGACCACTACCACCGAACAGATACTCTTCCATTCGGGGAAAGTCTATCGGATTGGCCAGGTCGATGACGGGACAGCCAGTATGGATTGGATGGACCAGGAGCAGGAGCGAGGAATCACGATCTGTTCCGCGGCTACTTACTGTTCCTGGCGGAAACATCGAATCACTATAATAGATACCCCGGGTCATGTTGACTTTACCGCGGAAGTCGAGAGATGTCTCCGTGTCCTGGATGGGGCGGTAGCTATTTTTTGCGCGGTTGGCGGAGTTGAAGCGCAGTCCGAGACTGTCTGGCATCAGGCTGACCGCTATGGGATACCCCGCCTGGCTTTTGTCAACAAGATGGATCGCTCCGGCGCCGATTATTTTTCGGCAATCGATTCCATGAAAGAGAAACTTGGAGCGAAAGCTGTTCCGATCCAGATTCCCTGGGGGTGTGAAGATACCTTCAGGGGGGTTATCGATCTTATCCGGAATCAGGCGGTAAGGTTTAATCTCGAGAAAGAGGATGAGGGAATTCAGCGGATGCCGATCCCCGAGGACCTGCGGGAGCAGGCGGAAGAATCTCGCCGTATTCTTCTGGAATCCCTGGCGGAACTGGACGATGATTTTATGACGGATTACCTGGAAGGCGGAGAGATTACGACTGACAGGATAAAGAAACTAATAAGGAGAGTTGTCCTCTCCGGCGATATGGTTCCCGTTCTCTGCGGAGCGACACTACGGAATATCGGCGCCCAGACACTTCTGGACGCGATCGTTGATTATCTCCCTTCACCCGTGGATGTGCCGCCGGTCCGGGTATTGGACCGGGAGGGAAACGAGGAGATCTGTCCTCCGGAAGAGAAGGGGCCGTTGATCGGACTGGTATTCAAAATCGTGAATGACGATTACTGCGGAAAACTCTCCTACGTCAGAATATATTCCGGTATGCTGAAGAAGGGGCAGAAGATATTGAACGCCTCAAATCGGCGCAAGGAAAGGATCAGCCGGATTCTGGAGATGCACGCCAACCGGCGGGAAGAACGGCAGGATATCGGTCCTGGAGATATCGCGGCGTTGGTAGGTCTTGATCAGGTGGGTACCGGGGATACAATCTGTGAGATAGGCCGCCCGGTCTTCCTGGAAGGGATGAGGTTCGCCGAACCGGTAATATCAATGGCCGTCGAGCCCAGAAGTCCGGCCCAGTCGGATAAGATGATGGAAATTTTAGATAAGCTCTCCCGGGAAGATCCCACCTTCAAGCTGCACAAGGACGAAGAGACTGGCCAGACGATTATTTCCGGGATGGGTGAGCTGCACCTTCAGGTTATGGTTGAACGGGCGCTCCGGGAATCGGATCTTAGGATGAGGGGGGGTGAACCAAGCGTTGCTTATCGGGAGACAATTGAAGAGCGCAAGACCGGCGAATATAAGTTTATCCGCCAGAGTGGTGGGAAGGGGCAGTATGGTCATGTTATTGTGGATGTTGAGCCCGCCGCCCGTGGTTTTGGATTCGAGGTAAAAGTAGCGGTAAAGAAGACGGAGATCCCGGCGGAATATATTTCGGCGGTTATAGAAGGCATCGAAGATTCTGCCCGGACAGGTTATGTCGCCGGTTATCCGATAACCGATATGGTGGTTACCGTAACCGGCGGAAGTTTTGATGAAACCGACTCGAGCGAGATCGCGTTTAAAGCGGCGGCGGCTATGGCCTTTAAGGACGCGGTTAGAAGAGCCGGTCCGATATTGTTGGAGCCAATAATGAGTCTCCGGGTTATCACTCCCCCGGAATTTATCGGGGCGATAATCGCTGATTCCGGATCGCGCCGCGGCAAGATATGCGAAACAATCAAGAATCCGAATCGGGTTATTATCTGTAGCCTGGTTCCGCTGGCTGAGTTATTTGGTTACGCTACAGTCCTCCGGTCTCTTACTCAGGGGCGGGCCAGTTATACTATGGAACCGGCGTTTTTCGATATTAAACAGTGATCCGCGAATTTTTTTTAATTTTTTAATTGCCATGACAGCAGGGTTTTGGTAGTCTGCCTAGCTTTATTGATGTTGGGAACGAGTGTATAAAAATTGAATCGCGGCAGTCCGCGGTTCAGATTTTAATCGGCGCCCTGGTGGCGCTTATTTTATTGTTTGGGGACAGCGATAAGTGACAGTATTTTAAGTACCGTCATCATCCGCTATCTTTGAACTTCAACAAGAGTAGTAATCCCCGGTAAACCCCGATTAGACTTCGGGTGTATACGAGGGTAGATGAAAGGGGTTAATGTGCAAGGACAGAAGATCAGAATTAAGTTACGGGGTTACGATTTTCGTCTTCTTGATCAGTCCACTACCGAGATTGTAGAGACGTCTCGGAGGACTGGCGCGAAAGTTGTCGGGCCGATTCCCCTGCCTACCCGGGTGGAGCGATTTACCGTTTTGCGGTCGCCCCATGTCAACAAAAAATCAAGGGAACAATTCGAGATGCGGACCCACAAGCGTCTGCTGGATATCGTTGATCCCACCGCCAAGACTGTAGATGAGTTGAAGAAACTTGAACTGCCAGCCGGGGTGGAAATAAATATAGTGATTTAAGGACTCGGACGATGGCAGGATTACTAGGAAGAAAGCTGGGGATGACACAGGTCTTCACCTCGGAAGGTAACGTAGTTCCGGTGACGGTTATTGAAGCCGGTCCCTGTGTGGTCCTGGAAGTTCTGAACGATCAGAGCGCGCTGAAGGTTGGGTTCGAAGAGATCAAAGAGAGCCGGGTGAAGAAGCCACAGCAGGGCTATTTCAAGAAGATCGAACAGTCTCCGCGGCGCTATATTCGTGAGCTCAAGTTTAAAGACCTCTCAGACTATCAGCCCGGATCCGAGATTAAAGTGGATTTATTCCAGCCCGGTGATTATGTGGATGTAACAGGCACGTCGAAAGGCCGGGGGTTTGCCGGTATGATCAAACGCTGGGGGGCCGCTAGTTTTCCATCCAGTCACGGTCATCCTATGCAGCGCCAGGCAGGTTCGCAGGGATGTTCGGCTACCCCGGCTCGAGTGTTCAAGGGCAAAAAGCTGCCCGGAAGATATGGCGGGGTGAAGAAGACGGTTCAGAATATGGAAGTTATCGAAGTGCGTCCGGATGAAAATCTGATTATGCTGAAAGGCGCGGTGCCGGGTCCCAGATCGGGACTGCTGCTGATACGGCGAGCGCTGAAGAAGACGATAAAATGACATCGATAGAAGTAATAAATAAAAGTGGTGAGCGGATAGAGGAGATCGAGATCCCCGATAATCTGCTCGAGGTAGCCGGGAGTACCAGTGTTATCCAGGATGTGGTCAGGGTGCATGAATCCCGTATGCGTCGGGGGACCGCTTCGAGCAAGACTCGCTCCGAGGTCCAATCATCCGGTCGTAAGCCCTGGAGACAGAAAGGCAC
>Ga0208648_1002394_pt1 | contig 13149 bp, 11 predicted proteins | sample AntAceMetag02UKL_FD_184772 | JGI IMG/M metagenome (GOLD analysis project Ga0208648, IMG submission 184772) | Saline lake microbial communities from Ace Lake, Antarctica - Antarctic Ace Lake Metagenome 02UKL (SPAdes) (version 2) | ecosystem: Environmental > Aquatic > Non-marine Saline and...
GACATTCCTCTTGCTCGAGCACTCGTTTGAATTCGATGGCTCCCAGGGTGCGACCCGGATTGAGTACCACGATTTGCCCTGCCTGGAGGTAAGGTGCAGCCTTCCGGGCAAGATCGTAGTGGGCATAAGCCGGTGTTACGATCATCACGACATCACAGTTTTCAATTGCGACTTTCATATCTGATGTAATCCGAGCTAACTCCCCGAATCCTCTCGGGCCGGCAGGATCTTGGCTTTCTAGCGTAATGCCCCCCCGTGCCTGAATTGCAGCAATATTTTCAGCTGTGCGGTTATAGAGTGTAACTTCAAAACCCATGATTGCAAGATGGGCGGCCATGGCCTTCCCCCCATTGCCGGCTCCAATTACTGTATAACGGGTACTATTTTTGCTCATTAACTTCTCCTGTTATTCGATCCTTCTCGCTGATCGTATTTTGAGTACCTGGATCAACTGCAATACAAGCTCCTCGATCATCAATTCTGCTGGTGATTATCCCCCGCCCAAAGGGGTTGTTCTTGAGTTGGGGGGCATCTAAAATGCCAGTTTTGACAGCCTGTGACAGGGTGCCAAATTCTGCCAAAGGGTCAGCCGTCCTTTAGAAGCTAGCCGCTGGATCTCATTAATGATGACAGCTGCTTCTTGGGTTAATTCGAGTACTCGTTTTTAAATATTCTCGTCTGGAGTCATATCTGGTCCTCCCAAAGCATTCTCAATGGATACGGCCGGCCCTAAGAACACTGTCCGCCATCCGGCTTGATCAGCTAAGCGTAAGAAGTTAGTTACACCAGCAACATGAACACATTCTCTTAAGGCACCTGCTTTTACTGTCTTCATTTATTCATCATCACCTATTCTAAATATCATGAAATCAACTTGATCCAAGATACTTCTCGCTCGTAGACGTGGAACTAAGGCTATGATCCTTAGCCTTGCAGGTTGAATGATCTGAGCATATTCTTGTTTCCAAACTGCTCAATACCTGACAATATTATGAAGTTGACGTTCAGCGCAACCGAATAGAAAAGGAAATTATCTGGTGTAATCCACACCCCCATATGGTCGATAATGTTGACCTGTTCTTCGAAATTATCGATATAAATCTCGCTCAGTGCCAAGCCCCGTAATCTGCGAGAAGTGAATATAGTATAGCACGTGGATGATTCTACAAATCCAAACCAGCTACCTCTGCGTGGAGCTGACCTGCTATGCAGTAGCTACTGTGGCATGAAGCCAAAATAATTTTTGGTTTACAGTACATGTAGAGCAAAAACGCAGGCAGCACGCACGTTCGCAAGTAATCAAATATAAAAAAATATAGCCGGGTTGGAGTAAAGCCGCTATCAGCCATCGTAGGGCGGGTTCGAATCCTAACAAAAAATATACTGTAATTCCGTGCATATGGAAGAGAAACAATATACACGATATACATAATAGATAGTATTTTCTACTAAAATGCCCTCTAAAACGAAATTCTCTCGATGGATCTCTCAACTAGCAGAGGATTTTTAAGACATTGGCAGGTTCATTTCCCAACTATTTAAATCCTCTGATCTTTAATCAGGCGCCAGGCCGATTGTGAAAGTTTTTTCGGTTATTTAGGGGTGAAATTTCGTCTTAAAACAAATAATCCCGGTGTTTTGGACCTAGATATCATCTATATCAAATTAATTGCACCCAATCTGCACCGAGATCTAGGAAATCCAACATTAATTAAAGGCAAAATCTGCTGGCAGGCAGCGCGGATTGATTAACGGTGGCTTCCTCTCAGGGTCCAGCACCCTTCATTAATATACTAATACATTATTATAGAGAACGAAGGCCTTTGTCTCAATCCCCAAAAGACAATAATATACTGGTTTTTTTCAGTACTTTAGCGATGGTGCTTCTGGACAGATGACAGATTAGCTCAGCATCCCGGATAGCCCAATCTAAATTCTTAACCTGGTCGGCCAGAATCACTCCCTCAACGGGCAAGCCAGGCGGTATTCTTACTTCAAAGGGATAACCCTTGATCTGATTTGTGATCGGACAGAGAATGGATAAGCCTACTTTGCCGTTATATGCCTTGGGAGACAGAACAACAGCGGGCCGTCTTCCCGCCTGCTCATGTCCTGCTTGGGGATCCAGCGTGATCCAGATTGCATCCCCGCGTTCAGGGATATAGTCCCTGTCCTTCTTTACCACGCTTCCCTACCTATAGCGGGACCTGTGTTCACTTCGCCATGAAGATTCTCTTCTGTCACCTGCTTAAGCATCGCTTCGAGTTCTAGCGGGGTCTCCCTCTCGGGAGAAATTACAATAGATCCATTGACGATTGTTAAGTTTACCAAGGAGTTTTCCTCAAGCCCGACTTCAGCAGCAAGTAGTTTCGGAATTCGCAGCCCAAGACTATTCCCCCATTTATTGATTTTTTTTCTCATATGAATTACCTCGTTCTTTGTCACCAGCCGATGGATATACAATGAGTATACTTATATATATTGTCCTTGTCAAGTAAGCCTTGGACCCATTCCTGGATTTCAGCCGCCGCTGGTATTCTTTTGATGGGAGTATTTGCCCTACTGGTCCCACTAGGCAGCCCACCCTAATCTCCCTAAGATCATTCGTAACGTGCGCGGAGTTGGCTATCAATTTGATCTCTAGGCCAATAATCAATTCAGTTGGTTTTGGATAATTTTTCCCATAGTCCACAATAGTAAAAAAACAACGTGTTCCCCGGGGAATGCGTTGGCAAGAGCGCATTTTTCCTATCAGTTCTGTAAACTTATCTGGCTCCCAAGAAATCACTGCAAATAATGAAATTGCCCCTGTGCAATCTAAAACAGCCTGGCGAGTGGAAGATTCTAGCAATACTTTCATTCACAAAGTGTTGGGTTTGTGCCACCTAACAAATATGTCAGGTCTTTTCCTTTCCCTAGGCCCTATATTTATTAGAGGGAAGCATCCCCTCACGAACCGGGGGAGAGCGGAAAATTTAGTAGACATTTTTCCGCTCTAGATCACTAGTTTATCAATTACACAAAGACTTCAGGAATGTATTCGTATGAAAATCCTCATTGCTGAAAACGATCCCTATACCCAAAAAATTCTCCAGTCCATTCTTGCTCAAAAAGGGTATACTGTCCACTTCTCACCAGATGGTAGAGCAGGCTTCCTCTCCGCTAAACAGATAGTCCCCGACCTGATTCTGTTGGATGTCCCTTTATCAGATACAGACGGTGTGCAGTTCCTGCAAAAGCTGCGCGCAGACCCGGAAATAGAATCCATTCCAGTGATTATTCTCATCGCTAAATCCCAAGCAGATACAAAAGATAAATATATGCGTGTTGGCGCAAATGCCTGTCTTGATAAGCCATTTCACCCCCGGCAGCTCGTTGCCAAAATTGAGTCTCTCCATCTCTAAGTCCGGGCAGTCTTGGTTTCATCCCTTCGATTTTAATATGGGAGATACCTAATTATCACTGACATATTATTATTGGACTAAAGGCATTTTGGATGAGTTTTTATTGAAATCATTTTGCAGCAGTTTGCCCGGATTAGAACATCTCATCTTCGGTAGCTGAGCCTACCTTGATATGAGATAGCAGGCTGAAGTAATCAACTCTTTATACCTTCCCCGTTGATGGATGTTGATCGACAATGGCTTTCTTGACCCATTGTCGATCAACAAAAATGAGGGAACCCCGGTATCTACCAAGAAACAGGTTACTCTTTTCGATCGAGATATTTAGCATATCCGAAGTATGAGATAACACACAATAACGCAGTGACTATTATCGCAATCCAATATCTCATCTCGCTAAAGATAGCTGTCCCTGCGCCTACTACACTGCCAATATATATAGAAGTGCCAGCTACGATGATAATAAAAACCCCAAAGATCCAAAACCTCATTAATTTAAGCTTGTTATCTTTTTCCATCTGTTCCTCCTAGGAATTTTATCTCACTTGGTTTGAAGCGGTACATTTAGCAATGCAAGCGAGTTTGCTTAATGAAATAGATTAAATGGTTTTATAGTTATTGTTAGGATCAATAGATCTGTTGATGAATGGATTACTAACAAATTTACGCCTAATGAATATTAATATTCATCCTTTGAAAACTCAAAACCTTGCTCGAATAGCTTCAGGTAGGCTTTCACAACATCAGTATCTAATAGTGATCCCATATCCTTTTTTATCTGTTTAAGTGCTATATCCTTACCCAATGCTTCGCGGTAGGGTTTGCGGGAAGTCATTGCTTCTACGACATCTGCGACAGCTAATACTCTAGAACCACTAATGCCTCCTCAATATTACGATTCTTAAGTTAAGATTACTCATAGCTATAAATGTCAATAATTCTAACTAATAGGCGGCTTGTTCATCAGGAGCCAGTACAATCCAATTACTCGCATTGCCTCGGTAAATATCGGGAACTTTTTATCAGCTGAAAATCTACAATGCTGGTGACCGCAGCAAGCTGAATGTCGCTTCTTCTCTCGATAACTGAACATCTACCAGCGGTTCCAGTCCGGCCTCCTCCAGCTGTTTATGCAATATTTTGATGGCTACTCTCAATTCCCCATTCCGCGCCTCGCGCCCTGCCCAGTACCCAAGAATTTTTCGTTGTTTATTTATTTGTTCTTCGAGTTCCATTGTGCGGTCTTTGACCAATATTTTCAGATATTCACGGTATTTCTCTAGCTCGTCCGCCACCTGTGCCCAGGCGGTGATATCTATAATTAATGTAGCAAATTTGTCTCCGTCGATTGCGAAAACCCGGATCATATAATATTTTTCCAAAGACGGACAATAGTATTCAATTTCTTCCGTGTTGCCGGTTTTAACAACACGGGAGTAAATACCAAGATGCGGCGGCTTGGCATTGCCATACAGATCCGAGGCGCGGCTGCCCACGACTTTTTCCCTCTTTGTGTTTTGATTATTTTCGTACACTGGATTTACTTCAAGAATGACATAGTCTACTGCTTTACTCGTTTTATCATATATCAATTCATGAATAGAAAATTCTTCATAAATGTTTTCAAATAACAAACCCAAGTCAAAGTTACTTATCATCAAGCTCCCTAAAGGTATGTGAGCGATATAAATTTTTATACTTCCTGGTGTTCTCAATTACTGTTTCCAGGATTGTCATTTCTGTTACGGTCAACAAGAAACTGGAACATCGTCATCAGTGCTGCTCGCCAAGTATTGGAATAAAACAGGATCGTTCCAATCTGGATATTGATTATCTAGGGAAACTTACAGGAGCCCAAATACAAATATCCCTAGAGCAAAAAGCAATCTTATGCCCTTTGTTATATATCTTGCGGTTCGTAAGTCGAGAGCATTGATTTGAATATTTTTCATCCAATTATAGGAAATATTTCAAGGATTCTTTTTTTGACTTCTACTCAAAATCAAAATCTCTCGGCTGAAGCATCGTGGTCTCATTACTCACATCACTAGAAGCGGTAGTCCTGTTTTTGATAAGATCTATTGTCTTATCTAAATTTCCTGTGACCCATTTGAATTTTGTTTTCGCTCCCAATTGGATCTCACCCCCAAGGGTCAATGAGATAGATTCTATGCCTAACTTTTCCCCATTGACAAAGGTTCCAAATTTCGATCCTCGGTCTTGAAGGATAATCTCATTTTCACAACAAGAGATTTTGGCCTCATGCCAAAGAAGAATATTTTAGGTAGTACATTCAATCTATTTTGATATATCATTTTCACTCGATTTTGTTGAATATAAATATCCATATAAAGACCGATATCTTAAACAGCGAGATCACAGCCGGATTGCCCATCTAATAATAGACCAATACAAGATACCAAAGCCATCAAATATGTCAGATTGGCAAAAAGGAGACATACATATTTGAAAGCACTTCGGATGACCGTTAATGAATTTGTGTAATTAAATATGACCCGCTTCTCGAAAACTGATCCAAGTTCAAAGTTACAGATCATCACAAAATTTTACTGGGCAGATAAAATGCTGCGGCAAGGAAAAAACCGAAGCAATCTCCAGAGAGTGTGAGATCAAAAAACAGACTTATTACAATTAGCAATAAGAATACATTAGTTTGGATATGACATGCCTGGAAATCCAAAAGCAATACTCTACCAAGTATCCAAACCATGGCGATTATTAGACTTAAGTTAAAAACGTTCTTAAATTATTACCAGTTAATATTAATTACAACCCTTTTTTATGCCCTTCCTACCCCCCGCTCCGCCCAACAGCTTGGACAAACCTGTCAGTTTATACAAAAGATTCGGTGATTATTTTTATTTGTGTATTTGAATTTGTTTGATCAAAATACCCTATTGCCTATGTGCAATAGGGTATTTAAGCTTGTTTTCCCAGGCAATATCAGTGTAGATTACCCTCAGAAAAACCCGCTAAAGGCCTTTAAGCGGCTCACTTGCCGTTCAGCCTATAGCCCTTCCCCCGCACAGTGAGTAAATCCCTCCAGTTCCAGAAGCGATCATGATTCCAACTACCAATTTTATCAACCTGCACAAACATAAAGAGTGGTACAAATAATTGGGGCATGTCAGATATTGAAAGGTTCCCCAAAATTCTTCGCCAGTTGGACTTAAAGGATGGGATTTTCATTTTGACGTGGAATTCAGGTTAGACCCTATTACGCGCGAGGCGGCTTTAGGTTGCTTTCCAAAAATTAATTGATATTCTCATCTTAAAACACTATGATTTGAGCATAGTTGATAACAAAAGTGACAAGACGTTAACATCGGTACTAAAAGAATAATATTCCGCGCATACATAAAAAACAAATTCAAACTTGTCTCTGTGAGCATTTTTTTTACGACCAGTACTCCGTAGGAGCAATCAGTTCCCTCCTCCAACTGTCGAGGAAATTACTTATCCTTCAAGTATCCAGAGCATTCCCAAATGGAAGGTGTCGAAAAATGAAAATTTCAAGAATTAACTCAGTGCTCATTCTGTTATTTGTTCTACTTATTTCCTCATCTTCAGTTCAGGCTAGCTCTCTTAACCAGGCCGAGTATTTGATTGTCCAACTCGCTACAGATAAAGCCTCTTATAGTACGGGGGATGATATTTATTTATCGGGGCAGGTTTCATTTTCTTCAACTGGAGAACCTGCTGCGTTTGCAACGGTTTGCCTGGGGGTATTGATTGAATCTACTCGTCATGAGGATTGTGCGATTGCAGATGAAGAAGGGAGGGTTTCTGCAGTAATAGCTTATATAACGGTTATTCCCGAGGGGTATAGTGGTCTTGTTTATGTAGAAGCTAGTGCTCTTTATGAAGAATTAGAAGGTGGGGCGCAGGAACCTGTTGAATATGGGGGTAGTGGTGGGGAAGATTATGACGATGACGATTATGATGATGACGATTATGATGATGACGATTATGATGATGATCCCCCCACTGAGCAATATCTGTATTTGGAACTTTGGGGACCAAATGCTCCTGTCCAAATTGGTGGCTGGGAAGAAATCGGCATTGCGGGGACGGTTACCAGCCAAGGCGTGAATGTGGATGGTGCTTTGGTGACAATGAAAGTCGCTGGACAGACCTTCCAGACCACTACTGGGACGCATACTCCTGGCTCATTCAATTGGTATTGGGCGAATAATTCTTTTTCAGCTGGAGATTACTGGGTAGAGGTTACTGTCACCAAAGATGGCTACCAGAGCGTGACTGATAGTGTTCCATTCACTTTAATTGGAGCAGACTATGATTATTGGGTCACGATGGATGCTATCCCCACATCTTTGGCACCGGGCAATCAAGTTTCATTTTCAGGCACCCTCACCTTGGGTGGGGATCCAGTCTCAGACTGGATCGAAATCTATGTCACTTTTCCTAACGGCAGTACCAAGGGGTACAGCAATTTAAGTGATGCGGACGGGCGATTTACCCACACCGAACCATCTCTAACTGAAATTGGCACCTATCAGTTGGTTGTTCATCTTCATGCAGACGATAAGCAGATCAGTGAGGTGTACACCTTTACTGTTGGAATACCCTCGACCCTTACCCCCGCTCCGCTACCACCTCCCGCGCCTGTTTTAGTGTGCGAAATCTATGCTGTTTATAAACCCTTTGTTTTTGTTGGAGAGAAACTTGAAGTGAAGGGGAATGTTTTTTGTGTGGGGGGAGATGAAGAAGAGCCTATTTTTCAAGAAGATTGGGATGTCTATGTGCAGGGGCAAGCACCTTACGAGTCTTCTGTAATGGCACCGCTTGTCCAAACAAACTCAGATGGTTCTTTTACTGCGCTTCTTCCTGTGGATGTTTTTTACATTCAAGAACTTTTTATCCTCGCGCGTGACCCGGAAGTTGGAATTCGCCCAGCGCGTTGGTTTGGTCCTCTGCGTGTTGGCGTTAATATTGAACCTGAGATCACCTTCTCTCAAACGGATTATGATCAAGGGGAGTTTGTCAAAGGAGAACTCCACTTAAATCCAAGCACCTTTATAAGAGATTGGGATGATGGTATAGAAATTTTTTATCAGATTTCAGGTCCTGTGGATGGAATAACGAAGCAGTACCTGATTGAATCGCCCTATTATAGTCACACTTTTGTAGGTGGGGTGAAGATAACCACGGAAGGCGCTAATCCTTTTTATTGGGCAATTCCCCATGACGCGGGGGCGGGAAAATATATTGTAACGGCTTATATTTCAGGGAAGAATATAAACACACAAACAGTTGAAACTGAGTTTTATGTCACTGATATTCGTCACACCAATTTGACTGCGGTAGTGGAGCCGGCTCCAGATGATTGGTCATCGGCTTCGCTAATAGGACAATATACAGATTCTGACGGCGTTCCCATTCCTAACGCAGATGTTCGGGTTGAGTTTCAGTTTATTGAATGGAATGATGAAGGAACTAAAATTATTGGTACCCGCGAATTCAAATTAGCAGGCACCACTGATACCTTTGGCAATTACGAAATCAATCTTGAACCCTTGGATATTTTTGCTGGTCAGGGGCAGGATGATCCGTGGCTGGAGCGCATTTGTTACACAACCGTTTTTGCGGATAAAGAAGGGTATGCAACTGGAGCCACCGATCTTCAAACAAAAACCCCCACAGCAAGCCCTCGATTAGAAATTATTTCTGTTGACCCACCTTTAGATTATTTGTCTGGTTTAGCCCAAAGTGGATTGAGTTATGAAGAATTAACAGATATCGATATCAAAGTGCAGGTGCGTTATAACAATATCTTTGGAAACGCAGCTAAGTTATCAGTTTCATCAGAAGGTTTCTGGGCAACTGCCTGTGGAGAAGATACAGATGGATGGGTTACTCATAATCCTTATCTGTCTATTAATGGCAACAGAATGCTGGAGTGGGACGTTTATAATTACGATTATTATTCTGCACGCCAGAACTCAAGCTCATGGGTTATTCCAGGTATGCATCATGTGCCTTTTTATTCTTATCCGAAACACGAGACAACAATGCCAGCTCAACAGGGGCTTGCTCAGGTAAGCACAATTTCGGTATCTGGTAAGTTATTTGGATATAGATATAGCGAAAATTCACCCAATCAATGTGGAAATCAAGCCTTTGGCTCAAATTCTCCATTGGTGCCGCCACCATGGGTGGGGGCTAGAACTGCAGTTCATATCAGGGTTGGATTGGGCTCTTCAAGAGCGGTAGCAAATTACAATATAAATCCTCCTTCCATTTCTGCTAAAGGGGCAGCTTGGGTTTCTCCAACCGGTGGTGAATTCAAGGCTACGTTGGAAGTTGGCAATGCAACCGGTTATGCTCTTGCTAAGCAGGAAGTTAACTTATCCATTGTCTCGGGAGATATTGGCGGTCCCAATATTTCTGCAGAGACGGAAAACCCAACTAATGAAATCACGATTCAAGCCTCTTTTATCACAGATGAAAATGGGGAGCTTAATTTACCGCTCACATCCAAGACTAATCCGTGCATATTAGAAAATAAAGCAAAATATTATGTCAAAATTTCAAGCTCAGCGTTTGATGAGGAAAAATATATTCCTATTGAGTTGCATTGTGTCGAAGAATTGAAGTTTGAATTTAGTGAAGCCGATATTTCTGTTGTCCAAGTGGTTGACTTAACGGATAATAGTCCGATCCAACTCGTATCAGGCAAAGAAGCAGGGGTAAGAGTTTATTTCTTTGTTAATGGAGAAATCTACCAACCGGAGAACAAAGCTGTTCAGTTTAATGTCAAGTTTGAAATGTTGACTGATGGCAGTAACGTGCCTTTATTCCCACAAACCAAGACTGTTTCGTTAACAGAAAAGGGAGCATCGGTGAGCGGATTAGGGGAAGTGGCCAGTTTTGAAAATAATTCGAGCGGGGATTCTGGGCGTGAATTAATCTATGTAGATTTTATATTTACCCCCCATCAATTTGGTGGGGCTGAGACTGATTTCAATATCCGTATCACAGTTGACCCAGATGAAATTTACGGAAAATATATTAGTGCTGAAAAAGCGGTTTCTGTTAAAAAGATGAAGCACTTACAGATTCTTTTTGTACCCGTTGATGTCCAGAATGTTGATATGAGTTTGATCTTACAGCAAATTCGTTTTCTTCAAGAAACCTACCCTCTCGGTGGCGGCGATATCGGATGGGGCATTGCTCAAAACTATCCATCCACTGATATGCCTTCCAAATGGACTACTTCTTACCTGGATCAGGTTTGTGCAGCCCTTGCAAAGCGTTATGGTTCAGCCAGTGGTGGGGCTGCTCAATTTAGAATAGTAGGATTGCTCCATCCCAATACTTGGCAAGCGGGGTGGGTTGACTATTATGTATCTGGTGTTCAACAAGCGTTGGGCGTTCATTTCACAAGTTCTCCACAAGTGGTACTGGTTAAACATGGGAGCAACCAACCCAATACATTAGCTCATGAAATAGGCCATTCTTATGGTTTATATTTGGATGGAGAACAATACGCCAACGGGAATGATGGAGGAAATGTCACTTCAGGACTTGTTTTGCGAAATGGGAAAATTTATAAGATCCCATTAGATAGCAGCGACGTTACCCATATTAAATGGCTCGATGCGTTTGGAGGTAATACAAATAATGCTCAAAAAAGTATCGATTCTCCGAGACTCCAATATGATAATCCTATTAAAGTTTATGATCTAATGGGGAACTCTTTGGGAGGAGCGCAACAAGCTTGGGTAGAGCCTGATACTTATAGTCATTTATTCGATCGATTGAAAGACCCTCCAGAAGATAAAATTTTACTTGTTCAAGGATTGGTTAATAAAAATTCGGATGTGTTTTTAGAACCTGTTTGGCGAATGACTGGATTACCAGATAATACTTCAGCTATAGGTGTTTATACCTTGCAACTTCTTTCATCAAATGGGGATGTGCTATATCAAACAATGTTTGGTGAAAAATACACGCCTAGCAATGTCTTGCCATTTTATATTCAGATTCCATGGCTACCTGGCTTTGACCGAATACGAATTCTGGATGGTAATGTTGTGAAAATTGAGCAATTACGCTCTCCAAACCCTCCTCAATTTGATTCAACACCCATTGCTTTAGTTGATGGGGATAATAGTGATATATCAATTAGCTGGGGAGCAACGGATGCAGATGGTGATGCTTTGCTCTATAATTTGGGCTATCAATGTAATGACGCATCATTTTGGTATCCACTGGGGGCTGACCTCTCAGGAACAAATTATGCGTTTGACACTTCCACTTTGCCTGGTGGTGAAAGTTGTGTTGTTCGGGTGATGGCAAGTGATGGATTTAATACTACCGAGACCATATCAGCTCCCTTCTCAGCCCCTTCGAAAGTACCAGTTGTACATATTTTTGACGAGAAAACTGCCTACGATGCTGAAACAGAAATCCTCCTTACAGGAATGGCTTATGACTTTGAAGATGGCATCGTCCCCAACGAAAACCTTATCTGGTTCTCCGATATTGACGGCGAACTTGGCGTAGGCAGTGCCATTTCCGTGATGTTGTCTCCCGGCACCCATCACCTGATATTACGCGCCCAAGATATGGATGGAAATACCGCAATTGCTGAGTGGGTATTTACCGTTCAACCAGAATCCTCCATTTCACTGAATACCACCAACCTGCTCTATACGATTTGCGGTGGAGTTTTCTTGATTTTGCTGCTGGGCACCGTCTTTGCGATTTCTGTCCGCAGAATCCAGCGTCAGCCAAAGCTCCAACGCCCACAACAAAATTTCCAGGGCGAGGGGCAAAAAGGAACAGTTCAGGACCACCAAGGCAATTGGTGGTATCAGGATTCCGATACCGGGAGATGGCAGATCTGGGACGGCCAAACCTGGCAAATCGCACCAATGGAGGCTGCGTTTCGTCCAGCTCCTCCCGGCCAGAAATATGCAGCTGAGCCTAAAGGAAAAGGGTGCTTAATAAGCATAATTGTAGTCGGCATCATGAGCGCTCTGGTAATTGGTGGCTTCTCGCTGGTAGCCTTTGGATTCTTCCCCAAATTGATTATTCAACCAGCTTCAATAGTCAGCCTTTATGAGCTGCTGAAAATCGGAGGCGGCGGGTTATTGCTTACCCTGGTAGGAACCCTTCTTCTTCGCGGAGGATTCAAGTCCATCGTTACCAAGCGGGCAATTGTGGAAGACGAATTTGGACAAAGGCGAGAGAAACGTGGCTGCTCGGCTATACTCAACGGCTTCGGACAAGTGTTTTTTGGATTGATACTGCTGATAGCTGGCCTGGGCTTTATCGCCCTGGGGTTATACCAACAATTAATACCATTATTGGGATATTCGCTGGTGTAAAAAAACCCAGTTTGCGACGTCTTTTTTATTTGTGTATTTGAATTTGTTTTGATCAGAATATTGTATTGCCTATACGCAATTCGTTATTTCACCCTCGGTTTGCAGGCAGTATCAGTACACATTTCCCTTAGAATAACACTCTCCGGCCGTCTGGGCGGCTCACTTGCCGTTCAGCATGTAGCCCTTCCCCCGCACAGTGAGTAAATAGCAAGGAGCGGAAGGATCTTTCTCTATTGCCCTTCTAAGATAGGCTATATGTGTGTACAGGGTATTCATGTCCTCAACGTAAGACGTTTTCCAGATATTGGTAAAGAGTTCTTCCTTGGATACCAGGGTGCCCTTCTTATTGATCAGGTATTTCAAGACCT
>Ga0208648_1002398_pt1 | contig 13128 bp, 14 predicted proteins | sample AntAceMetag02UKL_FD_184772 | JGI IMG/M metagenome (GOLD analysis project Ga0208648, IMG submission 184772) | Saline lake microbial communities from Ace Lake, Antarctica - Antarctic Ace Lake Metagenome 02UKL (SPAdes) (version 2) | ecosystem: Environmental > Aquatic > Non-marine Saline and...
ACTTTCGGTATCTTCCGTGCCATTTGCCGCTTCCGTATAGTCGGTATTCTGACCCTTTTACGGACTGATGCGCGGAGTATACAGCACGTTGGGGAGGGCGACAATACAAAGAGGACTGATTCACAGCGACTGATTGAGAGGGTGGCCTTTTTTATCGCGTCCAAAAACTCCCGATTTGGGCCTATCTTGACCTACGATCAACAGCAACGAGGACCGTACAGAGGCTCTCAGTCGATTCAGTCTATTGGGCAGCAATTGTTTTCACCAGCATCAGTATTCGGAATGGATTTATCCGATTAGGAATATCGAAATTCGTCATTCTTGACTAGATTTTCATATATCGCTAGTCTGGCGTTGGTGATGGAAATGGCAGGCAAGACAATTCTGGACAAGCTCTCAATCTACATACCACAAGCGAAGATGGAGAAACAGCCAGTAGAGAGGCTCATCAAGCTGGGAGAGAAGACGGATCGTTCGATCAACTATCTTGTAGTAAATGCCATCATTGAGTATTTGGATCGGGAAGAGAAGAAGGCCTAGGGCAATGAGAATGCCGAGCAAGGAGGTACGAGCGTGCCAGAAAACGTATCGCAAAGCCCCTCACGAAGCAATGCTGATGTAGCGCAGCAGGCTCTCAAGGAGCGAGTGAAAGAACTACAGGCATTCTACGGTTTGTCCGAGGTCGTGGAGAGAGAAGATGTCTCTCTGGAGGAGATATATCAAACGCTTGCAGCCATCCTACTGAGGAGCTGGAAGAACGAAGAGATTACCTGCGCCCGGGTTGTGGTGGGAGGACGCGAGTTCTGCACAGACAACTTTGCCGAGTCCCCATGGATGCAGTCCGCGCCGGTAAAGGTGAATGGAGTAGTCATCGGGACGATCGATGTCGGCTACCTTGAGGAGAGCCCGGAGGAGGACGAAGGGCCATTCCTAATAGAAGAGAGGCGCCTCATTGATTCCCTCGCGGAGCGACTCGGACGCATCATCGAGCGCAAGCAGGCAGATGAAAAACTTCTCTTCCAGGCCAGCCTTCTCGAAGCTGTCGAGCAAGCAGTCATCGTAACCAAGCCGGATGGTCAGATTATCTATTGGAATTCATTTGCAGAGAAGCTCTATGGTTGGTCCGCTGATGAAGCTATTGGGAAGAATATTGTTGGTCTGACCAAACCTCATGTTTCTGAAACCCGAAGCAAGGAGATCTTGGAGCAGATAGGCGCCGGGCACAGAGGGACTAACGAATACAATATCCAGCATCGTGATGGAGCGATCATTCCTGTTCTTGTAACGCACTCTCCAATCTACAATGACGAAGGAGATCTGACTGCCATTATCGGCGCATCAGTTGATCTCACTGAGCGCAAACAAATGGAAGCCCAGTCTCGCAATACGCAGAGGCTAGAGTCCATAGGAACGCTGGCCGGTGGTGTCGCACATGAGATCAATAATCCGCTCATGGGAATGATGAACTACGCAGAGCTAGTCAAAGATGAAGTCCAGGACCAGAAACTAGTGGATTATTTGACGGGGATAGGCACCGAAGGGAATCGGATCGCGACGATTGTAAGGAACCTCCTCTCCTTCTCTCGACAAAGGGGAGAAAGTTACAGACCCACAGGTGTCAGGGACATCATCGAGAAATCTCTCTCCCTTGTTGGCTCGACCATGAGAGGAGATCAAATCACGATTGAGATAGACATTCCCGAAGAACTACCTCAGGTAAAGTGTAACGACCAGGAGATCCAGCAAGTCGTTATCAACTTACTTACAAACGCGCATGATGCGCTCAACACGCGATATTCCGAGTACGATGAGAACAAGATCATTCGAATTGCAGCCAGCGCTTTCGAGAAGGATGGAGAACCCTGGATTCGTACTACAGTAGAGGATCACGGTTCTGGAATACCTGAAGATGTGGCTGCGCGCATCTTCGATCCCTTCTTCAGTACGAAACCAAGGAATGAGGGAACGGGATTGGGATTGTCCATTAGCTTTGGCATTATGAGCGAACATGCTGGAAAACTCACAATGGAGAGTGCTTTGGGAGAGTACACTCGGTTCCATATGGATCTTCCACAAGACGCTAAGAGAGAAGGCATCCCTCAAGAAGAAGCTTCGTAGCTAACCTTTCGCAACATCCGGCGTCTTTGGTTGCGGAAGTACAGATGTTCAAGGCTCTACAACCCTGGATTCGAGATGGCTACTATGATCCAACGAGAAGGGATTCGATCTCCTCGCGGCTCGGCCAAGAGAAAGTTCCAAAGTTGTACGGTGAGGGATTCCCAAAACGCCTGTGTCAATAGGGTCTGCGCTCCGCCAAGCTTGGTACTGATCCCCCTCGGATCGGTAGTGTCGTCTTGGCACTTCCTGCCTCTTCCCGTCAATCCGAATCCTAACTCTGTTTCCGACCGATCTTAGGGGGCGGGTTACTGCCTACTTCTATGAAACGAAGTAACTAGCAGCTAACGCAATAAGAAACTGCCCAATGTAGTAGGGCACCAAGCTTACGCGCCGGTATCGCCAAGGTTTCCAAAACCAGTTCGCTGCCAGAATCGCATCCGAGAGGTAGAACAGCAGTGCACCAACAACAATCATAAGAGCCTGTTCATTACTGAAGTCTGGACTAACCAATGTGGCAGCAGCTCGGCTGACCATTACGGAAATCACCAGCATGTATGCGATGACGGGCACTCGCATCTTTCCCAAGTTGGACCGAATCAGTGTGTAGAACCCTACCCCCGCTGCTAACAACACCGCCATTGAGAGACCATCCCATACAGAGACTCGTCCTAGGAGCGTGAACGCCACGATATAGGCAACGTGAGCCAATAGGAACAATCCCAAGCCCAGCGTGAAGGCGTTGCGGTTGTCCTCGAACATCAGCGCGATATCCCCACCAAGGGACAAGACCAACCCTATGATCACGCCGGTGGTATACGTCAGGTTCCGCACCGGCTCTAGAAACGACAACAACGCCACTGCGATTATCAACAGTATAGAAATCGGCTTGAAGATGTAGACCTGCCGGTGTCTCTCTAGAACCCCGGCTCGGATCAAGAAGAAGAGCACGACAATCAACACCGGAATTGGATAGAACACTGGTTCCATCGAGCCACCTCTCTACAGAGAACCACAATGTGCTGCCGACCGTCAACGGGGTGCCCTGCCCCCCAAGTGTCGGTCCACTTCTAGAGTTAGTCCAATCCGCCTTGACCTTCACCCCCAAAAAAGGTCCAAGGATAATGTCAGAATTGACAGTGACTGACATTTCGGGGAGGAGGGTTGGTACTCGCAAGGCCCGGCTCCATAGAACGCCAAAATACCTTTCCTTTAAGGGGGGCCGGTGCTAGCTCCTCGTAGAGAACTACCTTCCCGTGTTTGACAAGAGTGGAAGTTTCCTTCGAACTCCTGAACCGCCTTCCAAAACTGCATAAACGAGAATCACTCGAGAACGGGTAGGCCGCAAAGAACGCTCCTTCAAAACCCAAGAACGAAGTGTGGAACGCATGATGCCATCTACAGAACCCCCCTCTCGACCTCGCGGTCGAAGGGATCTGCAATTCTTACTGGCTCCCCGTAGAGGACTCAAACCAACCAGTGCAGTCAAATGAGAGATAACTCGCTGGTCATCGGGAACGGGCAAATGCTTGGAGTATGTGTCAAGAGCATTCACGTTGATACCAGTTTGTCGATGCCGGAAGAATGCGAAAGATCGCCCCGTTTCGCAGATATAGCAGGGTTCATCCTGATTGCATGGCGACACCAAACATCAAATGGATAGGCGCGTATCATTCGGTCGTTAGGCACCTAACAAAGTTCAAAAGTAGTCCCGTAGGGGGTGCAAATATAACCCCTCCTGTCACGATATATGGCAGGAGGGGGTGTTGTTTTAAATGGGTCTAGTACCTACTTGCATAAGTTCGCGAACTTCTTGTTGAGTGGCGTTTGATGAACAACCTGTTTCGTCCACTCGAATGGGGCTGCGTCCTGATTGTAGGCTTCCAGGAACCGATCGATTGCCTCACGAACCTGTTGGGGTGACGTAAAGCTACCGTTGCGCAGCACACGGCGAGTGAGAATACTGAACCACACCTCCACTTGATTCAACCAACTGGCATGCGTTGGGGTGAAGTGGAAGTGCACGTTCTTGTGGCGGCTGAGCCACTGGTCATTCTTGGGTTTGTGTGTGTTCAGGTTGTCAAGGATGACGTGGAGTTCCTGCTTCGGTGGATACTGTGACACAACACTGTTCATGAAGTCGAGGAACTCCCGACGACGGCGACGGTTGTAGTGCCCCGCTCGAACCAACCCCGTCGTCACCTCCAGTGCAGCGAACAGGGTCGTGGTCCCATGCCGCTTGTAGTTGTGGCTGAACCCGGTTAATGCTTGGCCGTTCGGGAGACGGAGGTAACCTTGTGCTCGCTCCAGGGCCTGGATCGCTGGTTTTTCGTCTACACACAAAACCACCGCGTTCTCCGGCGAAGCCAAGTACAGACCAACTACGTCTGCCGCCTTGGTTGCGAACTCAGGATCAGTGCTGATACACCAGCTGTGACGCCGCTGGAGATGGATACCATGCTTGCGAAAGATCCGCCAGACATGATGAATCGATACGTCTTCCAATTCCTTGACGATGAGTCTTGCTGTCCATACAGTCTCGCCAGCGGGTACCGGATCATCTAGCTTAGCGAGGATCTGACGTTCAGTTGTCTCGTCGTACTTCCTTTTCCTTCCCGATCGAGGGGAGTCTTCAAGCCCCTGTAATCCATCCTTCGCAAACCGTGTCCGCCACTTACTCACCGTGGCTGTTCGGGTGCCAAGAGCCTGCGCAATGGCGTCGGTTCTCGTCCCCTTTGCAGCCATGAGGACGATCTTGCTTCGTTGAACTAGCCGTTGTTGTGTTGTTGGGGCTTTGATCCATCTCTCAAGAATCTCTTGCTGCTCCGTCGTAAGTGTGATTGGGGTCGCGCGCTTTGTCATCGCGCCTCCTTGGGGACCGGTGGAGTTGTTCCCAAGGATATTCACTAACGATGATTTCTGCAAGTTGGTACTAGCTCAGCTTTACGATGTCGCTGTCCCCGATTGGCCCGGTGAGATTGCGTTCTACCAGCGACTGATTCATCAAGTCCCCTCCACGCATCCGGCGTCCTTGAGATCGCCTGTGGCACTGGCCGGGTTACCGCGCAGCTGGCTGGCCCGGATGCCTCACTCGTCGGCATTGACCTGTCTGACAAAATGATCACCTTCGCCCAATCGAAGACCACGGAGGCGTCTCCTATTCAGTGGCTGCGGGCTGACATGCGATCCTTCGAGTTGTCCCGAACCTTCGATCTGGCTCTTGTACCCGCCTACTCCTTCCAACTGCTACTTACGGGCTCTGATCAGACAGCCTGCTTGCGTCAGATTGCTCGCCATCTTAAGTCTGACGCCTGTCTCTCCCTGCACTTGGAACAGCACAACGCCGACTGGCTCGCGTCTCTGCCGTCGCACAAATTCACTCCGTTTGAAGCATCAGGAGAGACCTCGCATCCGAGCACAGGACAGCGTATCCGCGTGTCCTATGCCTGATCCTATATCGCAGATGCCCGCAGCGTAGCGGTGACCATTCGGTATGAGATCATCGAAGAGTCTGGCGCGATTGCCTCGTGCATCGATCGCGGCCCTTTGCACATGTACTGCACATCTCGCCACCGACTTCAGGGGCAACTGGCAGAAGCAGGCTTCAAGGCAGAAGGCGTCTACAGCGACTTTCTCAACACACCGTACGAGGAAGACAGCGAAGAGATCCATCTGGGTTGCGCGAAAGAACTAGGATTACTCGACGTTCTTATCCCTGTTCCCATCTGTCTTTTCGATCCCTCTGGGAAGATAAGCTATTGACTCTCGACCTTCTCCAGTCTTTGGCAACCACCAAGTTTGTCGACCGCGTGGCGGCATGCGATTGCCAATCCCCTGTTTGGAACGTCACTTTCGCTCTCACCTCTTGACAAGCCACAGAATTCACTCTATAGTGACCGCAACATGAAAGAAGCAATAAGTCTACGAATGAGCGCAAGCAATTCGACCGGCTTCGGCTTCTTTTGGTATTGGAACAGCGCCTGATCCTCGTTTTATCTAGCAAGTAGCTAGCAAAAACGAAAAGGTCGGGCAAGAAGACTGCGAATTTTCGCGGTCTTTTTTCTTTTTGGCGTGGAGGTTCAATGGAAAGGCATAGGTCAGGAATAGGAACCCGCTCGCGGGCAGGACGTGGGGTCGCAACGCCACGAGCGGGTACAACCAGGCGATTTGAAAACAAATCGCACATTGTCCTTGCGGACGCAGCAAGGATACATCGTAAGGAGCTAAAGTGAAACGCCTACCTCTCGTATTGATTATTGGACTTGTCATTGGAACGCTTGCTCTGTCTGTAGGAGCAGCAACACTCAAGATCGGCATTACCAAGATTGTCGAACATCCCGCCCTCGATGCCGTCGAGCAGGGGGTCATTGACGCTCTCACAGCAGCAGGATATGAACGCGATGTGGATGTTGAATACCTGCTAGCCAGCGCGCAGGGTGACTTCTCGGTAGCAATGTCCATCGCGCAGAACTTCCTAGACCAAGGCGTCGATTTGATCGTCGCCATCGCTACTCCTACGGCACAAGCAGCTGTCGAGGTATTCCGAGGGACCGGCATCCCCATCATCTACGCCGCAGTCACAGATCCTGTGGGATCGGAACTTGTACTAAGCGCAACAGATCCGTCCGGAAACGAGAACGTCACCGGCGTGTCTGACATGATCCCCGTGGCAGCCCACCTCCGTCTGCTACTGGACCTTTCGCCTGACATCGCCCGGGTTGGCATGATCTACAACCCGGGTGAGGCGAATTCGGCGCTTCTGACGGATATGGCCATCGCAGCTGCCGTCGATATAGGGCTTGAGATTATTACTGCCACAGCGGATTCAACAGCCAATGTTCAGATGGCAGCGCAATCTCTCGTCGGCCGAGTCGACGCATTCTACGTAACCACAGACAACACGGTTGTATCAGCCATCGACTCCGTCTTGGCAGCATCCGAGGAGGCTGGCGTTCCGTTCCTGATGGCTGATCCAACCAGTATCGCGCATGCAACACTGGCAGCGGGGTTTGACTACTACGAACACGGACTGACTGCGGGAGCCCTTGTCCTGCAAGTGTTGTCAGGAACCATGCCCAACGAAATTCCAGTGACTTATCAGCCGAATGCCGAGATTCATTTGAATCTTGATCTGGCTGCAATGATCGGATTCGAGTTCCCAGTTTCAATAATCGAACAGGCTGCTGCCATCTTGTATGGCGGAACGATTTTCAGCAAATAGCCCTTCCCAACAGGAGGAGAAGCGATGGTTAGTCTTCTGATTCACGCAGTCGAGCAAGGACTCGCCTATGGGATAGCAGCTCTCGGGGTCTTTCTCACCTACCGGATCTTGAAGTTTCCCGACCTCACCGTCGATGGAAGCTTCGTGACTGGTGCTGCCGTCGCTTCTGTTCTCCTTGTTCGTACGGGCATCGATCCCTTCACGGTGCTGCTGGTGGCGTTTGCTGCCGGCAGCCTGGCGGGGTTGATCACCGGATTGCTCAACACGCGACTGGGCATCACCAATCTACTGGCTGGCGTCCTCACCATGATCATGCTGTATTCCATCAATCTGCGGATCATGGGTCGCCCAAATCTGTCCCTCCTGCGTGCATCGACAGCGACACGCATCGTTTCCGCAGCTTGGTCGCCGCTGGGTAGCCTGGCAGTGCTTGTTTTCATTGGACTGCTGACCGTGGCGATCAAGCTCGGGCTCGACTATTTCTTGCGGACGGAAGTTGGGTTCGCGTTGAGAGCCACGGGCGATAGCGAACAGATGATCACAGCTCAAGGCGTCAGTGTGAATACGATGAAGCTACTTGGCCTGGCTCTCTCCAACGGACTTGTGGCCATGTCGGGCGCATTGGTCTCTCAATATAGCGGCTTTGCCGACGTTGGCATGGGCATAGGAACCATTGTCACAGGCCTGGCTGCCGTCATTATTGGTGGCGCGCTCATTCGATCCAATCGTGTGGGATTGATGACGTTGTCTGTACTCGTTGGCTCGATCATCTATCGCGTCGCCGTCAGCCTAGCACTTCGCTACGGCTACGTGATCGGATTCCAGGCCTCAGATCTGAAGCTCATCACATCCTTGTTGGTCATCATCGCGCTGGTTGTCCCCTATCTAAGAGAACGGCGTTTGAGAAAGGTACAGTCATGCTAAAACTAGAACGAGTCTCCAAAATTTTCACCTCTAACGCAGATCGAGTTGTGGCGATTCATGCCCTAGACCTGACCCTCGCAGACGGCGATTTTCTCACCATCATTGGCTCCAATGGCGCCGGTAAGAGCACGCTCTTGAACTTGATAGCCGGAACAATCTTTCCGACAACAGGCCGCATCTCGCTCAATGAGAATGATGTCACCACATCGCCAGCCTACAAGCGTGCCCGGTCAATCGGGAGGATTGTGCAAGACCCGCTGGCTGGCACAGCGCCAACCATGACTGTGGCCGAGAACATGGCCTTGGCCATGAAGCGACAAGGCCGCAGGCTGCGCCTAGCCTTGCCTCGCAAGCTAAGAGGGCAATTCAAGGATCGCCTGGAGACACTGAATATCGGTTTGGATACGAGGCTCGATTGCCCTGTGTCCCTGCTTTCTGGCGGGGAACGTCAGGCGCTGGCTGTGCTGATGGCGACACTCGTGCCACCGAAGCTGCTGCTGCTCGATGAACATACGGCAGCGCTTGATCCTTCGAATGCCGCCATGATTGTCCGACTCACAGAGTCTTTCGTTGATCGTGCAGGATTGGCAACCCTCATGGTGACACACAACATGGAGCAAGCTATTGCCGTGGGCAATCGGCTGATCATGATGCACAAGGGTGAGATCATTCACGAACTCCGGGGGGAAGAGAAACAGGCATCCACAGTTGAGAATCTAGTCGACCTGTTCTCACGCCGCCACATCGCCAACGATGAGCTTCTCCTAAAGCGAGTTCCCGCTGCCGCAGCAGCGGCAGCCTAGACTGTATCCTCGCATCTGTGGCAAACAACGAAAAACGCGGCGTGCACAAGGCACGCCGCGTAGTGTTTCAGCTAGTGAATGTTCTTAGAAAGCGACAGTCACATCCAGGGCCTGGGGGCCTTTCTGGCCTGTTCCAAGCGTAAATTCAACCTTCTGTCCTTCGTTCAAAGACTTATAGCCTTCTCCACGAATAGACGAGAAATGCACGAAGACATCTTCTCCACCCTCGCGCTCGATGAAGCCAAAGCCCTTATCGTCGTTGAACCATTTTACGGTTCCGGTCAATCGTTCGGACATCCGAACCACTCCTTCATGCTGGAAGCTTTAGTTGAGCAGAGCACTCAAGGACTTCAGATAAAGCTAAACTCCTGGATAGCGACTGCAGTACTACCAACAACGGTCGGAGTATACACGTCCTCCTTACAGGAAAGCAAGGACAACTCCCATCGTTGAACATCTTTGCGTAGCCATGAATTCTTCCATATCAGTTGCCCGTCATGCAATTTCTCGCAGGAATTCGTGCCATAAGACAGAAACACGGTATCATTGAGTGGATTATCCATGATGAAGAAACAAAAACCACTCTTCGCAAGAGACCTGCAGTTCTGGAAATTTCGCGCCTACGGCTTCTTGAAGAATCTTCGTTTCTTCGACCCGTTCCTCATTCTATTTCTCAGAGACACGGGGCTCTCGTTCCTGGCAATAGGAACCTTGATTTCTATTCGAGAGATTTCCACCAACCTACTTGAGATTCCAACCGGAGTCCTGGCAGATGCATTCGGCCGGCGCAAGGCGATGCTTTTCGGCTTCTCCGCCTATCTCGTGTCCTTCATGCTCTTCTATATTGGGTCCACGTACTGGATGTTTGCCCTCGCCATGATCGCCTTCGCATTCGGCGAAACGTTCCGGTCGGGAACGCATAAGGCAATGATCCTTGAGCACCTCCGCATCTGTGGGTGTGAGGACCGCAAGGTAACCTACTATGGAAAGACGCGCGCTGCCTCGCAGCTAGGATCTGCACTAGCTTCCCTCATCGCAGCGGGCCTCGTCATCTGGACAGGCAACTACCGCATCATCTTCCTTGCCTCGACAGTCCCCTATGTCCTCAATCTGTTGCTGCTCGCATCTTACCCTCGTGTCCTTGATGGCGAACACACCTCAGAAGAGCGCCTCGGCTGGCGAATGATGGGGAGTCAGTTCGCAGCAACACTTCGGCTGTTGGTGGAGCTACTGAAGGATCCATGCACGCTGCGCGGCCTATTGTCCAGTGCCAGTTTCGATGCCCTGTTCAAATCGACCAAGGACTATCTTCAGCCAATCGTACAAGCCCATGCACTCGCACTGCCCCTGCTCTTGGGATTCCAGGGAGAACAACGCACAGCGATTCTCGTCGGCTGCGTCTACTTCCTGATCTACTTGGCCACCAGCTTCGCCAGCTCCCACGCAGGGCTTGTCCAATCACGTCTTCGAAGTCCTGCAGCAGGCATCAATCTCACGCTTGGCGTCGGCATCGGCCTGCTGATCGTCGGAGGCACGGCTGCGTGGATGCGGCTGGATGCGCTAGCCATCCTCGCTTTTGTGGCCGTGTTCGTTGTGCAGAATCTTCGTCGCCCGATGATTGTCGGGTACCTGGCTGATCGCATGGACCATTGCGCCATGGCCTCGGGGCTCTCAGTTGAGGCCCAATTACGCACGCTCTTCATGGCTGCCATGGCCCCCATGGTTGGCTGGATGGCCGATCAATTGGGCGTAGGCGCTGCCATTGTCCTTATCTCGCTTGCCGTCTTGTTGATCAGCCCACTGTTTCGCCTACGTCGCGAGGTCTAATCCCACAACCAGTTGGCGATTCTAAGGCCATGAGCTGTCTATTGAGGGCAGCATGATTCCAATCTTGTGATGTGGGCAGGTCTGCGGTCTCAGCCGAGCTGTTCGTCAACGCAAACGCAGTTCCGCCCTTCATCCTTGGCGCGATACAGAGCAACGTCTGCCAAGCGATAGAGCTCTTCATGCCCAGCCGTGTCGTCGTGCACTGAAGCCACTCCGATGCTCACAGTAGTGGGCGAACCGCCCCCGTCCATCGTACGAACTGGCTGTTGGCAAACACTCTTGCGGATGCGTTCTGCTACAAGAGCAGCTTCCGCGAGTTGCGTCTCAGGGAGTACGACACCGAATTCTTCGCCACCCACTCGGCCCAGCGTGTCGGCCTCCCGCAAGGTTCCTTGGATATCCTGAGCCAGCGCCGCGAGCAACCGATCTCCCGTCAAATGTCCATACTGGTCGTTGACGCGCTTGAATCGATCCACATCGATCATGATCAAGCTAAGATCGACTCCATAGCGGCGAGATCGAGCGAACTCCTTCTGCAGCTTATCCATGAAATACCGCCGATTGGCTACACCAGTCAGTGGATCCACTGACACGAGCGATTCAAGTCGACCTTGATACCGATTGACGACAACGATCACGATGAAGATGACAATCAGTGTAGCTAGCAAGCCGATAGAAAGATTGCTGACCAATGCAGATCGAATGCGCCCCAGCGATGCATCGGCCTCTTGTTCGCCAATGAGATACCACCCAAATTCCGGGAAGAAGAGAGCTTCTGCGAGCACGTGTTGGCCCCGTCGGTCAAATTCATAGCTTGCCGCGCCCTTCTGCGTAAGGATGGCGCTTGCGACAGAGCTGATACCTTCTACATCTGCGATAGACATTGACTCAACACGCGAGATATCAGGATGGGCCTGTACAATGCCGCGCGAATCGACCATATAGACAAGCCGACCAAATTGCATCTCATAGTCGGCAAGCAGTTCACTAACACCTGACATGGCCAACCCAACGCCTGTTACGCCAATGAGATTCCCTTCGCCATCGAGAACGCGGTGATTGATGAAGATGGTCAGTGTGCCAGCAGATGCCTCGTCCGCATCAACATCCAAGTCGACGTCCATTCCCTGCTCCGTAAAATCGTAATACCAAACGTCATGGTCATCCTCTCGGCTGATCGTCTTGAGAATGCCGTCATAGTAGTAATAGTGTCCTGTTGCTTCTGAGACGAAGAAGGCGGTGAAGAATCCGTATTCGTTCTTGATTCGAGATAAGTAGTTCGTTATGAGTACAGCATCCTGCTCCCCTGCGACGACCCAATCCCTGAGAAACGTATCGTTGGCCATCAGCGAAGAGATATCGATCGGCCGCATCAAGTCACGCTGGACCTCCAAGAGAATGGCATTGGTTAGAAGCGGAAGGACTTCTTCAGTCGCGCTGATGCGATAGTCTTCCCTGGAAACGACGAATGTCATGAGGCTTGTCGCAGCAAAAGCCACAACAAGAACCGCGCTGAGAACCAGGATCAGCTTGAGTCTTATGCTCACTGCACACCTCTCGCCCTAATTCCGAATTTCGGGACGCCTACTTCCTCACCATCGTTGCATCAGCACCTTGTGCAATACCCGGATCGATCCTACTCGTCTTCGTCGCGAAGTGGGGCATCCTCTAGATCAACAACAACCGAATGGAACTGAACATCGAACCAATGATTGAATAGTGCAAGACTTCGACTCTCCGGCCAGTGAGTCTTGTCCATCCACCAACCAGCCAACTCCTCTTCAAAGAGCAGGTCGAAGTACTGTGCGAACAGTGCATCCCTCTCTGTGTCGTTGTCATACACTGGCAATAGGTAGGTCGTGGTCTCCTCGTTCACATCATCAAGCGTCATGTCATCATAGTCTGGAAGAGACAGCAACCAAGCAAGGAGAGGCTCTTTGGCACGAATCGTTACAGCGGATCTGTTGATCATCGGTTCCTCCTATAAGACAACTTGAATTCAACTCGCAAGTGCAACTTTAAGATTCAATCTAAAGGACAAGCTGCGGTAGCATCCACAGCGTCACATAGACCACGAAGTCAAAGGAGCACTGATGAGAACATACACGCCAAGCTCACCCGAGAAGAACGATACCAGATCCACGGTCTTAGACAAGTTGGTTTTCAACAGAGCGAGATTACTCAAGTGCTGGGAAGACACAAAGCCACGATCAGCCGAGAACTTAGACGAAACCGAGG
>Ga0208648_1002400_pt1 | contig 13120 bp, 8 predicted proteins | sample AntAceMetag02UKL_FD_184772 | JGI IMG/M metagenome (GOLD analysis project Ga0208648, IMG submission 184772) | Saline lake microbial communities from Ace Lake, Antarctica - Antarctic Ace Lake Metagenome 02UKL (SPAdes) (version 2) | ecosystem: Environmental > Aquatic > Non-marine Saline and Alkaline...
TGAAATGAAACGTGAACAGGAACGGTGTATTTTATGGCGCAGGCATACAAGATTCGCAAGGCAACAATCACAGATGTTAAACAGATTTATGCGCTGCTGCGTGGCTATGCCGAGCAGGGCGTGCTGCTTGGGCGATCATTGAGCGACCTGTATGATCAGATCAGGGATTTTTTCGTGGCTGTTGATGAACAGGATGGCCGGATGCTGGGAATCTGCGGGCTGCATATCTGTTGGGAAGACCTTGCGGAGATCCGCTCGCTTGCTGTTGTAGCCGATGGCAAAGCGCAGGGTATTGGTCGTGCCCTGGTTGAGGCTTGTCAGGACGAGGCTGTTGCGCTTGGTATTACACGGCTGTTCGTACTGACGTATGTGCCTGATTTTTTTAAAAAATATTCCTTTGATCCGGTCGATAAGGCTATTTTGCCGCATAAGGTATGGCGCGATTGTGTTAACTGCATCAAATTTCCCGACTGCGATGAAGAGGCCCTCCTGAAGATGTTGTAGAACGGCATCGTGCGCTGCCTGTTCCAGCTGTTGTCATCTGCAGGTGATTATGTATGCTTATTATCTCGATTGAGCAGCTTCAACAATACAGAAACCTGCACCCCGACCTTGAAAAGGCAGTGCAGTTTTTTTTGACTGGCGACCTCCAGGCCTTTGTCGATGGTTGATATGAGAGCGATGGCGACATAGTGTACGCTATTGTCAGCACATACGAAGGAAAAGGGTGTTGTGGTGTTCGGCTTGAGGCCCACCGGAGCTACATTGATGTGCAGTAGTGCGCTTCAGGTAAAGAGATTATCGGGTTCCGGTCGCTTGCGCAGTGCAACACTGTTTTCACGTCATACGACGAATCAAACGATGTTATTTTTTTTGAGGATTTCGTTCGTGAGTGGATCAAACTTGAGGGCCATGACTGTGCGGTATTCTTTCCTGACGATGCGCATGCTGACAGCATCTGAAAAAAATATTTTTCTTTAAAATATTATAATGAAAATAAGAAAGCGGTTCTAACGGGTTAATGAAAAATTGAAAAGTTTTTTAAGCGATTTTGAAACAAAATAGCAAAGCATAAAATTGCACTTTCCCTTTTCACTTCTTGCAAGCAAAAACTGAAAAATGAACATAAAATATGGCCTTTATTCTTTATTTAATAAAAAAACAGCATATAATTTTTACGGAATCAAACGAATCTTGTTTTAATTTATGAAGCGATTCAACATGATTTATTATAAAAAATACGTAACGCAAAATATTGTCTTCCTAACAATAGCTATTGTCGGTGCTGTTTTCTTCTTAAACCAGTTCTGGGAATTTTACCATGACGATGCATATATTGTACTGACCTACTCCAGAAACCTCTTGGAAGGCAATGGACTGGTTTGGACCGACGGTCAAAGAGTTGAGGGTTGTACTCAGTTTCTTTGGGTCATATTGATATCAGCGGTTGGCTGGTTCAATATTGACCTGGTTTTGGCATCAAAACTTTTAGGAACCTTTTTTGCTTTTTCGACTCTGTTGCTGTTTTTCACCGGCAATAAGAAGAACATTCCCATCGGCGGGCTTCTACTTGCTACAAACTGTTGTTTTACATTCTGGGCCTGCGGAGGACTTGAACCCGTAATGTGCGGGTTTTTTATTTTTCTGGGAGGCACTCTTTATTTAAAAGACAACAAAAGCCGCTTTCTTTTATTTATAAACGGAACCATATTCTGTTTAGCCGCATTAACAAGGCTTGAGGGCCTGCTTTTTTTTGGAATGACATTTCTTTTTATACTATTTTCCGGATCTCGCTCCTTCGGTACACGTTTTAGAAAGGCTATGTTTTTTACAGGAGGTTTTCTTGCTATTTTTCTCCCCTATTTTATATGGCGCTTCATTTATTTCGGTCATTTGTTTCCCTGCCCTTTTTATGCAAAGGGGGGCACAAATATATTTAAAATGCTTTTTGGCGCCCGTTATGTACTCCATTTTCTGGCTACTTTCGGTTTCCCTCTGGTATTGATCCTGTTTATAAATAACTTTAAAAATTTTACTATAAAATATCTTTATCTGATATCCCTTTTATTAGCTTATAGCGGTTACGTCTTTGTCATCGGGGGAGATCACATGCCGGGATTCAGATTTTTTGTACCAATACTTCCCCTCTTCTATCTTTTTGTACAGGAATGTTTTTACGCGTTCCGTTTCAAATGGATCCCGGTTCCGACGATAGCTGTTGCCATGTTTCTCGTCGCTGTGAATTTATATGTTTCCTTCAGTATGATACCTCAGGGTCCAGAAGCTTTTCTCCGGGAAATGAAACCCCATTTCCAGTATATTGTCTGTTCGAAAGTTCCAAATGCTGCAGCCTATTTCGGAAGGCATGTGGGCATTTATATCAAAAATAACTGGTCCAGAGGTTCAACTATTGCTTTAAATGCGGCCGGGGCAGAGCCATATTATTCAGGAATGAGTTGTATCGATATGCTGGGCCTAAACAATTATTCCATCGCAAAAAGAAAGGTCGATCTTGATGCTTCCTTTTTATTAAAAGATAAAATAAATATTTTTAAACTATTTTTTTCTAAAGGGAGAGCTGAGCTTTCACAACAAATCAGACAGAGATATTCGTTTTGGGAGCTACTACCAGGGCATGGTAAAGGAGATGGAAAGTATGTGCTTTCCCAAAAACCGGATTATATAATCCTCGGTGGTGCAGAAGGGAGCATAGAACCCTGGTTCCTGGGTGATCAGGAAATTTTTAATTCTCAGGATTTTAAAAACAATTATGAACTTAAAATTGAACCTATTCAAATAAATGATGATTTTTGCAAATTTTACAAATCATCAAAAACAGGAATCTTAGAATTAAAATATTATATGAGAAAACAGCAATAAGTAACTGGCCTGTTTTAAAAATACTTGTAGCCGGGTATTAACTTAAGCATTGGTTACACTCTTATTTATTAAAGATAACAAACCGTTCATAGTTTCACCCTTTGAAGTAAGGTAACAAGTTTTTGTCAAGTGGAAATCCTGATACAGTCAAAAAGACTTACAAAAAAGTTCAAGTTAACTGTTTTTTTGCCTCTTATAATTTTTGCCCTGTCGTTTTACTCAAATTTTTTCAATTCTTACTTGGCCTTTGTTTTTAATTGTTAAGCAACTTGATGGCATATTTACGGTTATAGCCACATGTTGCACAGAATTCTACCAGAATGGGAGCTTTGGCTTGCTTGTCGGCATTGTGGTACCGTAATTTGATTGCCTGAAAATATTCTTTTTTTATTTTAGAGTTTTATTTTAAGGTCTCCTTTCGGTTACATTTAATAGGAGTTAATTCGCATCAGAATTATAAAAAAGTATGTGCCGTGTCTGTAGTTGCATATGTTTATTCTGTCCAAATTTCAACTAATTTTTTCAGGTTGATTTAGCGAGATTTCCTGGTTTTCGAAAGAAACGGGAGACACCTAAGTCGATTGCCCAAAAAATAAAAAGAATTTTTATCTGCGTTAATGGAATGGAGTAGCGCATATAGTAGCTGACAAAGACATACGGCGTTAGATAAACCGCGTACATCACTATGGCGACCGAAACATAAGGATTACCCTCACCTCGGCGCAAGAACATCAGCACAATGATGCTCAGAAAAGGCAAGGCGTGGAAAAACGACTGCCATGGAACGAACATTTCATTCTGGGTATAGGGATAGAACTTAAACAATGCTGCAATGAACCGATTTTTGATATTTTTTAAATATTTTTTCGGGTTATCATTAATATCCCGTAGGAACTTTTCATGGTATATCTCAATAAATTCCGACTCACCCACTCTTTTGTAGAGAGAATCGGGATCGTTCTGGGCCGTATTATACGGATGTTCACTTATTTCATAGGCACTATATACAATGCCGTCCTCGGTTTGATTATTATGATAAGCATCAAAATAAAAGTTGGATTTCATCAATATAATTTTGTCGAACACCATGTAGTTTCGGAGGACCCAGGGAAATGCGAGAACACCCACAAAAAAGAAAGCAATAATTATTTTTTGTGGATTTCTTTTGAGTGCATTCAGCAGGCTCGACATTATCCAAACAAGTCCGGCAATTGGACTTGTCAGTATTGCTAACCCACCGAGCGCCCCCCAGGCAAGCGCTGTTGTATATCCTACTGTATACGTGCCCAATAAAACCGTCCCAACCAAAACAAGATTCATAAAAAAAAGCAACAGCCACTCATCGTGGCTAAACTGAAAGAACCATCTAAAAAAACACACCAGCCACAAGCAATATAAAATTAGAATAAAACCGGCTGGTAGGCGCAAGCGGGTTTTTTTTGCGATCCCGTACAGCAGAAGCCCGGTAAAAATCAAAATAATATTTTTAAACGTAACTATTATGAAGGCGACAAGTTGCTTTGAAGGAAAAGCCTGCAACAATCCGGCAAGCATCAGCGGATACACCGGCGGCTGCCAGGCGGTAGGACCGGTATCAATATGAAAGGGGTTGCTGTAACCTGTGCCGGCAACAAGAGACTCGGCAATAGCATAGTACTCCCCGCCCAGCATTGTGTTGACTGTATGCTGAACGCCCGCGACAAAAGGTGGATAGAAACGCAGGGTCTCCTTGTTAACGAAATAGGATGTATTGGCGTACAGCGAAAGTCCGAAGACATACACTGTCAAAAAGAGGAGAACATATTTATTTGTTTTGATATATCCGCGAATCAGATTGTCGGTCATTAGCACAAACGCATCCAGTATGAGAATTATGTTTTCGTTCATTTTTCACGAAAGCAGTTCAAAAAGCAAGTAAAATAGCTGGAATAATTAAGCGGACTTTGTCAATATGGCCCCACGAAAATACGGTGGCATCCACAACCAAAACCACCTGTCAGGATAGAATATACTTGTTTTAAAAATGTTTCTATGGTTACTCTTTTATACTGTCCGTGGCGGACACATTGCTCATAGCAGGTTGTTTGTTACAGGGTACAACAAAATCGTTGTGCATAGACAACAGCTTGGAAAGAGCCAGAATTCATTATATAGATATTCCTATGACTAAAAAACTCTCCGTTATAATGCCGGCATACAATGAATCTGACACAGTGCTGGAAGTTATCAGGCAAATCAAAGCTGTCCCGCTATCGATTGACCGCGAAATCATTATTGTTGATGACGGATCCAGCGACGGAACAGTTGCACTGTTGCAAAGCCTTAACGATAGCAATGTAAAAGTCTTTTTACATGAGACCAACAGGGGCAAGGGTATGGCTATTAGAACAGCGCTTGCTCATGCGACTGGAGACATTGTCATTATCCAGGATGCTGATCTTGAATACGATCCGCAGGATTATATTCCACTGCTGGAGCCCCTCTTGCAGGGCAAAGCCTCTGTTGTATACGGCAATCGTAGAGGAAGACAAAAGATGGAAAAATCCTACGCCCGATACTACTGGGGAGGTCGCCTGATTACGGCCATAACAAACCTTCTTTACCGGGCGCGAATTCATGATGAACCTGTATGCTATAAAGTGTTTACACGTGAGGTGTTGGAGAAGATAGAACTGGCCTGTGAAAAGTTTGAGTTTTGCCCTGAAATCACCGCGAAAGTCTGCAAAGCGGGTCATATAATTTACGAAGTGCCGGTTTCATATAATCCACGGGGATTTCAACAGGGGAAAAAAATTAACTGGAAGGATGGTATACAGGCGATCTGGACTCTTGTTAAATATCGTTTCTGTAAGTAGTACAAAGGCGCCGATAAAAAATATCTTTTCCGACTCAAGCAAGGCATTCCAGTCTACAAAACCGAAGGAAGTCCGAACCCTCCCGTTGTGGTTTTGCTGCTTTTTACCAGATATGATTCAAAGGGGTAATCCGGAACGCTATAGTTACCGCAATATATTATCTAAGTTTCGCTGTGATATATTTGCAGACCATCTAGAGGCGGATCGCCTCTAGATGGTCTGGTCTTTTTTGCTTCCCACAGACTGACGTGTTTTAATATTTTTTGTATAATTTCGGCCTACTTAATGAAAGCGATGACCTTTATCGAACCGGCACATTTCGGGTGACCTGTTAAGTATAACTTTCTTATTTTCGGATAGCTTCCTAGTGTTTTTAACATGGTAGGGGGGGGCAGGCGGTTTTCTCGGTTAATGTCTGGAGGTGTTTCCATAGGGCGTTTTTTGCGTATAATGGGTCGCTATGGTTGTTGGCTTGGGTTGCGTTTGAATACCTTATATGTGTCGACACTGGTTAGGAAAATGTAATCTTTCCAAAAAGATGCAAAACGTGGTTCCTGAGAGAAATATTGAAGGTATTGAAAGTTTGTTTTGCCAAATCCCTGTTGCTTTGGCGCACAATCAAAGATCACGATGGCAGGTGATGCTTTTATGATGTCAGAAATAACTTTTTCAAGGAAGGAACGCTCAAGCATATCCATTTCAGCAAACCCATGATATGGAAACGCTTGTGTTGTGGAAGTGACGTCTGTGTAGAATGAAGGCAGAAACCATAAGCAATTAAAGCGTGACGACCAGCTGGTCTGTGCATAGTTTACCAAAGGAAATGCCGGCGTTAAGGAAGTGGAAAAAACATATATTGGTTTCCCGTAGGCATGCTGTTTAACAATTGGAATAAGTTGGTTGAGGGGCTCACGAAACGGATATGTGATTGTTGAGAATGGTTTAATGAAAGGCAGTGCCTTCAGAAAGATGAGAGACAGAAACATAAGAGCAATGGCACATTTTGTCGCCGCGAGCAGCTTTTTGGTTTTTCTGAACTTTTGTTTGAGGTTTAATATTGCAAAGGTGATAAGCATCGCTGCACTGGTGGAAGCGGGGTAGAGATGGTAATGCCAGCCTTTGTTTTGGACCAATGCAATAATAAAGAAAGCTGAAAATGCAATAAACAGTAGTTGCCCCAATTTGTTGGAGCGCAGAATTAAAAATGATATTACAGCCGAACCGAACAGGGCGCTATAGGCAACGAGATAGCGTATGGGCATTGGATCTGTAAAATTGCTATAAATAGGTAGTATCATAAGTACAGCTTCTTTGTATTCGGGGACTGCCAAAAAAATGCATCCCCAGTAAAGGGCCTGACAAAGAAAAATGCCTATGCTTTCGGGGCGTTTCCAGAACTTGTAACTTCTGCTTGCGACAAGCAGGTACGTTTCAATGCAAAGATAAGCAAACAGGAAATGCGGCTTGAATGTGAAGCCAATTCCGGCAAGCAATCCCAGGGTTGCTGTAAATTTTATTTGCAACGGAAGCCCCATAAGCCGTGCGGCAGATGCGAAGACATAGGGAATCACAAGAACAAACATGAGATGATCGCGTTGTCCGAAACAATTCCAGGGCATTTCATACGGAAGAAATAGAAAAACAAGAATCACCAGAAAACAATATTGGGATGGGCGCGGCAGATGCGAAAGAATCTTCTTAAGTATGTGCGTGGAGAGGGTTAGCGACAAAATGATGATGAAAAGGAAAAAAAAGTTAAATAAAGGTACCGCAGAGCAGTTCAGGAGGCGGGCCAGCCATACCGGCGGAATGTTCAGCCAGAATATCAGGGGTGGGTTTATGTCGATAAGGTCGTGGTATATTTTTGCGCCGTCCATAAAGGCGCCGGCGGCATATAAATACCAACCGGCATCATGATTAATGGGGCGCTGAAAGAGCAGAAAGCTGAGTATGACAAAAACAGTTAGGATTAATAGCCTCCAAGTCGCTTGGCTGTTTTGTTTTTTGTGCAGACGACCCATTTAATGTCCGATATCCTGGTTGTTAAAAATGGCTACGTAATTAGTTATTATAATCTGTGTGGATAAAATACGAATTGATATTAGAAATAATTCTATGATAAAATTATATCAAATCTTTTTAATATTGTAATTTTTTTTATGGCAGAGAGGTGCCTGATAATTAATGAAAACTGAAAATATGGTTCGTTACTGTATTGAAAAAGGGGTATTGCTTGGTCTGGTCACAGGGCTGGTGACCACTGTTTTTGAAAGTCTTTTTAGCAGCCATCTTTCTGCCTATGTTCCCTGGTCATATCCATTAGAACTTGTTGTTTTTAATATATCTTTTTGGATTGTTTGTGGCGGACTCGCCGGTTTTTTTCTATGGGGGATAAAGTTTAGAAAAAAAAGCACAAAAGAAAATGAAGGATATTATTGGGGGCTTTTTTACCTGTGTCCCTTCACGGTCGGTTATGTACTTTTGGGAAACATCTCTTATGTAAAACATGTTAAATTACTATCGTTTCAAGCCAGTAACCTGTCATATGCACTGATTGTGATTGTTCCTTTATTTGTTGTGCTGTTTAGAAAGCGGTTTGCTGCAATTAAGAAAGGGGCTCTTTCATTTTTGCCTGAGATTGTTTTGATTGTTGCGTTTTGCTGGCTGGGGGCAAACTTAACTATTTTTTTGGAGCAATTCAAATTTCTTGGTATTCTAAAGAGCTTTGGCTCCGTGGCTGAAAACACTTCGATTTTCATCAATGCCGCAGGGATTGTAATTGCGTCCGGTATATATTGCGTTGTATTTTTTAGACGTAGTTGTGCTGAACAAAAACAGTTTATCGGCGTTACAGCATTATTAATAACTGCCATTTTGTTTGCAACGGGTTCTCTGTGGACTAATCGCTTCATCTCGGCATTCATTTTGCCTAAACTGTCGATTAATGCCGCACCTCGACAGTTGATCAAGCAAGGAGACTCTACGGCTGTCCTGCCCAATGTAATAGTTCTCGTTCTTGATACGGTACGTTCAAATCGATTGCCGCAGTATAATGCTTCAATTAAGCGGCCATATCCCCATTTTGATGCTTTGGCTCGCGACTCTGTAATGTATGAAAATTGTATCGCGCCTTCGGGCTGGACCGCGCCATCGCATGCTTCCCTCTTTACAGGTCTTTATCCGATTGAACACGGTGTACGTTCCGGGGTTGATGGTGCAAGCTCTTTGCGAATCCTGCCGGATGAGTTCGTGACGATGGCTGAATATTTTAGCAGCAATGGTTATGATACAAAGGCTATCATGTCCAATCGCGGAGTTCTGGGGCCATGGACGAATATGCATCAGGGGTTTCAGGAATACAGTTTCGAAAACGGAATCGGTTGCATTCCCGACATTTATCGTTTTAAACCTCTTATGCCGTTGTTTTGTTTTTTGACTAATGTTAGGCAAAAATATTTTTTATCTCACCGTACGGCGGAGGACATTAATGAGATGGTGTACGGCATGCTGAATAAAGCTGCAGAACCATTTTTTCTATTTGTTAATTATATGGATGCTCATGATCCATATTATCCGCCTCGACCATTTAGTCATAATAATTTTCCGCAGTTGGTAAAACTCAAAGAAATTGTTTTGAGGCGATTGGGCATCAAGACGCAAAATACGACCCTGTCTACTCTCGATCTGTTTCAATATGATGGTGAGATTGCATATTTGGACGACCGATTAGGGGACCTGTTTGCATATCTAAAACAACAGGGGCTTTATGATTCGTCACTCGTTATCGTTACTTCTGATCATGGCGAGATGTTCGGCGAACATGGAATGTATGCGCATGGTGAAAAGGTTTTTTTGTATGAAGAAGTTCTTAAAGTTCCGCTGATTATGAAATATCCAGGCAGCAGGAAAAGGGGTCGTGAGGCAAAGGCGGTTTCTCTGCCCGCCCTTTATCCGGCGATTTTATCAATTTGCGGATTGCCCATGCCTGAACGCTTTTCCAATAAGAAAGAGGGGGCGCAGACATACCCCATTGTATCTGAACAATATTTATACGAACAAGGCACGCATCGGGTTTTATATTATGGTAATTATAAATATTTTACGTATGAGAAAAAAAGAAATAGCGAATTGTATGATATAAAAAACGATCCTCATGAAAAGGAGGATCTTGCGGCTTTGTTTCCTGATATATCTTTGCAAATGAAAAATAGGTTGGAACTTTGGCTGGAAGAGCACCCATCACAGATTAAAAGCGAAACGCCTGAAGCAGCACCTTCAAGTGAACTGATTCAAGGGCTTAAGGCTCTGGGATACATCCAATAAGTCAAAGCTTTATTGATACTTGGGCTGTCACGTGCAGGCGAGTATGTATGTTTATTACGTCGATTAATCACCTTCATAACTATACACACCTGCATTCCGGTTTTGAAAAGGCAGGGCAGTTTCTTGCGCGCTCAGACCTCGCGGCTCTCGTTGATGGTTGGCATGAAATTGACGGGGATGAGCTGTTTGCGATTGTCAGTGCTTGCGAGGGGAAAGGCCGGGCTGCTCGGCTTGAGGCACACCGGTGCTACATTGATGTACAGTTTTGTCTGTTAGGCAAAGACGTTATCGGTTTTCGGCCGCTTGCGCAGGGCAGCATTGCTGAGGTGGCGTATGATGAAGCTCTGGATGTCATTTTTTTGAGGAGCTTGTCTGCGAGTGAATCCGTATAGCGGGCAGCGTCTGCGTGGTATTTTATTCCGACGGTGTGCATGCTCCGCTTGCTGGAGATGGCATCTGTGAAAAAATTGTTGTGAAAGTCCGGGTCTAAAAAACTGCGGCCTGCATGGGTTCAATGTTCATTTGAAGCGGTATTCGACCCATTGGGGATAGTACTATCAATCACTGTGGACAGCCTTGCCACGCCGGCTGATGCCCCTGCCGGTGTATAGGCACACTCGGATAGTAAAATCAGAGGTCTAAGTGTAATGATTTGACCTATGGATGGAGATTGCATGGAGATGATGATTGCATGTTGCGGTTTGGAATGCTCACAGTGCTCGGCATTTATTGCTGCGCGGGATAACAATGATGAATTGAGAAAAACAACGGCGCGAAAATGGTTGGAGCAGTTCCACGCTGAGTTTGATCTGGAGAGTATTGACTGCTCGGGCTGCCGTGCAGAAGGGGTACATGGCCCCTATTGTAGTATGTGCGAAATCAGGGTATATGTCGTAAAAAAGGGGATGTCCACCTTTATACACCGCTCGGATTACGGCTGTGAAAAACCGGCAAAAGTTAACGACATGGACAAAGAATGCAAAGCACGCCTTGATGCTATTCGTAGAGGGCTTTAGCAGACTGTTGAAAAAGTACGGACGGACGTGCGAAATGTACAGGAGGATATTCTTGGCAGTTCTTCATGCATAAATTTTTGTAGATGCATGGTGTAGTTGGTTGAGTTGAACCCGGTCTGTCAGCCGGGGAGCGGAAGGGTGATCATGGAATACGGTCTGCTGCTTGACATCATTGTTATTCTTGCGGTCTCTGCAGTCGTGCTGTTTGTGTGCAGCCGGGTTCGCATACCTGCCATTGTGGGGTTTTTGCTGGCGGGAATCCTGGTGGGCCCGGCAGGGCTAAAAGTCGTGCAGGCGGTGCACCAGGTTGAACAGCTTGCCGAGATCGGTGTCGTGCTGCTGATGTTCACCATCGGCATTGAGTTCAGCTTTGAAAGCCTTCTTAAAATACGGAAAATACTTCTTATCGGGGGTATCTCCCAGACCGTAACAACGTTCGGTCTGGTGTGTGTCGCCATGCTGTTTGCAGGCCTGCGCTGGCCCGCAGCGATTTTTACCGGGATGATCGCAACCCTGAGCAGTACGGCCATTGTTTTGCGGTCATTGCAGACCCGCGGTGAGGTCGACACTCCGCATGGCCGCACGGCCCTGGGCATCCTCATTTTTCAGGACCTGCTGGCTATTCCCATTATGTTGTCTGTGCCCCTATTGTCAGGGTATGTCGGCCTTGAGGCGGAATCGGTACTGATCTTTGTGGCTAAGGCCGCAGGCTTTTTCGTAGCCGTTATCATACTCGCACGGTGGATATTGCCCGGCGTCTTTCATCAGATTGGGCGCACCCAAGATTCCGATCTGTTTTTGATAGCGGTCATTCTTCTCGTTTTGGGTATCGCATACGCCAGTTATAGTCTTGGTCTGTCGCTTGCCCTGGGAGCTTTTATCGCCGGACTTTTGTTGTCGGCCTCCCAGTACGGTCAGCGCGCTCTGGGTAATATCCTGCCCCTGCGCGATATCTTTCTCAGTTTTTTCTTTGTTTCTATCGGTATGATGCTGTCTCCTGCGGTGATAGGCGCGCATCCCGGTATTGTATTCGGTGGTACGGTCGCTCTGGTTGTGCTCAAGGGTTCGGTCGTGGCCGGTACGGCGCTGCTGCTCGGTATGCCCTTGCGCTCAGCCTTATTGTGCGGCATGGCCCTGGCTCAGGTGGGTGAGTTTAGTTTCGTCATAGCCAGTGCCGGGTTCAAGGCCGACCTGCTCCCTGAACTCTATTTTCAGCTGTTTCTTGCGGTCTCTATTCTTTCCATGATGGTGACACCGTTGCTGATCATGGTTGCTCCGCGTTTTGTTGAAATTGTTTTTAAATTTCCCTTGCCACCACGCCTGAAGGTCGGCAATTATGCCGGGGAACCCAGACAGAACTTTCGTGATCACCTGGTGATAATTGGTTTCGGACTGGGCGGCAGGCATGTGGCTGATGCTGCTGTGGCGGCTGGTATTCAGCACGTTATTATTGAAGCCAATCCCGACACAGTTCGGGCCGAGTTGTCAGCCGGCAGGAGCATCTATCATGGAGACGCGGCCTGCGAATCCATTCTTCTGCATGCCGGCATCCCCGATGCCCGGGTAGCTGTTGTAGCAATCTCGGATCCGATCGGCACCAATCGTATTGTTGAGCAGATTCGGCTTTTGAACCCGACCATTCATATCATCGTGCGCGTTCGGTACGTTGTGCATGCCGAGCAGCTTAAAGAACTGGGTGCTAATGAAATCATACCCGAGGAGTACGAGTCATCAATTGAGTTGTTTACCCGCGTGTTGCATAAGTATCTTGTTCCCCGTGAGAGCATTGATGAATTGGTGTCAGAGATTCGGGCAGACGGCTATCAGGTTTTGCGTTCACCAACTCCCGTAGCAGCCGGGCTGCAGGACCTTGCCGCCAGCCTTTCAGGTATGGAAATTCGCAGCATGCGAGTACAGCCCCGTTCCAGCGCCGTTGGACACACCCTTGCTGAGCTTGACCTGCGCAGGGAGTATGGCATTACGGTTTTAACCATCAGCGGCACTGATCGCAAGGTGACCCTGCCCGACGGTGATGAACGCTTTCAG
>Ga0208648_1002403_pt1 | contig 13108 bp, 10 predicted proteins | sample AntAceMetag02UKL_FD_184772 | JGI IMG/M metagenome (GOLD analysis project Ga0208648, IMG submission 184772) | Saline lake microbial communities from Ace Lake, Antarctica - Antarctic Ace Lake Metagenome 02UKL (SPAdes) (version 2) | ecosystem: Environmental > Aquatic > Non-marine Saline and...
ACAGATCGTCTCAACCATCGCCCTAGAAAAGTGCTTGGATTTAGATCCCCGTATGAAGTATTCTTCGGGGTGAAAAAACGCTACACCAAAACACCATTAGCTGTTGCACTTCGAACTTGAATCCGCGAGTTCATAATCGTCAGGATTTTGCACGACATCCTGCTCGAAAATATCGATATCATATTTTGTATAGTAACCATAGTTTGCATTCCACAACCGCTGTAATGTATCAGTCTGCGGAATAAAAAGACAATATGAACATCCGACAATAATTAAGGGAAGTACAAATACAAACAGGAGAACAAGAATACCGATACAGGCACGCTCCTTTACATTATGATACGTCCAGAAAAGCATGAGCCAATACGGAAAGAGCCAGGCAATAGAGAAGCCAAGCAGCAGAGGAAACACGCACAAGAACACGAGCAGTACAACTGCTGAATGAGCCGGTAACGCCTTCGGCAGAATATGGCGCAAATCATGCAATAAAAGACGACTATTGCGGACTAGACTGATCAGTGCAATACCGACAAAAGTCATCATCAACGTAGCACCAAGCACAGCAAGCTGTATGAATGCAAAAAAAGACAGCTCGTTAAGCGTATGGAATTTTTGCAGAAAACTGTTGAACATCCCGCCCAAAAAACGGGGTATCCCCAAGCGATTGGTTTTCCAACGCACAGAACTTTCGTTCAGAGTTGCCGCCGGAAAATCGGGGGCTACCCGTCGGGCATATTCAGCGCAATTCAAGGCTGTGGCAGGGTAACCGTCAGAAAGCTGTTGTTTTGAAGTACTGATAAGCAATAGCGACAGCGGTATGAAATTTCTTATACCATTGTCAAGCTGAGCCTGATACAGAGTTTCCAGGTATTCGGATACATTCTGTGTAGCGATAGCCTGATCCAGGGCCACACTATCAATATGAATGGCAGCCGAAGAACTATCGACGCCAAAAACACAACACAGTCCGAGAACTATGGCAATTAAATGGCGTTCAAAAAATTTGTTCATATCCCGATGGTAATACATGAGAGCCCTCTCCCAATCATTCAGCTAATGGAAAAATCATCGAATGATACAGTGACCGTAACAGTGCACATCTGGCCGGTTTGGGGGTCTTTGAATTTTAAAGGTACATTGACGGCCTTGTTTGTAATTTTTTGTGGCGCCCCACATTCCTCCAGGATGAATGAAACAGCTGTTGGTGCCGCTACTTGTTCTTTCGCAACATCGGGGGGATCAAAAGGGAGTGTGGAACCGCTACCAGAAGTCTGCGACGTGCCTGCTGCACCGGATAACGGCAACGTCCGCGCAATATCCTCCCGGTCGGTTTCTGTTCCGGGAAGTTCAAATGGGGCTGCGTCAGGAAGCGTAACCGCGCTCTCAAGAGCGTCAAGTGAGGGTACGGATTCATCGTCCGGCACAACGGCTTGAGCGTTGTCACCTTTAGGCATCGAATCCATCACCGGCATATCATCAAGGGCACTGGTGCCGGGTACGCGGGAGCGATCTTGCGTTTTAGCAGCAGCTCTGTCAAAACTGGAAAGCGACGGCTCCGAATTTGCTGCCGGTGTTTTTTCTAACGGGCTAAAATCATCATCGGCAATGATTTTGATAACAGGTCCATCATCATCGTCAAAGGACAAGGGTGGCGATGATGGTACGGGAGCAGCTGGAGGCGGCTCTACTGCCTGAGGAGGCGTTGACGTAGGCAGCGGGGCAGGTGCAGCGGTCTCCTCCTGGCGCTGACGCCGACGTTTTTTTGCTCCTCCGGAACTGTCCATTTGCTTAAAAACAAGTTTACAACATGCAGTCAGGGTTTCGATAACGCCGGTTCCATCAATCGCACTGGCAGCAAAATGGGGAACATTATTGGAATTAATTTTTTGTTCCAACTCAGCTACCGGCAGAATATTGTCCATGTCGCGCTTATTGTACTGCATCACAAACGGAATGGTGCTCAAATCCTTCTTATAGTAATTGAGATTTTCATTGAGATCCTGCAGGCTCTCAATGTTCTCATCCATCTTGGATGCCTGAGAATCTGCCACAAAGACAACGCCGTCAACGCCGGTTAACACAGCCCTGCGCGTCAAGGCATAATAGACCTGCCCGGGAACTGTATAGACATGAAAGCGTGTTTTAAAACCCTTCACATCTCCGAGTTCAATCGGCAGAAAATCAAAAAACAGTGTGCGATCATCCTTGGTTGCCAGTGACATGATATCGCCGCGTTGTGTCGGCGCAAGCATTTTATGTACGCATTGAACATTGGAAGTTTTTCCGCACAGTGCCGGACCATAGTACACAATCTTAATATCTATTTCTCGTTTAGCAGCATTGAATACGGCCATGATACTGTACCCCTTTGTGTGATTAGCGTGTTGTCAACTGTTTCACTTCCATTGCAACAGAACGATAATTTTGATCGATAGAGTATATTTTCTTGAAAACCTTAAGTGCTTTTTTATAGTCGCCGCTGTACTTGTAAATCAGTCCGGACTGATACACCAGATCAATTTTTTCCTGATCGCTTACCCCTTCAACCATAAGGGCGATTTCCACCACTTGCTGAGCAAGTTCAAACTTCTTTGTCTGTATATAGCAGTCAACCAACCGTTTACAACACTCAACTTTTTGGGTCACCCCTTCAAGAGCAAGCGTGTACTCGTGAATTGCCTGTTCTGTTTGATTGCAACGCTGATACGCCAGCCCAAGGTTATAATGAAATGCGGGCGTATCCTGATCGGGATGTGTCTCCATAATTGTTTTAAGCTGCTTAAATACCTCATCAGGTCTCAGCTCATCTACGTCTGCGGGTTGATCCCCATTTTCATTGAAGGCGAATTCCATGTCATCATCGTCTGTAAGGGCCGTCTGCAGATCAAAAAACCCCTCATTGCCAAGTTGAATGTTTTTAACAATGTTAGTGGATCCATGGTCGGTAAGATGCCACTTGTCCTTGGGCCCTGCTTTGAGAGTTTTTTCCTCATCCATATCTTTTGTTGTTAAGAATTTTTCAACCTTCTGTTTGAAAAATTCATTGTTCGGATCAATTTCTTTTATCTTCTGGAGAACCTGCGTTGCCTCATACTCAAGTCCGCTAGAATGATAATACTCGGCAAGCCTTTCGAGTACGGATACCCCGTCACCGACAAATCCGTTGCGCAGATGTAAATTTGCGAGCTCAGTATAGATTTCGACTCGATCATGAGCAATAGAAAGTGCGTGCGTATATATGGCTACGGCAATTTGCAGGAGATGTTTTTCCTGATATGCGCGGGCTGCCAAAATATATTCATCTATCGCCTCTTTTTTTCTATTATGCTCAAGATACAACTCAGCAATCTTGACATGCACCCGGATGTCATTAGGATTATCAGCCACTGCTCGCTGATATTTGATGAGCATCTCCTGGAATACATCTTCAGGAGATCGTTTTTTAAAAAAAGATATCTTCATGTAGAGACGAATTGAAATTAAATGTTTTTAACTTATGAATAGCCTAATATATATTAAATCAGTATGATTAGAAAGAATTTTTATCGTTATTCTATTGACCTGCGCACTGTTTTCAGATATGTTTATTGCATTCATAAGGCCCCAAACTAAACTAACTTATTGATTATATTACACTAATTAATATCGGTCAAAGTCCATACCACATTAATATATGAATATAAATACTAAAAACCTGCCTATCCGTATAATTTTATTAATAACTTTTTGCCTGCTGACCGGAATCGGATGCGCAAAGAACTACACCCCTCCCGTTGTGGTTTTCATGCCCGAGCGCATCATTGATGAGTTCAGCGACATGCAAGAGCATGAAATCGTGTCCCGTGCCTGGATTAGAAGAGGATTTACGCTCAGTAATTGTCGCAGTATTGCTATTAAACCGTTAACTGACTCAAGTCAAACCCCGCAGCTGGCAGTTGTTAAGCGCATTCAAGAGGGGTTGCACGATATACTCAATGATCGCATAAACAAAAACGGGAAACTCGATGTAATTGTATGGACCAACGTTATTGATGTCAAAGTTAAACCGGGACGGATTAAAGGCTGGTTTGCCGGTTTTGATGCCATGCCGTATATCGAAATTGAAATTGTCCTAACCGATAGCACAACCGGCTTACCACTGGTAAAGGTTATCCACTTTCGCCGTGATAAAAAGTCACTCAAGACCGCAGTGACTACCACTTTAGGCGACCTCAGGAAATTCTTCACTACGGCCTTATGACCGTTCAAATAAAAATTTGTGGAATAACCTGCATATCTGACGCACAGTGCGCATGCACGCTCGGCGCAGATTATATTGGAATTGTAGTCAATATAGCGGGTTCTCACAGATCAGTTTCGACACAACAAGCAGCCGAAATAAGCTTAGGCATACCCAAACCAGTGCTGCTGATGGAAGGCCCCATCAAGCCGATCAATACCGCACTGCGTCTAATCAAACCGCATGCCGTCCAGCTTATCGGACCATACACGCTTGAAGACATTAAGAGCATCAAGGATGAAACCGGCGTTAAAATCTGGAAGCCCGTTCACGTGCCTCGCAGTGACGATGGCATGAAACATGATTTCGAACGGCAGCTTGCTGAACTTCAGCACGCTGCAATCGATGCACTAGTACTGGACACACTGGTACCGGGACAAAAAGGCGGCACCGGACAAACCTGCGATTGGAATACAGCTGCCAGAATTGTACACTCTGCAAATCTACCCGTTTTTTTGGCCGGGGGTCTCACTCCGGAAAACGTTGCTCAGGCGGTTGCTGAAGTTAAACCCTATGGAGTCGACGTGAGTAGCGGCGTGGAGAGCAGTCCGGGCCATAAAGACCTGCAAAAGGTTTCAGGTTTCATACAACAGGCCAACGAATCGCAAAGGCCATAACCGTAACAATGCGACATCATCAGAACAATACCTTCAAGGAGTGTTATTAGCGTGATTGTATCATTGATTAAAAAAATATTCGGCACAGACAACCTGCGAGAATTAAAACGTCTTCAGCCGCTTGTCAAACAAATCAATGAGCTTGAAGTCGATTTTGAACAAAAAACCGACGATGAGCTCAAAGCAATGACCCCCCTGTTCCGTGAGCGACTCAAACAGGGTGAAACACTTGATAGCCTGCTTCCTGAAGCATTCGCAACGGTGCGCGAAACATCACGAAGAACACTTGACATGCGACCTTTTGATGTCCAACTTATCGGCGGCATCGCCATGCATCAGGGCATAATTGCAGAGATGGCAACCGGTGAAGGAAAAACCCTTGTTTCTACCCTGCCTGCCTATTTGAACGCGTTGACCGGCAAAGGCGTGCATATCATTACTGTCAATGATTATCTAGCAAAGCGTGACTCTGAATGGATGGGCACACTTCATAGATTTCTTGGGCTAACCGTCAGCGTTATTCACCACGGCATCTCACAAGAGGAACGTATCAGTGCGTACAAGGCTGACATCACCTACGGAACCAATACTGAATTCGGGTTTGACTTTCTGCGCGACAATATGGCCCTGCAGGCTGATATGCAGGTTCAGCAGGGATATAATTTTGCCATTATTGATGAAGTTGACAGCATACTGGTTGATGAGGCCCGCACACCATTAATTATTTCCGGGCCTGTCGAACGCACTGGTAAGCAGTATTTTCAAGACTTAAAAACACCGGTAGAATATCTGATGCGCAGCCAGAGCCAGCTTGTGAGTAAACTTCTCAATGATGCCGAAGCCCTGCTGCCGGACAACGAGTATGAAGCCTGCCAGCACCTGCTGAAAGCCAAACGCGGCGCTCCTAAAAACAAGCGCCTGATGAAGCTTATTAAGGACGGTCCGCTCAAAAAAATAATCGATCAGATTGAAATGGACAACATACGCGACAAGACCCTGCATGAAGTCGATGCCGAGCTGTTCTTCAGTATTGATGAACGCTCAAACACAATTGACCTTTCTGACCAGGGTCGCCTAGCACTCTCACCGCAAGACCCTGATTTCTTCGTGCTTCCCGACCTGAGTATGTCAGAAGAATTGGCTGACTTGAGTGATGACGAGCGACTTGCAAAACAGCAGCAACTTGAAAAGGACTTTTCTGAAAAAAGTGAGAAGCTGCAAAATGTATCCCAACTGCTGAAGGCTTACTCGCTTTTTGAAAAAGATATCAATTACGTTGTCAATGAAGGCAAGGTTCAAATAGTTGATGAGTTCACCGGCCGCATCCTGCCGGGCCGCCGCTACAGTGACGGACTGCATCAGGCTATTGAAGCCAAAGAGGGCGTACGCATTGAAGCCGAGACCCAGACCCTGGCATCCATTACCATACAAAATTATTTTAGAATGTATGCCAAGATCTCCGGCATGACCGGTACAGCTGAAACCGAAGCTGCCGAATTTATTAAAATTTATAAACTCAAAGTTCTTGTCATCCCCACCAATAGACCAGTGCGCCGCATTGATTATACCGATGTTGTGTATAAAACAAAAAAAGAAAAATACAAGGCCATCATTGATGAAATAATCAGGATGAATGAAATGGGCCGCCCGGTTCTGGTCGGCACCGTCTCGGTTGAATCATCTGAGCTGCTGAGCCGCATGCTTCCAAAGCGGATCAAACACTCGATCCTGAATGCCAAGCGCCACCAGGAAGAAGCAACGATCGTGCTGAATGCCGGTCAGCCCGGCGCCGTGACCATCGCTACCAACATGGCCGGTCGCGGAACCGATATCAAACTGGGCGAAGGAGTCATACACTGCGAAAGCTGCTGTTATTTATGCGAAGCTGATAAAAATTGCAGCGACTGCCCTGACCCGGTTAAACAGGGCAAAAAAATGACTGGATGCAAAAAAGATATGCCCTGCGGCCTGCACATTATCGGCACCGAGCGGCATGAATCACGCCGGATTGATCGCCAGCTGCGCGGTCGTTCCGCCCGTCAGGGCGACCCCGGATCATCACGTTTTTTCCTCTCACTCGAGGATGATTTGCTGCGCATTTTCGGTGCTGATCGCATTTCCGGAATTATGAACCGTTTCGGCATGGAGGAAGGTGAGCCGATAGAACATAAGCTGATTACCCGTGCCATTGAGAATGCACAAAAACGGGTCGAGAACCGAAACTTCGAGGTCAGAAAACACCTTCTGCAATATGATGATGTCATGAACAAACAGCGCGAAATTATATATGCGCTGCGCAATCGTGCACTGCATGATGCATCGCTTGAGGATTTAATTCAACAACACATTGATGAAATAGCCCCGGGGCTCTGTGATGAATACTTTCACGAAGGCATACCCCCTGAAGAAATCGATATCAAGGGATTCAAGGAGGATGTGTTCAAGCATTTCGCCACACCTCTGTGGAATACCCCTGAAGAATTGATCAAGGCTAAGCCCGAAGAACTTGAGCAGCTTGTACTTGACGCTATCGACGCAGTGTACCATAAGCGCGAAAAGCAGTTCGGAACCGAAATGATGCGCCAGATTGAAAAATGGGTTTTCCTGCGCGTTCAGGACGAACTGTGGAAGGATCACCTGCTTGACATGGATCATCTGCGTGAAGGCATAGGCCTGCGCGGTTATGCCCAACAGGACCCCCTGCGCGAATACCAAAAGGAAGCCTATGATCTGTTCCTGAAACTTGACAGCCACATGAAAATAGAATTCATTGAAAAACTCTTTACCGCTCAAATTATGCCGAGAGAGGAAATACGTGAACAGGAACAGCAAAAAAACATTGTCCTTGGTCGCGGTAAAGATCCTGACCAACAGGAGAAAAAACCTACTAAACGCAAACAACCCAAAGTCGGCCGAAATGAACCCTGTCCCTGCGGTAGCGGAAAAAAGCATAAAAAATGCTGCGGGCAGTAAGATATAGATATAAAATTATTTGCAATAACAGACATATAGGCTGACAACCTAAAAAGGTACTTAAGCCAAGGAAGTCACAAAATATGCAGAAATATCCTATCCGACAGGGCATCCCGGGATTCAAATTTGCAGCTTTACAGGCCGGCATCAAAAAAGACAACGGCCTTGATGTCGGACTTATTATCAGCGATCGCCCTTGTGCTGTCGCCGGTGTAGTCACCCGCAACAGCGTTAAAGCAGCACCGGTGCTGGACTGCTCAAAAAAAATTAACCGCGGTGTAGCCCGGGCCATCCTTGTAAACAGCGGCAATGCCAACGCCTGCACAGGAGAAAAGGGATTACAGGCGACTGATAGTACCTGTGCGGCACTTGCAACCCAACTCGATATCAAAAAACAGTGGGTCCTGCCCTGCTCTACCGGCGTGATCGGAGTTCCGCTGCCGGAGGGGAAAATTATTGATGCGCTGCCCGACCTCATAACCGCTGCAACCTCGTCACAAGCCGCCGGTTTTGCAGAAAGCATCCTCACAACAGATACCTGTACAAAAACTATTTCTGTGCGCGAAAAAATTAATGGCCACTACGTACATGTCTGCGGCATTGCCAAGGGATCCGGCATGATTATGCCGAACATGGCAACCATGCTGGCATTTATCATCACGGATGCCGACATTGATGCTTCACTGCTTCGTACCATGCTGCGTGAAGAGAATGAACTTTCATTCAATCGCATCTGCGTTGACGGTGACATGAGCACCAATGACACTGTTCTCGCCATGGCAAGCGGGAAATCGGGCATAAGTATAAAACGCAACTCTAAACGCTATGCACCTTTTCGTGCCATGCTCAGAAGGGTTATGCAGGAACTTGCGCTCATGATCGTCAAAGACGGTGAAGGAGCCACAAAGCTCTTACGCATTAACGTTTCTTCCGCCCGCACAGATGCAGACGCTAAAAAGGCTGCCATGCAAGTAGCACGCTCATGTCTTGTAAAAACAGCATTTTTTGGCGAAGACTTCAACTGGGGGCGCATTATCGCCGCAGTCGGCCAGTCCGGGGCTGCATGCAAACCAGAGCGCATCAGCATGCATTTCAATACAATTCTCGCGGTTTGCGATGGACAGGCAGTTCCCGGGAATCAAAAACGACTTGCACAAATAATGAAAAAGAAAGAAATTAAAATCAATATTGATCTTGCCAATGGCACCAAATCCTGTGAAGTGCTTACCTGCGATTTAAGTTATGACTACATAAAAATCAACGCTGACTACACGACCTGAAAATCGTACATCTAAACTATTTCGTTCAAACTTTAGTGAGTAGCTGTTTTTCTAACCTGTACTTCCTCTAAAGCAGGCCTTATGAATAAGCAGGAATGGGAAGAACATTACACAACAAAAGCACAAGAACCCCTGCAACCCCCTGACACCTTACTGACTGATAATCACAAACTGCTCACCGGAGGTACGGCCCTCGACATTGCCATGGGCAGTGGCCGCAATGCTTTTTATCTTGCTGAGTGCGGATACCGGGTCACAGGTGTAGACAGGGCCGAGTCAGCTGCACGGCTTGTAAGCAGCAGCGCCCTCTCTCGCGGACTCGCTGTTGATACCGTGGCCGCGGACATGCTTGATTTTGATCTCGGCACCGAGCGCTTTGACCTGATAGCAAATTTTTATTTCCTCGAGCGTGAGCTGATTCCCCGCATCAAGCAGAGCCTTAAACCGCACGGTCTGGTTTTTTTCGAAACCTTCACCAGCTATCAAATCCCTCGTGATGATCCTCGTTACCGAAAATTCCTGATAGACCCTAACGAGCTCCTAACCATGTTCAGCGATTTCTTTATTATGTATTACTTTGAGCGTGTAAAAGGCAGCAAGGCTGTTGCCAGTATGATTGCGAAAAAGGTTTAACGTTTTATATTTCCCCGAGAGGAGTGCACTATCATGGCAGACAAAGATATCATTGAAGAGTTTCGCAACGATGATGAGATGAACGATGATGATGTTGTTGCCCAGATAATGAATATCGTAAACCGCTTTTATCAGCAGGCCACCATTACGGATGTTAAAGGCACCTGCCCCTACGGTCACTGCAAGGGAGATACGTTCAAGATCACCAGTATGAATAGCGACGGCCTGTGCGGCGCAATGTATCAGGCCGTACACAGTCAAATCGTTACGCTCCATCATGGTGGTAATCTACAGTGGGGAAAAGACCCTGAAACGCACGGTGGAGTTTGCCCGGAGGGAGTAGTGCACCTTGAGGTTAAACGTGTTGCAAAAAAAGACCGTGAATTTTTCAAAACCGGTACAAAGACCGTTGATATGACCAATAAGAATTTTCCCGGTCTTGATAAATACAGAATTTACCTGGAAGTCATCAGCATTGCCAATAACTGCGTATGGGGTCACAAAGAAGGCGACAGGTTTGAGCTTGATGCCTTTAATGTCGGCACCTGTTGCGGTTTTATGTACCGCGGTATTTATCACTACATCAACCTGCTACTTTCAGGTGGTGGGCTAGCCTGGGAAGGCGACAAAAATATCATCCACGGTTGCTGCCCGGATCCATTCAACCAATTGACCTACCGTTTGATCCGGGAGGAAAGATAAACAGGAGGAGAGAACCCATGAAAAAATATTTTTTGGTAATTTTTTTGTTTTGTTTTGTTACTTCAAGTTCGGTTTATGCTCAAATTACTCCACCCGGCCAGGCATCAACCGGATACGGCTCTTTTGAAAACTACATTAGTGACACGTATTCATCCCATGAATCAGGAGTTTCAGAAGACGGTACTCAACTTTTCTACTATATCCCAGGTATATTAAAGAATGGCGCTAGTGCTCCGGCTGTAATTTTTCTGCACGGTATGTTCGCTACGACGCCTCCCTTTCAGGAAGGAAATGGTTATTCCGCACACCTTACCCATTTGCTGCGACAGGGATACATTGTAATTTACCCACAGTTTAATACCGAGGCTGATGTTGATCAAAACCTCCTGCTGGACAGGTGTGTAACAAGCACCAATACAGCTCTGACAGCTATTGGAGCTCCGGTGGAAAGAGATAATCTGGTGCTGTATGGCCACTCCGTCGGAGGTATTCTTAGCGTTTGCTGGGGAGGAGCTGGGGGTGTGCCGGTCAAGGCCCTGGTTACGGCCCAGGGCAATATGAACCCCTGCGCCGGAGAAATGCCTGAATGGGTTTGTCCTCTGATTACAAAGCTGGACTATCAGACCATGGCTCCGTCCATGACATGTCCGGCAATTCTTCTCTGGGGTGATGCTGATACCAGTTTTGCCACCTGGAACCAGCAGCTTGACGCATTTAACAGCCTGACCAATGTTTCCAGTAAAGTAATTTATACTGCTCAGAGTGACGATTACGGCGATCCGGATCTTACGGCCGGACATGGGGCTCCGAATCCTCCAGTGGATACGCTGGACTACCGATATTACTGGGCTGCTCTTGATGCGGCACTGGATGATCAAGCTGTGGTAAATTTTGACATGGGGCTATGGAGCGACAGAACTCCTGTCAAGCCAGTACTTGAGTATTTTTCAGAAGGGTCCCTTCTGATCGACAAATGTAAAGTTAAAGCTGGCAAAAACGGCAAGGGCGATAGTCTGAAATTTTCAGGATTCTTGGATGCAACTGAAGAGGGTTTTCTTGCGACTGGAAATGTTATTGTTGCTATCGAGGCCAATGATATACCCGATACGGATGTAACAACATTCTCGTTCCTGATAAATGAAGATAGCTTAAAAAAAGGTAACTACAAATCCCCAAAGGTCAAACCAGCAAACAAAAGCGATGCCGTAACAGCCATACAAATTGATACCAACAAAGGCACAATCAAATTTTCTGCTAAGAAGATTGATCTTATTGGTTTGAGCTGTCCTATAACCATAACAATCCAAATCGGAGATTATGTTGCAGTGGTAGTGTTGGAGGAGGATATTGTTAACGGTACAAAGAAACTAAGTCCGCCAGAGCTTATAACTGGATATATATCCGCAGGGATGTTTGATAATCTGATTATTAAACTGGCGCAGATAATGACAACACATATTGAAGATACAGGCATTCAGGTGAGGGCAACGTATCTTGAACCCCTCGTTTTTGGCGGCTCGTATGCTGGTATTAACGCCGAAGAAAACTGGGTTCAGCCATACTTCACTTTTATTCCTGAAGATATGTCCGCATATATAAACTCGCCTTCGGAAATTAATGGCATCATTATGACAAAGATGAAATCAAAAGATATAATAGATGAGCAATTTAATATTGATAATGACGAAACACAGGGGACCTGCGCTGATGTTCAGGAACAGATCTATGCTTCTACATTTTCTCTTCTCAGCTCCAGCGAGAAAGAAAGATATCTAGCTGAAGGAAAGTCGCTTTCCTTTATACAGGATGACCATCCAGGAGATGACCCCGGAGATAACCCTGTTACTATAGGCAGCAGTTGGACTGAGGTCGATCCTGCTACAATGATCATCTCAGTTGGTGATTACTATTTTTATGAGCCTATGAGCCTTTACGTTACAATTGATAATCCTATTTTTCAGAATGGGGGCGGAGATGAAAGATACCAGGGCGTCCGCTATTGTAAGCTTTTAAGTCACCAGGCAATCCTGAGCTGGTTGTTAACAAAAAGTTTTGAAGATGCTCCTACTCTGATCACAGAGTCAACTGAGGAGTGTACAGACCCAAGGCTCAGGATGGAAGGCTCAACGGGCAGCTGTTTATTTAGTTTTCCGCTTGCAGGCTATTATTACTGTTCTGACTATATTGGCTTTGACTTTACACCGGAGTCTGCTGCGATAAAGTGTTCTGAAAGACCAACCGTACCAGGTCTGCCCCCAACATACAGCCCGGATCCCTGCAGTGAAAGAACTGCAGAGATTGAAGCTGCTATACCCGGCTATGTGGAACATGGGGCTCTTTGTGCTGTTCACTGCAAGGAGGGAAATGAATTTATCTGGAATGTTTATGAGGAAGATCCCGAAGCTGCATGTGGCAGCTATGTTTTATTCTACCCTTAAGACAGGTACCGACAAGAACTAACTTAAGAATAAATGCGTATTTGCATAATGGTTTATGTCGCGGATTCAAGTTCGAAGTGCAACAGCTAATGGTGTTTTGGTGTAGCGTTTTTTCACCCCGAAGAATACTTCATACGGGGATCTAAATCCAAGCACTTTTCTAGGGCGATGGTTGAGACGATCTGT
>Ga0208648_1002405_pt1 | contig 13100 bp, 17 predicted proteins | sample AntAceMetag02UKL_FD_184772 | JGI IMG/M metagenome (GOLD analysis project Ga0208648, IMG submission 184772) | Saline lake microbial communities from Ace Lake, Antarctica - Antarctic Ace Lake Metagenome 02UKL (SPAdes) (version 2) | ecosystem: Environmental > Aquatic > Non-marine Saline and...
GTGCGGCAGTTACGTATCAAAATTCAAAATGAACTGCGCAATTCCTATTGCAATACAGACAGCTTACAAAATTTCAAAGAGCAGAATGACTTGCACTCATATGCAAAAACTTAACCGGAATTTACTGCATAATTTTCGGAAAGTTTTAGATTCTCAACCCTTTGAACACTTGGATATCACTGTTGAACACGCGCATGCGGTTGGCGATCTTCCGGCATATCACAGTGATCCATTTGATAGAATGCTTGTAGCCCAAACCAAAGTAGAACATCTTGTGCTGGTGACACGAGATATTGGTCTGAAGAAATATAAAATCCCAATTATTGAGGCTTAGTACATGTATTCGTAATTACGGTATCGTATTAGAGTTGGATAAATTTATAATCACCGCAGAGTCGCAGAGGACGCAAAGGATTTGTGTAACCGTTCACGGGTTCCCCGGTTAAATTCGCTACGCTCGTTTTCTGCGAAAAATTTAATCCCAGTACCATCTGCCGGAGCTACGGGACAGGCTGGGCAAGCAAGGGTTCAAAGGTTCAGGCCTCCGGCTCGTAAAGGCGCGATCTTACGCCTCGGAGAGGTTCAAAGGTTCAAGTGTTCAGGGTTAATGAGCTTGTTGAGCCTGCACACAAAAAATGATGGAAAGATCACTACCAAACCTTTCTCAGAGTTTTAAGCCCTTTCAAGTAGTCTTCATATTCTAAGTTTGCCTGAACTCCATACTCACTGAATATATCCAACATCTTTGATATAGAAACCCCAGCTATTTTTGAAGCTTTTTCTAACGATGCCTCGGAATTTTTATATTTTTTTATGGATAGCATAATCCTGCCCAGCTCAACAAGTTCTCTGACCTTTTTTGACACATCAGCATGTTCTTCCTTAGCAAGGGCTGATAGAAATTGAAAATAATCATCATTAATACGTATGCTGAGAGTTTTTCCGGTCAATTTATATTAGACATGAAAATAGTCAAGACTATTTTTAGATACAATTAAAAATAGTCAGGGTTTAAACTATAAAATACCTTGACTTTATGGTCTGGTTTGGTCAGACTATATATTAGTTCCTTAATTGTGAAATTCTTGCATTTTGTGGCAAAAAAAATTTAATTGGACTATTTTTCCTATCTTCAAATGATTGAATATTTTCAATAGTCAATAGTCAATTCCGGCTTTGTCCGGGTTAGGGGGTGATGAATATGCTCATAACTAATATCTCAGAGGCAAAGGCTCAATTGTCTGCCCTTATTGAGAAGGTAATGGCCGGTCAAGAGGTAATTATTGGTAAAGCAGGGAAGCCGGTTGCAAAGCTTGTGCGATATGAGCGAAGCGAAAAACCGCGCCGGCCCGGTGCTCTGCGAGGAAAAATAAGAATAGGCGATGATTTTGATGAACTTCCAATGGATATTGCAAAAGCGTTTGGAATGGAGGATTAATTAATGAACCTTTTGCTTGATACACATGTTCTGTTATGGTGGCTTGATGATTACGCGACCCTTTCCAAGAAAGCAAAGGATGCAATTTCCCATGGGAAAAACCTTGTTTTGATCAGTGCCGTAGTCATTTGGGAAATAAGGATTAAACAGAGTTTAGGAAAACTGGAACTTCCCCATAATTTTTGGAAAGTTTTAGATTCTCAACCCTTTGAACATTTGGATATCACTGTTGAACACGCGCATGCGGTTGGCGATCTTCCGGCATATCACCGTGATCCATTTGATAGGATGCTTGTAGCCCAAACCAAAGTGGAACATCTTACACTAGTGACACGAGATATTCATTTAAAGAAATACAAAATCCCAATTATTGAGGCTTAGTACATGTATTCGTAATTACGGTCACCTATTTATAACTTGGCTTATTCATTCTATTTATGCAAAAGTTTAAAGTGCCTAAAGTTAAGGTATTCTATCCATTTTTAATTATAATTGATCGCGCTGAAAGCGCGTTCCTCAACTTTAGCTCACTTTAGGCACTTTAAACTTCAAACTTTTGGACTTCCCCTTATACGGAATAGTGAGCATACAAAAATACGTCATCGTATTTATGAATTAGAGCACTTAGGAATTCAAAAATCAAAAACCTCAACTAATTCCGGGACTCAAGTCAATGGTTGCCATTTCTAAATGGGTGTTGATCACCCCCTGATGGACTGCCGAATTATCAATGGATTGCAGTATTATAATAATGCAATCCATTGATGTCTTATATATCCGGTTGATAGGAAACTTGCAGAACTTAGATAGTCAATAAAAGGTTGACATTGTCCCTACAATGTCATACATAATAATTATGAATATTTTTTGGTGGAATGCAGAAAAGAACGAAGTCCTTGCTCAAGAGAGAGGGATAACATTCGAAGAAATAGTTCAAAGAATTGAATCAGGAGCTAAAGTTATCGAAACGGACCATCCCAACAGGAAGAAGTATCCGAATCAAAAGATACTTATAATTGATGTGGATGGATATGCATATTTAGTTCCATGTGTTATAGATAAAAACGAGTATTTTCTTAAAACGATTATTCCCAGCAGAAAGGCGACTAAAAAATATCTTGGAGGATAACATGACTATAAAACAAAAAAAGATAGTCCTTGATGAATACGAGAAAGAAATTTTAGAGGCATATGAAAATGGAATGCTAAAACCATCGAAATCGCAGGCTGATTATCAAAAAATAGCTCGTAATACAATGAAAAAGAACCGTAAGATCAATATTAGAATTTCGGAAAATGACCTTTCCGCCTTACAAAGAAAAGCTGCACGAGAAGGTATTCCTTATCAAACATTAATTGGAAGTGTGCTTCACAAATATGCCAGTGGATTTTTAAAAGAAGCAAAATAAAAAATCCGCAGATTTCACAGATTGACGCAGATTAATAACCGATCGGGACTAAAAAGGTAATGTTCTGTGTAACCACGAAGATCAGAAGTTCACGAAGTATAATAAACATGGCAAACTTTCACCTACCCGGTCCGGGACGAAAACCGACAAGTTGACGTTAAATATTTTGCAAGGTTTCAGGTAAGAGCGATGTAAAAAATACCCAATATTTTTACCCAGCCTGCCCAGTCAAACCTTAAATTTGTTTAAACGGGGCAAAATTTTTTCTATTTTATCGGGGTCAACATTCCATTGATCCATTATTTCCAATTGTAACCTGGCCCGCTCGTGCCCCAGGCCGCCTCGCCTATATTGGCTGGCTGGCGAGCTTGCAATGGCAGGTGGGGCGAGCGAACTCACTTGATGGTATAGGAATTTCCTTTTTTGGACACAGATTATCAAGATTCTTAAATTGCAAAACAACAATATTATCTGTGTATATCTGCGAAAATCTGCGTCCTATTTAACTTGAACATAATGAGAAATAAACTTGACAAATAGAATGTCAATAATACATAATATTCAATAAAATGTATTATGCATATATTGTATCATGAAATTATTTAAAAGAAAATTGCAGCAGAAAATAGAACCATGGCTGGACAAACCCGATATCGTTGGGATTTTGGGAGCGAGGCAAGTGGGGAAGACCACACTTCTCAATCTACTTAAAAAAGAGATTAAACAAAAGTGGGGCGATTCAAAAAACATCCTGATATATAATCTTGAAGATGCTGATCAACTTTATGCTTTAAACAGAGATCCCAAGTATTTTAGCGAATACTGCATTCTTTCCGGCGCGGATTCTTCCAAGGAATCTATAGTTTTGATCGATGAGATTCAGTATTTAGACGAACCGTCACATTTTTTAAAATATATCGCTGATTTTGAACCTTCTATTAAACTTATTATAACCGGTTCCACTTCAATCAATATAAAAAAGTATAAAGACAGTGTAACCGGAAGGAAGAAGCTGTTTACACTTTTCCCGCTCGATTTTCAGGAATTTCTATTATTCAAGCGAAAAAACAGGCTGTTATCTGTTGTAGAAAAGATGAAACTCAGGAATTTTGATTTAAAGAAAATAGACATTGATCCCGAAAGAATTGAACCTGTTAAACGAGAACTCGGCGTATTATTTGAAGAATATATATTATACGGTGGTTATCCAAAAGTTGTTCTGGCCGGTGCAAGAGAGGAAAAGCTCGAAGAGCTTAAAGAGCTTTACGAGGCATATGAATTAAAAGATGTAAATATTCTTTTTAATATTGCGAATATTACCGCCTTCAGAAATTTATTCAAGATATTGGCCGGCAGCGTTGGTTGTCTTCTTAATGTTAACGAGCTTTCCGGTACCATCGGCATTGGAAGAGACACAGTTCGGCGTTACCTCTCTGTGTTAGAAAATTCGTTTATAATAAGTACGCTTCAGCCGTTTCACAATAATATACGGAAAGAATTGACCAAGATGCCAAAACTGTTTTTTCAAGATACCGGGCTTAGGAACTTTGCTTTGAGAAATTTTTCAGAGATAAGTTTCAGACCGGATAAAGGCTCTTTGTTCGCAAATGCCATATTTTGTGAATTATTCAAGAACCTCGGAGTTATTGATCAGTTATATTTCTGGCGAACTATTTCCAAAAGCGAAGTTGATTTTGTCCTGACCGGTGAAAGGAAACGGGCTTTTGAAGTTAAGTCATCATCGGCCTCCAATATAAAAGTTCATAAAGGTTTGAAGGCTTTTATAAAGATTTATTCTAATTTTGAGCAGATTGTCGTAACATTAGACCGGTTTTCAAGACATGATGGCATTGCTTATATCCCTGGATGGATGATATGAAACCTAAAATCTGCATTAACTATTTGCGAAAGAATAAATATAGGTTGTTATTTCGATATAATAAACGACTTCTTATATTATTTTTTACTTGATAAGGTTATCACTTGTTGATAATATAAGGGTGCCAGATGAAGTATGATCCTAAAGATGAGGAGCTTCAAACCCTATTAGATCTGGACGGAAGAAAGTATTGGCTTAAAGCCCAATACTGGGTGAAGTTTGAAGCAAGAATGGTTGAACTTACGAAGCATATTCCTCACGGTATAAAATACTCTCTGACGCTGCATGATCGAAACAATACGCGGGTTCTGGGGTTCGACAACGATCATGCGGTTAAAAAGAAAGGCAAACGAAGGAAAAAATATGGGGGCCGAATTATTACATGGGACCACTTTTACAAATTCTTAAAAATAGCTCCATACGAATTCGAGTCTGCAAGTCAACTTTTAGATGATTTCTGGAAAGCCGTTGATGAAATTGTATTGTAAAGAGGTGAAAGCAAGGAGGCGAGCAATGAAAACCAAAACCATAAAAGTCGGGGTTATGTCTTACGAGAATTTCAAAAAATATACGATGGCTATTGCACAAGGAAAATACGAACCGAAAAAAAACGAGCCTAAAATTTGGTTTGAATCGATTGAAACAATGAGCCAGGTTTTGAGCACAAGGAATATGGAACTATTGAAACTAATTGAAAAACGGAAACCACAATCGATAAAGGAACTGGCCGAGGTATCCGGGCGTCAGGTCAGCAACTTGTCTCGAACCCTAAAAACATTTTATAAATATGGCATTGTTGACCTTATTGAAAATAAAAGGACTAAAGTGCCAGTTGCTAAAGCCACAAGTTTTAACATCGAGTATGGGAAAAAGTATCCGCAGATTGACGCAGATTAATAACCGATCGGGACTAAAAAGGTAATGTTCTGTGTAACCACGAAGATCAGAAGTTCATGAAGTACAGACCTCGTCATTCAGCTTGGAAAAATAATCGTGACTCCTTAATTTTCGGGGGATTGCATGAAAATTGGACACTGGCCCTCAGGTTTCAGGTGTTGGGTGTCAGGTGTCAGTAGTGAAAAAGCGAGAGCCAGCCGGAAACCTGACACCCGACACCTGAAACCTATGCTTCGAGAAGGCTTCACCACGCCCGATAATGTCCAAAAAAAAGACCTGTTTTTCTATCATGTTACGAGATCCGAATTCATAATAAGAGGCAATAAAGGAACGTTGAAAGCTACAAAGAATATAGGGAAAAATAGTTGGCTAACCGTTGTTTATAAAGAAATCTCAGAAAGAGACGGCTTTATCATTACGGCATATTTTCTAAACAAAAGATCAAAGGGAGATGTAGTATGGCCACGCAGATAGTAGAAAATGACATGATTCAAAGATGTTTGGGATTATCATCAGATTTGACAAAACTACCGGCTAAGCATATTTGGGTTGATTACGATAAAGAAGCCGATGTTTTATATTTGAGTTTTCGAAAACCTCAAAGAGCTAAGAAGACAGTTGAAACTGATGATGATGTTTTAATTAGAACAGATGGAGATCAAATTGTAGGAATAACGATTATGAATGCAAGCAGTCGATAAAATTAAGTATCGTTCAACACAAATGCGGTTAAAAAATATAATAAATCAATCTGTTTAAGATTGTCGGGCGTGAAAAATTGATGCGAATTCTGGACACAGATGAATACAGATTATCAAGATTCTTAAATTGCAAAATAGCAATATTATCTGTGTATATCTGCGAAAATCTGCGTCCTATTAAACTTGAATTGATGAAAAAGGCAAACTGTATTTAGCATCTAAAGTCCCCGAAAATAATAGTGTGGAGGCAGTATGAAAGAGGATGAACTACTTTTTCAGCTTGATGAGACTCCGGTAATGAACGCTTCTGTGAGCAGCATCGATACGGAAAAGGTTAATTCATATCTTGCCAAACTGGGCCAAAGTTTGCTGAATGATGAGGATAATGATGCCCTTGTACGAGAATTGATCAATCTTTCCATCCTGCTTAACATTGACAATAAGTTGTATCCTTCACTTGGAGGGATTCTTGCTTTTGGAAAAAATCCACAGAAATATTTTTCTTCATACAATATTCAGTGTGGTGCTTATAAAGGCAAAGATTTTCTGTCAGATACGGTTCGTGAAAAGGATTTAAAGGGAACGCTGGATGAACTCATTGAAGATGCAATTGCTTTCCTGATGATAATTATGCCTCAAAACCGAGATCTGGATAGAGGTATTCGTCGAAAGGACGAATACCTTTATCCCATTGAAGCGCTCAGAGAGGGGATCGTCAATGCGGTATCTCACAGAGACTATACCATTTCCGGCTCAGCTATCAGGTTGTTTTTTTTCAACGATCGTATTGAGATACGCTCACCGGGCGGGCTTCCCAATACCATAACCCTTGAAAATATGCGTTATCGCCAGTTTACACGCAATCCCATGATCACCTCGTTCCTTGCCGGCTACGGATATATGGAACGTCGCGGCAAAGGGATTCTAAGGATGCTAAGATTATGTGAGCAAAATAATATTAAATGCGAGTTGTCGCTGACACCGGACAATAATGAATTTGTGGTGACATATAGTGCTGCTTAAAAAAGTAGAGCTTTGCATTAAGGTTCAGGGTTCAGAGGTTCAAGGTTCAGAGGTTAGTGAAAAGTGATGAATGATGAATAAAGAATAACGAATAACGAATAACGAATGATGAATGATCAGGGATCAGAGGACAGAGGGCAGAGGACAGGTTTCAGGTTTCAGGTGTCAGGGGGCATAAAAAGACGAATGATCAAGGTTTAGTGTTCGAGAGGAATAATAAATCCCTATTTTTGTTTTTTTAGACAGGATCAACAGGATTTACACGATCTTTTTCTCAGCTTCCAGATGAAGCTGAGAAAGACCAATCCGCCGCTGGCGGAAATGATACGGTGGCTTTGTGCAAATACTTGCACTGTGGAGTTCTGCTCCGCTGGCCCATACCAGGAGATTCCACTGGGGTTTGTCCTTAGTGAACTTGAGGGTATCAACACCACCAAGTAAAAAGCTTTTCCCTCGAAGAGGGATCGTTTATTTTGCCTTTCTTCCGGAAAAGCAAAAATATCCAAATGATCCTGTTAATCCTGTCAAAATTATTTTGGGTAATTTATTTCTTCCGAAGCCCTAAGGTGTTTTCCAAAACAATACTGAATTTTTAATCGAAATATCGAAGGTTACAGACTATGATTTCAATTATTATTGCAGCATATAACGAAGAGCAACGAATAGGAAAATCTCTGCTCAAGATTAAAGATTATTTAGACGCACGGAATTTTGCTTACGAAATAATTGTTGTTGACGACGGCAGTACAGACAATACCAGACAGGTGGCAATTGGCTATCAGTCGGAAATTTCAAACCTTAGAATTATAAGTTATCCTAATAATAAGGGCAAAGGGTATGCCTTGAGACAGGGTGTTCTTGCCTCAAAAGGAGAGTCCGTTCTGGTATCGGATGCGGATCTTTCTACGCCTATAGAAGAATTGTCTTTTATGTTGCCCTTAATATCAACCCATGAGTATGATGTGGTGATCGGATCACGGGCGCTAAACCCCGATACAATTATCAAAAAACAACCCTGGTGGAGACAGGGCATGGGTAAAATTTTCAACAGAATTGTCAGGTTGCTGGTGTTGGAAGGTTTTAAAGATACGCAATGCGGCTTTAAATTTTTTTCAGGGGAGGCAGCCAGGACCCTGTTTAAAAACGCCCGAGTTGACCGGTTTGCCTATGACGTTGAAATCCTTGCTCTGGCTAAGAAGAGGAATTACAGGGTAGCGGAAGTGCCGGTCAGATGGCTCAATTCGCCCGCGTCAAAAGTCCATCCGGTTTTTGATTCGCTGCAGATGCTTTTTGATCTTGTCAAAATACGACTGAGAATTGGAAAGCAGAAAAAGAAATAGCAACTGTTCCGTTTTCTTTTCGCCACCAGGCACCAAGGCACTAAGAAAGAATAATAAACCTAAATTGAGCGTTTCAAATTTTTGAAATGATTAATTTAACAATATTTTTAAGGTATTCTGACATTTTGAATTTCAATAATTTGAAACCCTGCGGGATTTCCAATTTCACCGCATCTACTGCGTCAGATGCCGTTCCGCATAGACGACTATAGCGAAACAACATCTTCCTTGTATCTGCGGCAAACTTGAAAATCGCTCAACTTAGGATAAAATAAAATGCTTCGTGCCTGCCCGCCATCGGCTTCGACTTAGGCGAGGCGGGCGGGTCTTTGTGCCTTGGTGGCAAGTTTTTTTTAATACTATATATAGTAACTTTATTAAATAAAGTACAACATAGCGAAACTAACTAAAATTATATATAAATTGTATATAATTTTCTTGACTTAAAGGCAATATCTGAAGATAATGGGTTCAGGGTTCAGGGTTCAGGGTTCAGAGGTTCAGAGGTTCCAGGTTAGTCATTCGATATTCGATATTCGATATTCGATATTCGATATTCCAGGTTCAGGGTTCAGAGGTCAGTGAAAAGTGATGAATGACCAATGACCAATGACCAATGACCAATGACCAATGATCATGGCATTAAAAGAATTATATTATAATCTTTGGTGCCTTAGTGTCTTTGTGGCTAAACTTTTTAAAAAACCATTTACGTTGACATTTGAATATTGATTTTGTATAAACCTTAGAAAAGGTGAATGCTTTTCTGTAGCTTACTTTCCACATTTTATGTAAATTTTTTCATATTTTTATAACATTTCTTTCATGATATAGCATAACACAGATAGATACGGAGACAGATCTTCTCGATTGCAAGAAAAAATTATTAACAGGAATTGTCAAAAAAGTGACAATTATTGGTAAAAATATCCCCAAAAAAGAAAAAAATCGAAGTCTTCTAAACTAAAAAGGTAGAAAAACATCACTTAGAAAAGGCGGCCATTGTAACATATCCATTTTTGTTTGATTTTAAAAAAAAAGTGACAATTTTAACAACTTGAATACATTTAGATTTTCGAGGATTAAAATTGGAGCCTGACTCCAGAGGAATAGGCTGGCATTCCACGGGGCAGGCGCAGAAATTGGGCAAAAAAAGCGTTTTGCAAAGGTCTCAAAAATTGTTTATGATCGAATTACAGTACATTATTCTGGTTGTATAATGAATAAGCAACCCCCTTATTAATTATAACTTGAGCTGAAAAGGTGTTTTGCGATTTTTCTGATAGCTTCAATTAGCGGCATAGCTTTTGCATGCTTTGTTTTTGGCAAAAGAGGGCCGTATCCAAAGCTATCGTGGATTATCATAAAAAAAGGGGGTGTTCAAAAAGAAAAAAAAGTATTGGAAATGGAAGTTTTTTATTAATGTATAGGAAAAATATTTCAAAAAAAGGAGTTTAAAACATGGAGAAAATAATCAGATTTTTTAAAGATGAAGAAGGTGCAACAGCGGTTGAGTATGCCATAATGGTAGCGTTGATTGCGATTGTAATTATTGCCACGGTTATTATTGTTGGTAAAAAAGCAAATAATGCTTTCAGTTCCGTCGCCAGCGCGATGGGCACATAAGAGTAAACATAATGGAACTTTTAAAAATGAAACAGCTAATTATATTTTTTAAAGACGAAGAAGGTGCAACAGCCGTTGAGTATGCCATAATGTTAGCGTTAATCGCAATTGTTATCGTTGCCACGGTAGTTATTGTGGGCCAGAAAGCAAATAATGTTTTCAGTTCTGTTGCCAGTGGATTACCCACATAAGGAATAGCGAGGACAAAACCATCTCCCATCACGATTTGATGGGAGATGGTTAATCCTACTATAATGGAAAGAATGTGGTTGGGTTCGTGAATGTGGAAATCCCCCTATTTTTAATTATATTTTTAAGCAGCATCCTGATTATTGCTGCGATAATTGACGTTCGTGTGCAAAAGATCCCCAATTTGCTTACCTTTCCTGCTATGGTCATGGCCCTTATTTTTCATTCTGTGACAGGTGGCTGGAAGGGTTTTGTTTTTAGCGCGGAAGGCCTGGGTCTGGGAATCGCCCTTTTTCTCATACCTTATATTATGGGGGGGATGGGTGCAGGAGATGCCAAACTCATGGGTGCGGTTGGCGCAATTATTGGCTCTAAAGGCGTATTTTTAGCTTCTCTTTTTACCGCTGTTGCCGGTGGGTTTTATGCGCTGATCGTTTTTTTATTGAACATGCAATATTTTAAAGGTTTTATCCAAAGAAGTGCTCTTACAGTTAAAGTCTTTGCATTTACGAGAAATTTTATTCCAATCCCTGCGGATAAATCCGAAAAAAAACCTAGATTGTGTTATGGAGTTGCCATTGCTGTAGGAACATTTTCTTATTTAATAATGGAAGCTTATGGGTATAATCCCATTTGACGGTTTCGTAAAAAGCCCAACTTCTGCGTTGTGCTGCATTTCACAATCATTCAACGTACGAAAAGTACGCCTCATGATTGCAAAATTTGCACGCCTTGAATTTGAACTTTTTACGAAACCGTCTAAAGCGGACTTTTTACGAGTTCATTTAATATAACTAAAAGAAATGCCACCAAGGCACAAAGACCCGCCCGCCTCGCCTAAGGCGAAGCCGATGGCGGGCAGGCACGAAGGATAATTTATTTATTGTTGTTACTTCGTGACTTGGTGCCTTAGTGGCGATATAAATATTAATTTAAAGAGCAAAAAGGAGACCAGCCATGGGGAAATGGAGAGCAGTGGTTCCTATTGTACTGGCTTTGGTAATTGCTGTTGTAGCCAGTGTTTTAATTTACAAGTGGATGAAAAAACAGACGGCTCCTAAAGAAGTTGCAAAGATTGAAGAGGTAAATATCAAACAAGCCGCTGTTGCGGAAGTTAATCTGCCTGCGGGAACTAAAGTGAAAGCAGAACAGATTAAAACCGTGTCTTTTCTTGAGGAGAGCCTCCCTCCGGGTTATTTTTCAGACTCCAAAAAGCTGATCGGAAGGGTTGTCATAAAGCCCATAAATAGTAAAGAGCTTATCCTTGAGTCCGGACTGGCACCTGTAGGAGTGACAAAAGGAGGCGTGACGGCTATTTTAAAACCCGGAAAACGTGCCGTGGCCCTGTCAGGCAATAAATTGATGGGGGTATCGGGCTTTGTGAATCCGGGTGATCATGTTGATATATTAATGCAGACAACAGACCCCAAGACCGGTGAAACAATAAACAAGACTGTTTTTGAAAACCTGCGGGTTTTGGCCACCGGCACACAGCTTGCAACAAATGCCGAAGGTAAGCCCTCTCCGGTGGATAGTTATACTTTTGAAGTTACACCCGAAGAAGGAGAACGGCTAATCCTTGCTGCTTCAAGCGGAAAACTTCAGTTTGCTCTCAGAAGTGTCTTAGATTCGGAAACCGTATTGACAACAGGAGCGACGTCTAAAGAAATACTTGCTTCATATCGTCCGATTGAACCTTCAAAGCGGGTCAAACCCAAAAAGGCCTATAGGGGGGGAGGAGATGGATCGACTGGAGCTTATAGGAAGGGTTTCACATTGGAAGTCATCAAAGGTCTTAATAGAAAAACACAGAATTTTTAACGACCAGGGAGGATCGGACCCATGTTCATGCCAAGAAGATTTCGGATAAGAGGAACCGTAATAGTTGGCCTTATAAGTATGTTGTTGATCTTTTTTACCGGCTCCTGGGCAGCGGATAATGATCAAACGGGAATTCAGGAATCCCGGGAGATTGAAATAGCGGTGGACAAATCATATGTCCTGCCAATCCCTGAGTCGGTCAAGCAATCAGATCATATCCGGGTTACTATAGCTGCTCCGGATATTGCCGACTTTTTATTTATACCCAAAGTTAACAGAAAGAATCGTGTCAGGAATATTTATATCAAAGGGTTAAAACCCGGCGCTACCAATCTCACCTTATGGAAAAACGGCCATATTTTCCGCATTTACGATATCGCCGTAAATTTCGATATTTCTCTTATGAAGCAAAAAATTCACGAGATTCTTCCGGATGAAAAGGATATCCGTATTTTTTCGACAAAGGACTCCATCATTCTGTTAGGCACGGTTTCCAGCGCTGAAGATCTTGATCAGACCCTGGTATTGGCAGAAGCATTTTGCGGTAAAGGCAAAATCACCAATCTGCTGAAGGTGGGTGGAGGCCAGCAGGTCATGCTGGAAGTAAGAGTCGCGGAGATGTCTCGCACGGTGCTTAACAGGTTCGGGATTAATTAAATCAGGTAAACTTCCGGCTTTGCCGGATGACTCCCAAAGTTTGACATTTCCGGGATTTTAAGAAAGCCTCTCGATTTGTGAACCGCTTAAGGCAAACAGAAAGAGAGGCTTTCAATGAAC
>Ga0208648_1002407_pt1 | contig 13091 bp, 13 predicted proteins | sample AntAceMetag02UKL_FD_184772 | JGI IMG/M metagenome (GOLD analysis project Ga0208648, IMG submission 184772) | Saline lake microbial communities from Ace Lake, Antarctica - Antarctic Ace Lake Metagenome 02UKL (SPAdes) (version 2) | ecosystem: Environmental > Aquatic > Non-marine Saline and...
ATGTAAAAGAAATATCTCGTTCAATAATCAGGCTTTCATAATAGTATTCCACACTGTCTGCACACGCCCAGACAATAATGCTGTCCCCTGCTGCCAAAGCAGTAGTATCGATTGCTGCTTGGATTGTTGTTAAATCTCCGCTGCCATCATGATTAACCTGCCAGGAATAAGACAATAAAATCAGAGGTAGAAGTAAAATGATTAACAAACTAAACCTTTTCATTTTTCCTCCAATTTTAAAAATTAGTGGTATTGTAACTACGCCCCTCTACAAAAAATCCCCGAAAACCCAAATTTGAAACCACGAATACTTTTATTACATTGAGGCAATTCCTTGTCAATAATTATTTACTTTAGGTATGGCACTATTTCATTTCAATACAATTGTTCTCGTCAGTACTTTCTCATTTCTCCCGCTCTTTTACTTAGGACATCAGTTCCATAAAATCAAATTTCAAACTTAAAACAGGCATTTCTTCCTAATCGCTTTAATTATATCTATTTAGACACATATTCCATCACATCCACCTCCCCTGTATGCTCGCTGTGGGTTCCCTGTGGGTTCCATGAGCATTATTTACTGTATTCGTTCCCGAAGATACTAATTTCGTTAACTAATATTATTATTATGTACTTTTCAGTTTTGCTAACAAATATAATATCCCTAAAATAGCTCCTGATACACTCAAGGCTGCTGCCACTGAAAAGCTATCTGCCAGATAGCCCAGTATCAGTGCAAATAGAGCTGTAATAATGGTTGATAATTGCGTTTCGGCAGAAAGTCCTGAAGCCATCAGATTTTCCGGTATCGTTTCTGAAAGCAGATGTACATTTACCGGTCTGCGATAATTCTGCATAACAAAAAGGATAACCAGTGCCAGGATTGCGATAATCGGCAGCTTAATATGCAGCGTTAGTCCTGAAATTGACAGCATTAGTGCTCCAATTATGAAGGTTATATTCATAGCCTGTTTTGATGAATGGAACAGGTTTGTGATCTTTTCTGCACGCACGGAAGCAGTTACAGTCAGTAGATAAATACCAAAATACACTATGCCTATAATGACTGCTGAGCGTTGCTCTTTGGAATATGCTATCAAGAGGGGCAGGCTCAGAGCCCAGGCTTTCAACACTGGCTGCAAATAATCCTTGCTGGCTTTGAAACAGCCTGTAAAGATAGAGCTGTTTAAAAACACCCTCCGATTTTGCGAATGTCTGAAGATCAAAAGGAATGAAGCAAAGTAATCTTTAAAAAAGGGTTTTATATTTTCCTTTGAATTGCAGTGATCATCAAGCTCAGACGGGTAACTGGCAAGATTCACCAGATCAAGCAAATAAGGTACTACTGCTGCCAGAAATATAAAGCGATAATTCCCGGTATAAAAGACCAGTGCTGCTGCCAGCAGGGAATTAAGAGCCGATCCAGCTTGTGATGCTGCCCGGGTATGTCCATAATAATTAAGCCTTTCATTCAGCCTGCCTGTAAGCCGCAAATGCGATAAGATCAGGGCTTTATGAGTCCCGGAACGAAATGCTTCACCGCAGGCAAACCAGAACATGGCTATCACGAAAAAACCAAACCCTGAAGCAAAGGTGAATATAATGAAGGATACGATATATGCTGAAAAAGAAAACAGCATGGATTTCTTACGACCATAAATATCTGCCAGGAAACCGGAAGGTATTTCCAGCAGGTTAGTTAAAATCTCTCTGATGGCATATAACACACCGATCTGAAAATATGAAATGCCCTGCTGCAGAAAAAATAAGATCAGAAATGGCTCAAAGAACCTGAGATTCTTCAAAAAACCATACAACGCAAACCTGGGAAACATCTTATCCTTTATCATGGATATAGCCAAATATATATGTGATTCATGTCAATGATTATTAAATCAGATATCCTCAGCGAATTTATTATCGATGATGTAATTTCTTATGCTCTGAAAGAGCAATACAATAATAGCCACGGGTGAAACCCGTGGAAAGAAAAAGATACTTGAACACCCACCCCTCCCCGTTTTCGGCAAAGCCGAAAACGGGGAGGGGTGGGTGTTATTTGACGCAGTATTTGATAACATTTGCGGGGAGTATGTATTTCAATCAGTTTTTATGGTGGAAACAGGAAAAAGTCTTTGACATAAACCAAAGCGGGAGAATTCTTAGTATAAAGAATAAAAAAAAGTAAAAGGAGATATTTATGGCGAGAATGACAGTCGATCCTAAATATTGTAAGGGTTGTGGGTTATGCATTGCAGCATGCCCCAAGAAGATTATCCGGTTTTCTGAGAAAATTAACAAAAAGGGCTATCACTATGCTGAATGTTTTGATCAGGAAGCCTGCATAGCCTGCAAACTGTGCTACACAACCTGTCCTGACGTGGCAATAACGATAGAGAAATAAACGGAGGAATGATGGCAGAGAAAGTATTAATGAAGGGCAATGAAGCAGTAGCAGAAGCAGCAATCAGAGCAGGATGCCGGTTATATTTTGCCTATCCGATAACCCCACAAAGTGAATTAATAGAATATATGGCTCGCATGATGCCGAAAGCAAATGGTGTATTCGTTCAGGCAGAAAGTGAAATAGCAGCGATAAATATGGTATATGGAGCTTCCGGTTGCGGCAGAAGAGCGATGACATCTTCATCTTCTCCTGGAATAGCACTTAAGCAGGAAGGTATTTCCTATCTTGCCGGAGCTAATCTTCCCGCAGTGATCATTAATGTTCAGCGTGGCGGACCGGGACTTGGTGATATTCAACCAGCCCAGGGAGATTATTTTCAAGCTACCCGTGGTGGTGGTAATGGTGATTATTACACCATGGCCCTGGCACCAAGCACTGTGCAGGAATTTGCTGATATGGCAGCTCTGGCATTTGATCTAGCGGATAAATACCGTAATCCGGTAATAATTCTGGCAGATGGTTTGCTGGGACAGATGATGGAACCGGTAGAATTTCAGCCAGCTAAGACTGAAGCAGAACTGAAAGAACTTGATAATCAGCATCTTGACTGGTGTTGCTGTCCGAATGAAGATGAGCCTAATCATCATCATCATGAGATCAATTCACTGGAGATAGACCCAGTGGTTCTTGAGCAGCATGTGATCAAGCTGGGCGAGAAATATGACAAGATAACTGCTAATGAGCAGCGTTGGGAAGATTATAATATCAATAAAGATAATGAGATACTGGTAGTAGCATTTGGTACTGCCTCACGAATATGTAAATCAGCAGTAGATGAACTTAATGATGCAGGTCATAATATTGGACTGGTTCGACCCATCACAGTTTGGCCTTATCCTTATGATGCTGTTTTTAAAGCAGTGGGACCCAAAGTGAAAAAGGTAGTCGTATTTGAATTGAATCTGGGCCAGATGGTTCAGGATGTGAAGATAGCAGTAAATGGAAAAGTACCAGTTGATTTCATGGGTAAGGTTGGTGGAATTTTATTCTCAACCGATGAAGTGAAAGCCAAAATAGAAGAGAGTTTAGAGGAGGCGAAATAATGCAAGTCATCGCAACAAGACCAAATACACTGACCGACCTTAATTTCACATACTGTCCAGGCTGTCTGCATGGTGTAGCACATAGATTGATAGCAGAATCCATTGATGAACTTGGTATGCGTAACCAGATGATGGGCGTAGCTCCTGTAGGCTGCTCAGTGTTTGCCTATAAGTTCTTTAATTTTGATATGCAGGAAGCTGCGCATGGTAGAGCTCCGGCACTGGCAACGGGAATGAAACGTGCCCGTCCTGATATGAATGTATTTACCTATCAGGGAGATGGAGATCTGGCAGCTATCGGTACTGCAGAAATTGTTCATGCAGCTAATCGTGGTGAACATTTCACCGTGTTCTTCGTGAATAATGCAATTTATGGTATGACAGGTGGTCAGATGGCACCAACTACGCTTCCTGACATGAAAACCACCACCTCTCCTTATGGCAGAGATGTGGATGATATAGGCTATCCCATCAGAGTATGTGAACTTCTGAATACATTGCAGGCACCTTACTTTATCGAAAGAGTAAGTCTCCTGTCCCCTGCTGAGATCATGAAAGCCAAAAAAGCAGTAAAGAAAGCATTGACCTATAATAAAGAAGAACGTGGTTTCACTTTCATCGAATTTATCTCTACCTGCCCCACAAACTGGGGACTTGATGCCATTGAATCCCGTGATTGGGCACGCGAAAAGATGTTACCTTTCTTTAAGATCCAGAATTTCCGTGATAATGGCAAAGAGGAGGCATAACATGAAAACTGAGATGATATGTGCAGGATTTGGTGGACAGGGAGCCTTAACGATTGGTAAGTTCCTGGTGAAAGCAGGTATGAATGAAGGAAAGAATGTATCCTGGCTGCCTTCTTATGGACCAGAGATGCGTGGTGGAACTGCTAATGTGTCAACTGTGATCTCAGATAAGCCAGTTGGTTCTCCAGTTGTAGCTCATCCGGATATCGTTGTGGCTCTTAACCAGCCTTCAATTGATAAGTTTGGACCTATGATCAAACCTGATGGGCTTTTAATCTTTAATGAAGATATGTGCCCAGATGGAATTGACCGCACAGATATTAATATAATTTCTGCTCCCATGACCAGTATTGCGAAAGAAATTGGTAATCTTAAGGTTATGAATATGGTTGCAATTGGTGTGGTGATGGGAAAAACCGGATTAGTTCAGAAGGAAACAATGCTGAAAGCGATTGCTCCTTTGAAGGCAAAAGCTCCAGAACTTTATGATATGAACCTGGCAGCAATCGATAAAGGTTTCGAAATCGGAAAAACCAAATAATATAATAAAACTATACGGGATCTGAGTAACAGGTCCCGTACTTTTATTGGGAGGATTTATGAAAAAGATTCTATTCCTGTCAATTCTTACAATAGCAATAATCTTACTCAGCAGTTGTGCCAGCCAGAATACACAAGTAACACGTTTGAGTGATGATGAAATCCCTGATCTTTCTGGAAGGTGGAATGCTACTGACAGCAGGGACGTATCTCAGCAGATGATCATGAGCATGCTTTCATCAGGCTGGCTGCCAAATTTCAGAAGTGAAGAAGAGAGAGCACCACGGATCATTTTAGGTAAAATTGCTAATCTATCTGATGAACATATTGAAACAGATATCTTTATGAAAGATATTGAACGCGAATTAACCAATAGCGGAAAGGTGAAATTTGTGTCAGCAAAGAATGAGCGCAAGGAAATAAGGGAAGAAAGGCATGATCAACAAAGTTATGCATCTGATGAGACTGTGAAAGCCCTGGCAAATGAGGCTGCAGCAGACTTTATGCTGATGGGAAGCATTAAATCATTACGTGACATCAAAGATAACCAGCAGGTTATCACTTATCAGGTTGATCTGGAATTGGTGAATATTGAAACTAATGAAAAGGTCTGGCTGGAGACATTACCTAAAAATAAGCTGATCTATCATAAAAAAGTAAAATTCTAAAGCAATGAGAGTATCACAAGCAGCTTTAATCAGCACTATCCTTGCTCTTCTCTTTGTGGGATGTTCTTACGTATCCACTAATAACGTCTTTTTTGAAGAAACCACCCAAAAAGTATATAATGGTAATTATCCCGGAGCGATCAACTCGGTGATCAAAGCCAAAGAAAATGTTTATAAACTCAAAGACAGAGTGATGTATTATCTTGATCTGGGAATGCTTTATCATTTTAATGGTGATTACAAATTAAGTAATGAATTCCTCACGAAAGCCGAAAGAGCAATTGAAGAGCTTTACACTAAGAGCATCTCCAAAGCAGCACTATCTATGGCACTTAATGATAATGCTCTGGATTATGGCGGAGAAGATTATGAAGATATATATCTGAATATCTTTAAGGCACTTAATTATATAAATCTGAATGATCCCGAAGATGCCTTTGTGGAAGTGAGAAAAGTAAATGGCAAACTGAATGTGCTGGAAGATAAATATGCTGATCAAAGCTCAAAACTGGACGCACCAAAAGATGCAAAAATCGATAGAAAGGTTGAAAACAGATTTTATAATTCAGCGATGGCAAGATATATCAGTATGCTGCTCTATCGGTCAGCAGATGACTGGGATGATGTACGCATTGATATGAATAGATTTAATGAAGCCTGGGAATCTCAATCTGATATATATAATTTTGCCAAACCAGATCTTTCCACAAGTCTTGAGCAAGATGCAGAAGGCAGATTAAATCTATTCTGTTTCACAGGTAAATCACCTGAAAAGCGCTCTCGCACCTGGTGGATACGCACCTGGAATGATCATATTTTCATTGGCACCAGCAAGGAAAAGCTGTCCGGTAATAAAGTAACCGATTACTTTGATATGTTCTACTGGAAGGATGTTCCGGATAATCTGTTTTTCAAGTTCCAGATACCTATTATGCAAAGCAGACCTTCTCAGATCAATAATATCAGAATAATGGTTGATGGCAGAAAATATAAACCTGCACTACTGGAAAACATTGATAATGTGGCAACCAGTACTTTTGAATTAAAGAAAGATCTTATCTATCTGAAAACAGTTATCCGTACTGTTACCAAGGGATTATTGGCTAAGAAAGGTAAAGATAAGATCGAGAAGCAGGCAAATAATGAACTTTTGTCCTCTATCCTGAATTTTGGGGCTGATATGGCACTGTCTGCTACTGAACAGGCTGATATGCGTATCTCACATTACTTTCCCAAGCTTGCTCATATAGCTGAGATACATCTTCCTCCGGGAGAACACAGGGTGGAGATACAATACCTTGATAAATATGGAAACGTGATCTTTTCTGATGATCGTGGTGCAATACAAATAGCGGGAGAAGGAATCAATATTCTGGAATCTTTTTGCCTGCAATAAGGGAGGAAATATGAAAAAATATATAATAGCAGTCATTGTACTTTTTATCCTCATATCCTGTGCCAGCAATAATGCAGTAAAACGTGCTCCTCGCCCTGGCTGGCTTGATGATCCTGAAAGCAAATATCCTAATACTCAATATATCACCTCCATAGGATCAGGATTTTCACGTTCTGATGCAGAAAAAGATGCAGCAGCAAAGCTTTCTCGCATATTTCGCACAGAAGTTTCTGCCAGTGAGACTATGGAAAAAAGATACGAAGAGCTTACTAAAAATAATATTACTACTACAGAAGATTTTGCCAGAAATACAAAAAATGTAACCCTTACTTCTAATGAAGCTCTTATCAACATGCAGTTTGGGGAATCATATACTGATGATAAAGCAAAAGTGCACACGATTGCCTATCTTAACCGTTTTGAGACTGCCGGTATTTATGAGGAAATGATCTCTTCCAACAGCGATCAGATAATTTATTATCAGAATAAAACCCGTAAACTTGATGATCCCTTGGATATCTATGCTTTTTATGGTGCTGCCTGGATGATTACCCAGAAAAATGAAGACCTGCTACGCCAGTACAGGATTATCTCTCCTCAGATGAGTTCCATGTTTGAGGTTAAATATGATAATAATTCTATAAAAGATAATTACGTTAAGGCGGCCAGAGATATCACCTTTTCGCTGAATATTGAGGTAGATGAAGAGGGTAGAATTAATAGTATCCTGAAAAGAATTATTACTGGTGCTGGTTTTCAGATAGTTGAAAGTGATGGATTCATAACTGTAAAAGGTTCCATAAATATGTCACCCACTGATCTTCAGAGAGATGATAATATAGTATTTTATCGCTGGGATATATCTTTGAACCTTACTCAGCTTGATGGAAATATAATTCTCAGTTTGAATCCCTCGGGTAGAGCCGGCTCAATATCTTTGGAAGAAGCCCGGGCTCGGGTATATATTGATATAGAAAAGAAACTTGATAAAACTCTTATCCGTGATCTGAATTCCTGGTTTGATAATATTGTGATCAAGGCAAAGTAAGATGAAATCATACAGAAAAGAACTCTGGTTCAACATTCCACAAAGACGAATGCTGATCAATATAACTCCTGATGTAAATAACTGTCTTCTGGAAAGTGGTATCAAGGAAGGATTGTGTCTGGTGAATGCCATGCATATAACTGCCAGTGTGTTCATAAATGATGATGAAAGCGGTCTGCATTCTGATTTTGAGAAGTGGCTGGAAAAACTCGCCCCGGAAAAACCCTATTCCCAATATGCTCATAACGGTTTTGAAGATAATGCTGATGCTCATCTGAAACGAACTATCATGGGAAGAGAAGTGGTGGTTGCAATCACTGATGGTAAACTTGATTTCGGACCATGGGAACAAATATTTTATGGTGAATTTGATGGCAAAAGAAGGAAACGATTATTGGTGAAAATTATTGGTGAATAAAAAAAAAGGCAGAAATTATCTGCCCTTTTTAAATTTTTAATCTATCATCAACCTTAAATCTCTTATTGCTCTATCCAAACCGGTAAATATTGCCCTGGCAACTAAAGCATATCCTATTCTGAATTCCCTGATCTCATTTATCTTCACCAGTTCTTTGATATTTTGATAATCAAGCCCATGTCCCACAGCACAAGTAAGTTTTGCTTGATGGATCAATTCCGCTGACTTCCAGATATTAGTCAGTTCCTTATTTATTTCTGCTTTGTCCTTCAATAAAGTATAGTTACCAATACATATCTCGATTGCCTGAATATCCAGCTTAATCGCCTGCTTGATCTGCATGGGATCAGGGTCAAGCAGTAGACAGATATTCATACCAGTCTTTCTCAATTCATCCACTGTATCCTGCAGATTGCGATTGATCTTTATGCCGTTATGCATCACACTTCCATCTTTGTAGGTTGGGATAATAGTCAGCATATCAGGTTTATACTTCAATGCCATAGTAAGATAATCCTGCCTGTTTGGTATCTCCAGATTCAATTGTGTTTGCACCATCTGCCTTAATAGTTTGATGTCCCGGGGTTGTATCGATGATTGCTCTGGTCTTATACGTACTGAAACACTGTCAGCACCATTCAATTCACAAATTACTGCTGCTGATACTGGATCGGGTTCCAATGAATCTCTTAACTGCCTGAGTCCTGCTATCCTGTCTAATTTAACACATAATTTTCTCATAATTATATTCTCCCACCATTGTTGGTATTAAAAAAAATCCCCTTCTTTCATTTGTAAAGGAAAAAGGGGTATTTCAAAGATATATTTTTTTATAGTATCTTGATATCTGCTTTCTTTCTCAATTCATTCAAATATTTCTCAACATTCATTTCCATCAAAACATCCTGGTGATAATCGCTTAAAAATTCCCTAACTTCGTCAAACTCCAGTTTTCTTGAGGGTATAAGCTCAGTAAGCATTAAGATATGAAATCCAAAAGAAGTCTTGATCACGTCACTGATCTCATCTGGTTTCATTTTAAAAGCGATTTCATCAAGCTCAGGGATCAATTCTCCTGGAAGAAGATAGCCCAGATCACCATACTGACTACTGCTGGGACATTTAGAAACCGTTGCTGCTAATCTGTTAAAATCTTCCGGTGTATGCAGCTTCTCCCGGATACCTTCCGCACATTCCTTTGCTTCTTCACAGTCTCCCTTGATAAGTATATGACTCAATCTGATTTTCACATCAGTTGTAAATAACTCTCGATTCGTCTCAAAAAAGCGATATAATCTTTCTTCACAGGCATTATCTTTGCATTCAAATTTGCCTGCCAGAAATTTTCCAACCCGTACATGCAATTCCAATCGATCTCGTAATTCATCTTCGGTAAGTTTGATCTCTTTTAATTTGGTCTTATAGTTTTCTTCACTATTGAAATATGAAAGGAAGTCAACTAATGCCTCATCGATCTCGCATTCCATTACCTTAACATCTTCCTTTTCAGATTGTTGTAAAATGATAGCAGCATCAATTAGATTCTTTAATGCCTGCTTGAATATACCTTCCTGATCAAGATCTCCATTCTTAAGGCTGACAAAGTCTTTTTCCTTTCTTAATTGTTCTTTTGTGATCCTGAATCCATTTACAATCGCTACCAACTTTAATCTCCTTTTCCCAGAAATCTGGCTATTTCTTCTTTTATACTATATATATTAATGTCTTCCATTGAGATTGTCAAATCAAAATCTTGTTTTCTATACCATGTTAATTGTCTTTTGGCATAATTCCTGGAATGCTGCTTAGCCAGATCAACTGCTTCAGCAAAGTTTATTTCCCCTCTGAGCCAGGGATAAAATTCCCGATAGCCAACTGATACCATGCCCGGATCGCTTTCCTGATAGCCCTTTTGTAATAATAACTTGATTTCTTCTATCAAACCGTCAGTCAACATTTTGTCAATACGATCATTAATACGTTTATATAGTTCTGCCCGATCCCGCATTAACAGGATATTCAGAACTTCCAAATCTTTTTTTTTTATCGGATGAGCCCAATACCAGGAAAGTGGTTTTCCACTGCTTTCATAGACTTCTAATGCCCTCTGAATTCTATGTTGATCATTCTTCTCTATTTTTTCTCCCGCTTGCGGATCCATTTCCATCAGATAGGAATGTACCTCATCATTACTCATGTTTATCAGCATCTCAGCTACTTTGTCTCGGGCTGATGCCGTTACCGGAGGAATAATTGCCAGCCCCTTCAGGAATGCAACTATATAAAAACCTGTTCCACCTGTCATTAAGGGAATTTTATTTTTGCTGATTATACCGGAAAATGCTTTCCAGGCATCCCGGCAAAATAAGCCAGCATTATATTCTTCATCTGGATTTACTATATCTATTAGATGATAATCTATCTTCGTCTGAATGCTCCTATCTGGTTTAGCGGTTCCAATATCAAGATATCGATACACCTGGCGTGAGTCAGCTGAGATTATTTCAGTCCCAAACTCCTCTGCCAGTATTTCGGTCAAATGGCTTTTACCAATACCAGTAGCACCCTGGATAATGATTATCTTTTCTTTTAACATCAGGTTTCTATGCGTTTAAATCTTTTCTCAAACTCCGTTAGAGTAAGTTTGATTATAGCCGGTCTACCATGAGGGCAGAAGAAAGGCACTTCACAGGCAAAGAGATCATTTATAAGTGCCAGCATCTCCTTACGACTCATTTTTCTACCAGCTTTTATTGCTGATTTGCAGGCTACTGATTTTGCCATACCATCACGGAAATCCTCAGTTTCGTTCAGTTCATCTTCCAGATTCCGTAATATATCCAGGAATATCTCTCCCCCATCCCAGTTCTCCAATTCTACTGGTATTTCATCAATCACTATGGAATTATTGCTGAAGGTTTTAATAACAAAACCCACTTTCTCAAATTCAGCAAGGTTTGATTCAATAAGCTGCGGGACAGTTAACTGCATAAATGGAGGCAATTCCACTACAATAGGAAAAAGCAGTTTCTGACTCTGTGCAGGTGCACCGTGAAGTCTCTGGATCAGTTTTTCATAAACAACTCTTTCATGGGCAGCATGCTGATCAATCACCAGCACTCCGTCTTCTGTAGCTACGAATATATAACTCTGGTGTAATTGCCAGGGATTAACTATTTCTTCTTCCTGAGGCAGCATATCACGCCGATTGCGCATTATACTGTCATCATGCATTTGCTGCAGCAATTCCTCGTCTTCTCGACGTTCTCCCTTAAAAATATCCGGTTGATAAACGTCCTGGAGATCTTTTCGCACTTCTTCATACCGGCGCTTATCCGTTTTCCGGTTATATATTCTGCTTTCAAAATCCCTGATGCCGTCTTCCTGTGCTGCAGTTGATTGCAGCTTTCGCTTGATCTCGCTGTACTTTGCCTCTTCATAAGATAGAAGTTTATTACTTAGAACTGTCTTTATGAATTGATGCACTGTTCCCGAATCCCGAAATCTGATTTCAAGCTTGGCAGGATGAACATTATAGTCCACTGATGCTGGATCAATTTCCAGGAACAGAATATAAGGAGGTAGTTTCCCATGATGAAACATGCGAAATTTCTTTATAAAGGGATCATAGGCACTATTTATACTGTGTGAAATTATCCTGTCTTTTATATATCTGCCGTTAACGAATATATAATGCTGATCATAAATTGCTTCCGGTTCTTCCAAACCACTAATATAACCATGAAGCCGCATTCCTCCCCGGCTTTCATCTATACTCATCCGATTGCTGCTGAAAAACTTCTTTCCCAGCACAAGTCGTATCCTCTCGTCTTGATTTCCAGCGACCGGATAATTAAGCTTTTCCTTTCCATTTACTATAAATATGAATCCCGTCTGGAAATGCACAATTGATTGATAATGGATATATTGCAAGATGTGTTTATATTCCACTGGATCAGTTTTCAAAAACTTCTTCCTGGCAGGCACATTAGAAAATAGGTTCCTGATCTCTATTGATGTCCCAGGATTTGCAGATACTTTGCTCATATTAGTAAGTCTACCACCCTTAAAATCCACCTGAGTAGCTACTTCACTATCCTTTTCCCGAGTAACCAGGGTCATCTGGCTTACTGAGGCAATACTTGGCAGTGCTTCTCCCCTAAACCCTAGTGTAGAAATGCTGAATATATCACTTACAGTTCTTATCTTACTGGTGGCATGTCGTTCAAAAGCGGTGAGGGCATCATCTTCACTCATACCAATCCCATTATCAATCACCTTGATAAGCTTCTTTCCACCATTTTCAATGATTACCGTGATCTCATCAGCACCGGCATCCAATGAATTCTCCACCAGTTCCTTGACCACTGATGCGGGGCGTTCTATTACTTCCCCTGCTGCTATTCTATTACTCACTTCTTCAGATAATATCTTTACTCGTGACATTATTATCTATTCCTTTATCCCTTTTAAATCAAATTCCCAGCTCTTATCTGCTCCTGCTATGGTCAATCTGTAATTATAGATCACTCCATTCTCCAGAACTTCTAAATTTACATCCTCTACTTCCACCCAATACCAGCCCTCTGGAGGGCAAACAGGATATCCATCAATTGCCAGATGTTCACCACATAACGCCTTTGTATATTGCCCTTCAATCAATTCCACGGTGGATAAAAAATTATCAATTTCAATTTGACTATCAAATTTTCTATTTAATAATCTGAAATCCAGGGGTTTCATACCCAGCCATACCCCACTG